>OBHX01000546.1_pt1 | contig 35477 bp, 26 predicted proteins | sample 1519331 | NCBI WGS metagenome assembly OBHX01 (sample SAMEA2602897, study PRJEB22501) | metagenome
ATTGGCATATTGCCCTATGTAGATATTATAAATTTATAATCTGCAAATAGGACAAAAATCCCATAGGTATCACACTTTTTAACGGGCGAACCATGTTCGCCCCTACGACTGTGAGCCAAAATTTTGCTATAATTCACACCTACAAACCCAAATTTATAAAACTAATCTTTACCCACAGACAAAATTGAAAAAACCAAATTTGTAAAGTATATTCTCATTAATCTACAAAAAAGTTTAAAGATGAAAATTAAGGTTACACTTAACCAACATAAAAATAAGCCTCCGAAATGGAGGCTTAAATTATGCTTTAGATAAAATATGAAAATTAAAATAAAAATTACTGATTATCGCCGGTTACTTTTGCAAGTAATCTTTGAATTTCTGTTACATCTTTAACATTTACAGCACCATTTTGATTAATGTCAGCATTTATCTGACCTTCACTGGAAAGTGTATAGCTATGAATGGTGCTTTTCTGAATACAAACTGCATCTTCAATATCAACAACACCATCTAGGTTAGCGTCTCCTGCAAGTGTTCCTCTTTTATAAGTGATACCCTTAATTACAAAGTTACCACCTTCTGTGTCATCATTAACATCTTCGTAAAAATCCATAACATCATTTACCTTGCTTTTGCTTAGACTAGGAATGTTAGGAAAGATATTTTTGTCAGTATAAATGTAGCTTTGACCTCTTTTAGCTTCAGTATTAAAGATTCTTTCATCTTTATTTTCCAGCCATTCTGAAACACCAATACCGTTTATAGCTTTTGTATCGGTTGTATCAATCTCAACACCAATACCGATTTTGCCTTTGCTAACATATAGAGGGTTTACATCAGCTGTGTAGTAACCACTGTATGGTACTTTACCGGTTTTAAGTGTTTTCCAAGTCGTCTTGTCGCTACTTGGTGTGCCTTCATTGTCAACAGGAATGTAATATAGTGTGTAGTTAGCACCAACACTTGTTGACTCAAACATAACTTTGTTTAAATATTCATTTGTGTTATCAATATTTAGAACATTAATGTATGTTGTATCTTTTGATGCTTCATCAAGATAATCAAATTCATAAGTAGCACCAAATGTTTCTACTTGATGAATTGTATTTGATACATTGTTTTTCATATAGTCGGTAAAAGCATATGATGGACCAAATACATCAGAGAATATGTAGTAGTCTTCATAAGAAATCCAGAAGTAACCGTCAAAATCGTTGTAGTCACCCCAGCTATTTCTACATAACCATGCACCATCCTTTGTAGGTGTGTATGTTTTGCCATCAATATTTACAGTGAAACTTTCTTTGCTGATGTTATCATCCCAACCTACAACACTAATACAGTGACCATTAATGTAGTTTGATGCACCCGGACAGTATGAATGGGTATCATCAGCAGAGAATTTTGAATATTCATCGTAGTGAGTAGTAACTGCACCATAATCTTTTATAGATTTTTTGATAGTGTCTTTATCCTCAGAATCAAGGTACATAATGCCTGTTGCAACATTATTAATATTGTACTTTTTGTTAATATCAAAAAGACTTAGTGGGCTTGTGTATGGAAATTCATTCTCAGAAACACCACCACTCCAACTACTTAGGTAACCCATTGTAATATATGGAAAGCCACCACCTTTGTAGTATTCTCTCTGCCAACCTGTACCGTCTTTTCTTGGAGTACCCCAAGCATCAACATGAGCAGCAGAGTACCAAGAGTTAGAAGAATTATCTATTACACCATCTTTAATAAGTAATGTTTCAAGGCTACTTAATCCACCATAAGCCCAACAGATTTGAGCATTGCCTTGTTGTCTGATTGGTGTTACAAGATTTAAGTCTTTTGAACTATATGATGAAGGTAAATTTTCATCAACATCAAGTGTAGTTCCTTCACCTGTAAAAGGTATTGCAATTTCACTTGAATTTTTACTTTCTAATGTGTCAACTTTTGCAGCACTAACACTAAGTCCGGTAGTAGACACAATTAACATTGCACTTGCAATAGAAACAATTTTTGCAAATTTATTCATTTTACCTGTCCTTTCGATAATATTTGCATTTAATCACATTATATCAAATACTTTTTGCACTGTAAAGAATATAATTGTTAACTTTCGGAAAAGATATTTACAGAATGTGGGGGATATTATGGAACGAAGAACAGACCTTGCTTTAGAAGCAAGAGAAATTTTTGGTGAAGATATTAAAGGTGTGAAATTTGAAGAAAGCGAAAAGGAAGATATTAAAGTTTCCAGACTGAAAATAACAAGTGATAAAGCAAGTGCAAAACTAGGTAAAGAAAAAGGAACTTATGTAACTTTAGAAATGCCACCACTTTCCGATAATTACAAAACACCTGATGAAAAGTTAGAAGTTATTGCACAGGAGATAAAGCACCTTATACCTGTAAATGGTCTGGTAATGATTGCAGGTTTAGGAAATACAGAAATAACTCCTGATGCACTAGGTCCAAAATCAGTATCAAAGATTATAGCAACCAGACATATAAAAGGTGAAGTTGCAAAGGCAACAGGTCTTGATAAACTTAGACCGGTTGCAGTAGTTGCTACCGGTGTAACAGGAAAAACAGGTATTGAAACAGGTGAGTATCTGTATAGCTTGATTAAGAAAATAAAGCCAAATGCACTTATAGCCATTGATGCATTGGCTTCAAGACGACTTTCAAGGCTTGGCTGTACAATTCAAATTAGTGATACCGGCATTTCTCCCGGAGCAGGTGTTGGCAACAACAGAACAAAATTATCACAAGAAACTTTAGGTATTCCTGTTATAGGTATAGGTGTGCCAACAGTTGTTGATGCATCAACTTTGGCACTTGATCTGTTTGATACGGAAGATGTAAAATTTTCGGAACAATTAAAAAGTATGGTAAATCCCAACGGCAGACAAATGGTAGTTACACCTAAAGAAATAGATTTGCTGATAAATAGAGCCTCTGAACTGATTGCACTTGCTATTAATTATGCACTTCATTCTGATTTAAATTTAAGCGACCTTATGAGCCTAATGTACTAAAATGTACAAACCCATCATAGTATTAAAGAGAATATTAAAGAGGTGGTTTTATGGGCAGAAATATAAGAAAATTAAGTTTGCTTTTTGCTTTTGTTGCTATTGTTGCAGGTATGTATTCATTATGTAATAGGGTAGGTGGCTATGTAACACCTAAGGAAAATTCGGTTGAAGTAGTTAAGAAGGTTGATGAAGTTCCCACAACAACACCTACTACTGTCTTAACTACTGTACCTACTACAAAAACAAAGGTAAATAAAACAAATAAAGAAACTGTCCCTACCACCTCATCAGGAAAAAATTATCCTGTCATAGAAAAACAGTTTGGTGAGGATGGTATTACATATGATAATTTTTGTGTAAAAAATTATACTGACTTTTCTCTTGATATTGCCACAGAATTAAAGAGAGGTTTGCCGTTTAAAATAGAAAATAACCACCAAGTCCAAGTATTGATTTTCCATACTCATACTTGTGAAAGTTATCTAAAAAGTGATACCGGTTATTATCCAAGTGACTATTATCCAAGAACAACTAATAATAAAGAAAATGTTACAGCAGTAGGTGACGAAATAGAAAAGCAACTGAAAAAAGCCGGTATTGGTGTTATCCATGACAAAACAAAGCATGACTATCCATCATATAACGGTGGGTATGATAGAAGTTACCAAACTATTCAAAAGTATATGGAAAAGTATAAGGGTATTAAGGTTGTACTAGATATACATAGAGATGCTATTGGTGAGGGTGGTGAGTCCGGTAAAGTTAAACCTACTTTTAAATATAAAGGAAAGAAAGCCTCACAAATTATGATTATGACAGGTTATCAGTATGAGGGTGGAGGGGACTTTCCGTTTTGGAGAGATAACCTTGACTTTGCCATAAAACTTCAACAAACTGCAGAAACAATGTATCCCGGATTAACCAGACCACTTAACTTTGGAGAATATACTTATAACCTAAATGTGTGCAACGGTTCTTTGCTAATTGAATTTGGTACAGATGTAAATACTATTGATGAAGTAAAGCGTTCCGGAAAGATGGTGGGAAAGGCTCTAGCAAAAGTATTGCAAAATAATTGAAATGTGATATAATTACCTTATCAATGATTATTGAAGGTAATAATAATGAAATTAATTAATATAAAGAAATTTTCAATTGTTCTAGCTATTGCAACTTTGTTCTGTGTAATGTCATTTACAACTGCTTTTGCTGAAGATGTTGTAACTGAACCGGTAACAGAGCCTGTAGCTACAGAACCTGTAACACAAGAACCGGTAACAGAACCTGTTACTCAAGAACCTGTAACTGAACCTGTAACTCAAGAGCCGGTTACTGAGCCTGAAACAGAACCAGAAACAGAACCGGAAACAGAGCCTGAAACAGAACCTGCTACAGAACCGGAAACAGAGCCTGAAACCGAACCTGTAACAGAAAACTATACTGAACCAACTTATGATGTAAATAAATTACCAACATTAGTTGACTCGACTCAGGTAGCAGAAGAATTACCTACTGCTATTGGTGCTGATGAAGATGGTGGTGTTAGCTTTGTTGGTGGTGTAGTTTGTTGGATTGCAGTTATTATTTCTGCTTGTGTAATTATTGCATTTTTACTTTCTACTAAGGTAAAAGGCAAAAATATGGGCAAATTCAAGAGATACCAATAATTAAGTAAGGATATAATATGAAAATCGGAAATATTGAAATAAAAAATTCTGCTGCTCTTGCCCCAATGGCAGGGGTGGCAGATTGTGCATTTAGAGAACTTTGTGCATCCTACGGTGCTGCTTATACCGTAACAGAAATGGTAAGCTCAAAGGGAATACATTATAATAGTAAAAAGTCTGCCGAACTAATGGAACTAACCGATAAAGAAAGACCATCCGGTATTCAAATCTTCGGAAATGAACCAAAGACTATGGCTGATGCTTCAGTATTTGCAATGCAGTTTAAACCGGACTTTATTGATATAAATATGGGTTGTCCTGCTCCAAAGATAAGTGGCAACGGTGCAGGGGCTTCACTTATGAAAACACCTAAACTTTGTGGTGAAATAGTTAAGGAAGTTGTGTCGGCAGTTGATATTCCCGTAACTGTAAAGATGAGAAAAGGTTGGGATGATGACTCGATAAATTGTCTTGAAGTTGCAACTATTGTGGAAGAAAACGGTGCTTCAGCAGTAGCACTTCACGGTAGGACAAGACAACAATACTACAAGCCACCTGTTGATTGGGATATTATTAAGGAAGTGAAAAGTCACCTAACAATTCCCGTAATAGGCAACGGTGATGTTAATTCTGCCGAAAAGGCTAAGAAACTTTATGAACATACCGGTTGTGATATGATTATGGTTGGCAGAGGTGCTTTGGGTAATCCTTGGCTATTTGATGAAATTAATCAGTATCTAAAGACAGGAAAAATTCCACCTAAGCCAACACCGGAAGAAAAACTTTCGGTAATGGTTAAGCAGATTGAAAGAATGTGTGAATTAAAAGGTGAGTACCTTGGTATTCGTCAAAGCAGAAAGCATATTGTGTGGTATCTAAAAGGCTTTAGAGGTGCAGCATCCCTAAGAAATGAAGCCGGTCATACCTCGTCACTTGAAGAATTATATGCTTTGGTACAAAAAGTTTTGGATATGCACATTAATAGTTGAAATATAAGGAATTTTCCTATATAATGAATAGTAAATAAAAGAAATGGGAGATAATTAAAATGGAAAAAGTAAATTCTATTGATTTTGTAAATATGTACGACCCTGAAGTTGGTTCAGCAATGGCTGAAGAACAGGCTCGTCAGAAGAGAAACCTTGAACTTATCGCATCAGAAAACATTGTTTCACCTGCAGTTATGGCTGCTATGGGTAGCTTACTAACTAATAAGTATGCTGAAGGTTATCCCGGTAAGCGTTATTATGGTGGTTGCTATGCAGTAGATAAGGTTGAAGAAATTGCCAGAAAGAGAGCTTGTGAGCTATTTGGTGCAGAACACGCTAATGTACAGCCTCACTCAGGTGCTCAGGCTAATATGGCAGTTTACTTTGCAATGCTAACACCGGGTGATACAGTTATGGGTATGAACCTTAACGAAGGTGGTCACTTAACTCACGGTTCACCTGTTAATATGAGTGGTAAGTACTTTAACTTTGTACCTTATGGTGTTGACAGTGAAACTCACCGTATTGACTATGATAAGGTTCTTGAAATTGCAAAAGAATGTAAGCCAAAGATGATTGTTGCCGGTGCGTCAGCTTACCCAAGAATTATCAACTTTGCAAAGTTCAGAGAAATCGCTGATGAAGTTGGTGCTTTGTTAATGGTTGATATGGCTCATATTGCCGGTTTAGTAGCAGCAGGTGTTCATCCAAACCCAGTTCCATATTGTGACTTCGTTACAACAACAACTCATAAGACACTTCGTGGACCTAGAGGTGGTATGATTCTTTGTAAAGAAAAGTATGCTAAGGCAATTGACAAGGCTATTTTCCCAGGTACTCAGGGTGGTCCACTAATGCATATTATTGCTGCAAAGGCAGTTTGTCTTGGTGAAGCTCTAAAGCCTGAATTTAAGGAATACGGTAAGCAGATTGTTAAGAACTGTAAGGCTCTTGCAGATGGTCTTGTTAAGAGAGGCTGTAAGCTTGTTTCAGGTGGTACAGACAACCATGTTCTACTTATGGATTTAAGAGATACAGGTGTTACAGGTAAGGAACTTGAAGCAAGACTTGATGACTGTTATATTACAGTTAACAAGAATACAATTCCAAATGAACCACTAAGCCCATTTGTTACAAGTGGTGTTCGTATTGGTACAGCAGCAGTTACAACTCGTGGCCTAAAGGAAGAAGATTGTGACAAGATTGCTGAATATATTACTTTAGTTCTAAATGACTATGAAGGCAACAAGGATAAGGTTAGAGCAGGTGTTGAAGAAATCTGCAAGAAGTATCCTCTATATGAAGACTGATTTGGAATATTTAGATTTGGAGTATTTAACAAAATAAATATTACAAAATATCAATAGGGTGTCTTTGTGACACCCTATTATTTTAGTTAACAACGGTTGAATATATTAAAAATACGAAAGGAGGAAATTATGCAACCTTTAGCAGATAGACTTAGACCCTCGACCCTTGATGATATTGTAGGTCAAAAACATATTTTAGGTGAAGGAAAGCCTTTGCGTAAAATTATTGAAAGTAACAAAATTCCTAACTTAATATTCTATGGTCCATCAGGAGTTGGCAAAACTACTTTAGCTACATATATAGCAAGAAAAACTAATATGACTTTCAAAAAGTTAAACGGTACAACTGCCTCAACTTCTGACTTGAAAGATATTTTTAAGGAACTTGATGGTTTTGCCGGACTAAACGGTGTTTTGCTTTATCTTGATGAAATTCAGTATTTTAATAAGAAACAACAACAAACACTACTTGAATATATTGAAAACGGTAAAATCACTTTAATTGCATCTACAACAGAAAATCCCTATTTCTATGTATATAATGCAATTTTAAGTCGTAGTACAGTTTTTGAATTTAAACCTGTTCCATATGAAGAAGTAGAAAAAGCAGTACGAAGAGCGTTTTCTATTTTAGCAGATGAAAATGGTATTTCTGTTGAAATTAATGATAAAACAGTTAAGACAATTTCCGTTGCTTGTGGTGGTGATGTAAGAAAGGCTATGAATAGTGCAGAACTTTCTTTTTTAGCAACAGATACTGTCGATGGGATAAAGAATATTACAGAAGAAACTGTAAAAGATTTAACCCAGAGAAGTGCTATGAGGTACGATAGGGAAGGTGATGAGCATTACGATATTCTGTCAGCTTATCAAAAGAGTATGCGTGGCAGTGATGCAAATGCAGCCTTGCACTATTTGGCAAGACTTTTGATTGTAGGTGACTTGATTTCTGCTTGTAGAAGACTTATGGTGTGTGCTTGTGAAGATGTAGGACTTGCTTACCCAAACCTTATACCTATAGTAAAGAGCTGTGTTGATATTGCAATGTCAGTAGGATTGCCTGAGGCTAGAATTCCTTTAGCCGATGCAGTTATTATGGTGTGTAATGCTCCAAAATCAAATTCCGGAGAAATGGCAATAGACAAGGCTATGTCTGATATAAAGGCAGGTAATGTTGGCAGTATTCCAAGACAACTTCAAAACACTCACTATGATGGTGAAGATAATAAAAACAAAGGACAACACTACCTTTATCCACATGATTATAAAAATCATTACGTAAATCAACAATATTTACCGGATATTTTAAAGAATAGGCAATATTATACATATGGTGACAACAAGAATGAACAGGCTTTTAGGGCATATTGGGAGAAAGTAAAAAACTCCTAGTTCATAATTTCCTAAAATACTGTTACATGTATTTAAAGGGCTATTAATATTTAGTTCATAACTTGGTACATATAAACAAGTTATTGTATAAAAGATTGTATATAATTAATTTTTTTAATTCTTTTACAGAATAAAAACCCTTGAGCTTTTTTGATATAATTTAACCGTAAGAAAATATTTTACTTTTAGGAGGCAAAACAATGAAAACATTATGCAAAAAGTCCTTTGGTGTTTTCTTAGCAGTACTTATGCTTTTAAGTGCTGTAGGTGTTGGCAGTTATTCTGTATTTGCTGCTAATACTAACACAGAAAAATCAGGGGCAACCTCTGCAAGCGGTGACACAGTGTATTTCCAAAACACTGGTAATTGGTCAAAGGTTAACGCTTACATGTGGTATGAAGGTAAAAGCAATGCAAACAACAAAGCTTGGCCTGGTGAAGCTATGACTGATGAGGGTGATGGCGTATGGTCTTATGACATTAAAGGCGAATACGACCACATTATCTTCAATAACGGTAGCTCACAGACAGGTAACATTACTTATCCCGGAAATAGTATGATTTACAAAGACGGTAAGTGGGAAGTATATGATACAAGTCCACTAAGAATTACTTCTTTTGAATCAGACACTAAGTCACCTGCTTACATTGGCAGTGCTATTGCACTAACAACTACAACAAAGACAGAAACTACTGGCGTACAGTATCAGTACTCAGTAAACAGTCAAGTTATCAGAAGTTATTCTGCTGACAATTCTTGTGTTTGGAATCCGGTTGCTTCCGGTGACTACACTGTAAGAGTTGATGTTAAGGATAATGCCGGTAACCAAAACTTTAGAGAAATGTCTTTCACAATCAAAGACCCTTCTCAGGAACAAAAGCCTGTATTCCTATCTTCTAACCCTCTTACAGGTAACCAGATTAAGACAGGTACAGCTACTAACCTTTCTGTAAACGCAGCCGGTGGTAACACAGGTACAAAGCTTCTTTTCTACAAATATGTAGTTAAAGATCCTTCAGGTGAACAGGTTAACACAGCTTATTACACACTAAACAAGAATTATTCATTTACAGCAATTAAGTCCGGTACTTATACAGTTGATGTATCTGTTCAGGGTAGTGATAACCAGACAATCACTCAGCAGTTAAAGTTTGAATCAACTCAGAACCCAACAGACCCAACAGTTCCTACTGAACCAACTGTAACAACTCCATCTAAGACAGAACCAACTGTAACAACTCCATCTAAGACAGACCCAACAGTAACAACTCCAACTACTGCTACTAAACCATCAACTCCGGATCCAGGTAAGATCCTTGGTGATGTTAATGGTGATGGTAAAGTAGATGTTAAGGATGCTACAGCAATTCAGAAAGTATATACAGGTTATGATGTTAACTCATATGACGAATCAGTAGCTGACTACAATAAGGATGGCAGAAAAGATGTTAAGGATGCTGTTGCTATCCAAAAATATCTTGCACTAAAGTAAGAGAGGTATAGTAGATTATGACCAAAATTAAAAAAATCATTGCACTCTTGATGGTCATTGCAGTTTCAGCATCTATTATGGTTGTAGGCACAGTCGGTGTATCTGCTAAGGATACAAGCGTTAAGAAAACTGCTGCTTCAAACGAAACTACAGAAGCTGGAATAACAGTACACTATAAGAGTGAAGGCGTAACTCCATATGTATATTATTGGAACTCACTTCCAAATAATATCAAAACAGAATATCCTGGTGAACAGATGACTGCTGACAAGGATAACTGGTATACAGCAACATTTAAAGATGTTACAAAGATTAACCTAATGTTCACAGATAAAGACGGTAAGCAACTTACAAAGGAACTTACTCGTAAAACAGGTGAATGGTGGTTCTATAACAACATTTGGTGGAGCTCAAACCCTGATGAGTTTGACCCTGCTTCATCTGTTGATTTTCGTGAAGAATCAATTTACTTTGTAGTTACAACAAGATTCTATAATGGTGATAAGTCAAATGACGTTCATTGTTGGGACGACAATGTATATAACAACCCTGACTCAGACCCTGCATGGAGAGGTGACTTTAAGGGCCTTGCTGAAAAGTTAGACTACATTAAAGCTCTTGGTTTCTCAGCAATTTGGATTACTCCTATTGTTGAAAACGGTTCAGGCTATGACTACCATGGCTACCATGCTATGGATTTCTCAAAGGTTGATGCAAGATATGAAAGTGATGACTTCACTTATCAGGATCTAATTCAGGCAGCTCATATGAAGGGCATGAAGATTGTACAGGACGTTGTATGGCAACATACAGGTAACTTCGGTGAAGGTACACTTTGTAAACTATTCGATAAGGATACTTCAAAGGATTTAGGCAGTATCGAAGATTCTATGATTCCTACTCAGCAACTTCTAGACCAAGCCGGTGTTAGCACAGCAGAAGAATACTGGAACCTAACACCTGCAAAACAGCATGATGCTAGAATTAACCTAATGAAGAATAACTCAATTCAGGATAGTAACTCAACAGGTGTTCACCCTTCAACAAAGGACTATTCTGATATTAAGTTATCAAAATCTAAAATTTACAATCCTAACAACTATTATCATACATCTTACTTTAGAAACCTTAACTGGGATGACTGGTCATGTAAATACGGTCAGATTGCCGGTGACTGTGTTGACTTAAATACAGAAAATCCAGCAGTTGCTGAATATATCAACCAGGCTTACAGTAAGTATATGGCTATGGGTGTTGATGCATTCCGTGTTGATACTGTTAGACATATTCCAAGATTAACTCTAAATATGATGTATAACAAGCAGATGATGGCAAATGCAGCTAAGTACGGTAATCCTAACTTCTATATGTTCGGTGAAATCTGTACTCGTTACGGTCAGATTTGGTACCGTGGTCATGCTCAAGAATCATCAATGTTCTATACATGGGATGAATCTGATCCTAAGTGGGCTAAAGAATGGTCTAGTGGCTCAGATGCTGAATCTATCAACAATAACATGAACCTAACATTTGACCACTACGACGAGTATGATGATACATCAATTCAGCCAACATCTGACAATGCATTCTTAAAGGGTATTAGCTACCATACACCTGATAAAAGTAAGGCTTCAGGTATGAATGCAATTGACTTTACAATGCATTATAACTTCAATACAGCAGGTAATGCTTATGGCCTAGCTAAGCAAGAAGATCCATACTTTAATGATGCAACTTGGAATGTTGTTTATGTTGATTCACATGACTACGCTCCTGGTCCTAACGATAGCGTTAGATTTAACGGTGGTACTTCTACTTGGGCTGAAAACCTAGACTTGATGTTCACATTCCGTGGTATTCCTTGTATTTACTATGGTTCAGAAATTGAATTTAAGAAGGGCATTATGATTGATGGTGGTGCTAACAAGACTCCTCTTGAAGGCACAGGTCGTGCTTACTTCGGTGACAACGTTGAAGGTGATGTTAAGACAACAGACTTTGGTGATTATAAAGCTTCAGGTGCTGCTTCAGAATCTCTAAGTTATCCTCTAGCAAAGCACATCACAAAGCTTAACAAGATTCGTCGTGCTGTTCCTGCTCTTCAGAAGGGTCAGTACACAGTAGATAGCAACTATGTAAGTGGTGATATGGCTTATATCAGAAGATATACAAGCGATGACACAGATTCACTTGCTCTAGTTACAATCTCAAGTGCTGCAACATTTAATAACGTTCCTAACGGTACATATATTGACGCAGTTACAGGTGACAAGAAGGTTGTTACAAATGGTACACTTTCAGTTGCAGCACCTGGTAAGTCAAATATGAGAGTTTATGTATGTTGTGCACAGGGCTTCACAGGTATTGACGGAGCTATTGGCGAAACAGGTTTAACATATCTAAAGTAATTTAGAATAATCAACTCCTTTTTGAGGGCATCTCTTTTTGAGATGTCCTCGATTTTTTATTTTAATTTCTATTTATAATAATTACTCAGTTGTATATATAGTGTATTTTATGATTGGTTAAGCAAAAATTGACAAACTTGTCTGATGGTGATATAGTAATAATTGTAAAGTAAAACATAATTGTTGCAAATTAGGGGAGAAGTAGAATGAATCAAAGGGTACAAGAATTTATTAATCAACAGAAAATACAAGCCGAATACAATAAGAATATGGAAAAAGCAAAAGTTCTGAATGATTTGGGACTTTATGATAAAGAATATTCTGAAAATCCTGCTTGGAGTGAAGAATATCCCGATTATGAATATGACCAAGAAACTAAGGAAGACAGATATTTTAAGAAAATTCCAATCAATGTTACCGATGAGGAATATGAGGAAATTTTAAAGTATTGCAAACAAAGTGATAACACAACACCTGTTAATAAGGAAAATAAAGTAGCAAAGGTGTTAACCGGTATTGCATATGCAATTTTTATTGTTGGTGCAATTCTTGGTTTTGCTATGGGCTATACAAAGAATATTCTGGAGGACACATATTACTTTAGCTTTGCTGTTGCTGTTGCTTGGTGGGGTGTAAGCTTTATTGGTGGTATGTTTATGCTTGGCTTCGCCGAAATTATCAAACTACTTAATGCTATAAAAAATAAATAATTTAAATTTATTGGTGTTTCAATCTTTTGTTGAAACACCATTTTTATATTATATTTTATTGTGATAATATATTGAATATGGTAGAATAAATATATAGTTAATTTCCAATTTAGAAGGTGATTAGGGTGAATGAAATAGAGAAGATTACTAAAGCTAAAATGTATATTGAAAAACTAGCAAATGGTGAGAATCCTATAAATAATCAGAAAGTTGCAGACAATGATGTAGTTAATAATATTGAGGTTACAAGATGTCTATTTTATGTGGTAAATATACTAGGTGATATTGTTAGAAATAAAGGAAAATTCCAATTAGATATGCCTGATAAAGTTCCTTTTACAGTATCACAAGAGCAGTTAGATAAATTTGAATTTTCTGAAATACCGATTACTATTTCGGAAATTTGCAAAAGATTAAATTCTCTTGTTGATTCAAATTATGTAATGCAATTGAAACTTAATTGCATTACCGAATGGCTTGTAAGTATTGAGATTTTGTACAATGATATAAGTAGTAGTGGAAAGAAAAGAAAATTACCCACTGAAAATGGTATTAACATGGGCATAATTAGGGAACAAAGAATAAGCCAATATGGGCCTTATGAGGCTGTGCTATATAATTTAAATGCACAACACTTTATTGTTGATAACCTTGATGCTATTATCAAGTATAAAAACATCTCTAAATAAAAAATTAGCAGAAATAAATTTACAAATATTATGAAAATCTAGGGAAATTCTTTCTATTAAATATTGAAAGATACTGTTGTCTATGTTATAATATTTCATTATGGGTCATAGTATGCCCAAAACATTTCTGGAAAGGAAAGTAGAAATGGTTAGAGAAAATATTTATCGCACAGTTACTTGTGGCGAATTAAGAGAAAGTAATATAGGAGATACTGTCCGTGTAGCAGGTTGGGTAGAAAATATCCGTGACCACGGTGGTGTTATGTTCCTTGATATTCGTGATCACTACGGTGTTCTTCAGGTTGTTGTTCATAATGACGAAATCCTAAAAGATATTAACAGAGAATGTACTGTTACTCTTTCAGGTAAAGTTGTTAAGAGAGATGAAGATACAATCAATAAGAAGATTGCAACAGGTTATGTTGAAGTACACACAGAGGACATTAAGGTTCTTGGTAAGTGTAAGAATAACCTACCTTTTGAAGTTATGACTTCAACAAATACTTCTGAAGATGTAAGACTAAAGTACAGATTCCTAGACCTTAGAAACCCTAAGGTTCATAACAACATTGTGCTAAGAAGTCAGATTATCAGCTACCTAAGAAGTAAAATGAATGACATGGGATTTTTGGAAATGCAAACTCCAATTCTTTCAACATCTTCACCTGAAGGTGCAAGAGACTATCTAATCCCATCAAGAAAGCACAAGGGTAAGTTCTATGCTCTACCTCAAGCTCCACAGATTTTTAAGCAGTTATTAATGGTTTCAGGTTTTGATAAATACTTCCAGATTGCACCTTGCTTTAGAGATGAAGATGCAAGAGCAGACCGTTCTCCCGGTGAATTCTATCAGTTGGACTTTGAAATGGCTTTTGCTACTCAGGAAGATGTTTTTGCAGTTGCTGAAGAAGTTCTTTATGATACATTTAAGAAGTTCAGCGATAAGGAAGTTAGCAAACCACCATTTAAGAGAATTCCTTATAAGGAATCAATGCTAAAGTATGGTTCAGATAAGCCTGACCTAAGAAACCCACTACTTATTGTAGAAATTTCTGATATGTTTGAAGAAACTGATTTTGCTCCATTCCGTAAAAAGACAGTTCGTTCTATCAATGTTCCTGACTGTGCAAAGCAGAGCAAAAAGTGGTTCAAGAGAATGGAAGAATTTGCTCTTTCAATCGGTATGAAGGGCTTAGGCTATGTTAAGGTTAATGATGATTTAACATTTGACGGTCCTATTGATAAGTTCCTAAAGCCGGGTGACAGAGAAGAACTAATTAAGAGAAACGGTAGTAAAGCCGGAGATGTTATTTACTTTATAGCTGATACTCCTGATCAGGCTCCTGTTCTTGCAGGTCAAATTCGTACAGAAGTTGCAAACAGACTGGACTTAATCGACAAGAGTAAGTTTGAAATGTGCTTTATTGTTGACTTCCCAATGTTTGAATATGATGAAAACGGTCACCTAGCATTTACTCATAACCCATTCTCAATGCCACAGGGTGGTATGGATGCACTACAAAATCAAGACCCAACAGAAATTCTTGCTTATCAGTATGATATTGTTTGTAACGGTGTTGAACTTTCTTCCGGTGCAGTTCGTAACCATGATCTAGATATTATGGTTAAGGCATTTGATATGGCAGGTTATAGCGAAGATGATCTAAAGTCAAAGTTCAGCTCACTATACAATGCATTCCAGTACGGTGCTCCACCACATGCAGGTATGGCTCCGGGTGTTGACAGAATGATTATGTTACTAACAGAAGAAGAAAATATCCGTGAAGTTATTGCATTCCCTATGAATAGCAATGCTCAGGATTTACTACTTGGTAGCCCGGGTGAAGTTACTGAACAACAGTTAAGAGAAGTTCATATTAAGTTAAGATAAATTAGAGGGTGACAAGATGATTACCAGAGAAGATGTAGAAAACATTGCTCTACTTTCAAAGCTATTTGTTCCTGAGGAAGAAATGGACAGCCTTACAGAGTCAATGCAAGAGATTGTTTCTTTTGCTGATACAATCAACAATGCCGACACTGAGGGTGTAGAGTTTGACAATATTAATAATCTTTCCAATGTTTTTCGTGAAGATGTGGTAAAGCCATCTTTGCCAACAGAGGAAATTCTAAAGAATGCTCCTGAACAAGGGGAAGACCACTTCCTTGTAAGAAATCACGCTTAAGTTTTGGAGGAAAATATGGGATATATTGAAAAGATACAGTCTATGCTCCAAAACGGAGAGATTAGCTGTGTTGAACTTACAGAAAAGTATTTAAAAGCTATTGAGGAGGCTAACGGTGAACTTAACGCTTATGTTACAGTTACACCGGAAGTTGCCCTTGAACAAGCAAAACAAGTTGATGAAAAAATCAAGAGAGGTGAAAAGCTACTTCCTCTTGAGGGCGTTCCAATGACACTAAAGGATAACATTTCTACAAATGGTATTGAAACAACTTGTTGCAGTAAAATTTTAAAAGGCTATAAGCCAATTTATGATGCAAAAGTTTGGGAAATCCTAAAGAAGAACAATGCAATCCTACTTGGTAAAACAAATATGGATGAATTCGCTATGGGTTCTTCTTGCGAAACTTCTTGCTTTGGTGGTGCAACAAACCCATTTAATACCGACCATGTAGCAGGTGGTTCATCAGGTGGTGTTGCATCAGCAGTTGGTGGTGATATTGCTGCCTTTGGTTTAGGTTCAGATACAGGTGGTAGTATTCGTCAGCCTGCATCATTCTGTGGTATTGTTGGTCTAAAGCCAACATATGGTGCAGTTTCAAGATATGGTCTTATTGCTTATGCAAGTAGCCTTGACCAGATTGGACCTATCACAAAAACAGTAGAAGATGCATCTCTTGTTTATGATGTTATTTCTGAATATGACGAGAACGACTCTACTTGTGAAGGCAGACAAGGTGAACCAACTTATGATACTCTTAACAATGATATTAAGGGTATGAAGATTGGTATTGCCAGAGAATACCTGGAGGGTGTTCGTGAAGATGTTAAAGAAGCTGTGCTAGAGGCTGCTAAGAAGTATGAAGAAATGGGTGCTGAAATTGTTTACTTCGATTTACCGGCACTAAAGTTTGCACTTCCTGTTTATTATATTCTAGCTTGTGCTGAAGCATCTTCAAACTTAGGTAGATATGACGGTATCCGTTATGGTTACAAGACAGAACATTATGAAGGTATCCATGATATGATTTGCAAAACCAGAAGTGAAGGCTTTGGTGAAGAAGTTAAGAGAAGAATTCTTCTTGGTACTTATGTACTTTCTGCCGGTTATTATGATGCTTATTATAAGAAAGCTCAGAACCTAAGAGGTACTATCGTTAAGGCTTTTGATGATGCATTTAAGAATGTTGATGTTATTCTTGCACCAACAGTTCCTATGACTGCATTTAAGTCAGGTGAAGCTACTTCCGACCCTGTTGAAACATATTTAACAGATATTTGTACAGTACCTATCAATATTGCAGGACTTCCATCAGTTTCTGTTCCTTGTGGTTTCAACAAAAAGGGTATGCCAATCGGTATGCAGATTATCGGTGACAAATTTAAGGAAGGCAAAATCCTTAATGTTGCATATAAATATGAACAGGCTTGTCCTGAAAACTTTAAAGATACAAAGTGGGGTGTTAAGCTATGAAATATGAATTAGTAGCAGGTTTTGAAACCCACATTGAACTTGCAACAGATACTAAGATTTTCTGTTCTTGTTCAACTGCTTTTGGTGGTGCTCCTAATAGCCATTGTTGTCCTGTTTGTATTGGACTTCCCGGTACACTTCCTAAGCTAAACAAAAAGGTTGTTGAATATGGTATCAAGGCCGGTCTTGCTACACATGGTAAGATTGCCAACATTTCAAAAATGGATAGAAAGAACTACTGCTATCCTGACCTTTCAAAAGCATATCAGATTAGTCAGCTATATGCTCCACTAACTATTGGTGGTTATGTTGAACTTTCAAATGGTAAGAAAATTAGACTTCATCATATTCATATTGAAGAAGATGCGGGTAAACTTATCCATAGTCATGGTGACACATATGTTGACTACAACAGAGGTGGCGTTCCACTTATTGAAATTGTTTCTGAACCGGACATTCGCTCTATTGATGAAGCAAGAGAATATGTAGAAAAGCTACAACAGGTTATGCGTTACATTGGTATTTCTGACTGTCGTATGCAAGAAGGTTCAATGCGTTGTGACGTTAATATTTCTGTTAGACCTGAGGGTAGCGAAAAGCTGGGTACTCGTACAGAAATTAAGAATATGAACTCTATCAGCAACATTATGAAGGCTATGGAGTATGAATATGAAAGACAAGTTGATTTAATTGAAAATGGTGGTAAGGTAGTACAGGAAACATTAAGATATGATGATGCTACCAACACAACATCTTCTATGAGAAGTAAAGAAGATGCTCATGACTACCGTTACTTTAGAGATCCTGACCTTGTTACAATCTGTGTTTCTGATGAAGAAGTAGAAGAAATCAAGAGTACACTTCCTGAATTACCAACAGAAAAGTACAAGAGATATGTCAGTGAATATGGTGTTCCTGAAAAGGATGCTCAACTTCTAACTAAATATAGAAATATTTCTGAATATTTTGACAAAGCTATTACTGACCTTAAAAAGCCAAAGACTGCAAGTAACTTTATTATTGGTCAGATGTTCCGTATTCTACAGACAGAAGAGGACAAAGAAGCATTTGATGTTAAGACTACACCTGAACAACTTAATGAGCTATGTAAGTTAATTGAGGGTGGTAAGGTTCAGAACAACCTTGCTAAGTCAACACTTGACAAGATGCTTGAAAGTGGTGAGCCTTGTACAGAATATATCAGTGAAGAAGATATGGCAGGTCTTGATGATAGCTTTGTTGATGACCTTTGCCGTCAGGCTATTGAGGCAAACCCTAAGGCTGTTGAACAGTATAAGCAGGGTAAAGAAAAGGCAATTATGGCTTGTATGGGTTATGTAATGAAGAACAGTAAGGGTAAAGCAAATGCTCAAGATGTTCTGGAAAAAATCAAGTCAATGATTAGCTAATTCTAGGTGATATTAATGAAAAAAATATTGTCACTTTTTGCATTGGCATTGTGTGTAGCAGTTGTATTTTGTGGTTGTGATAGCAAGGACAATAAAAGTTCCGACAGTAACAACAGTAGTAAAATTGTAACTACAACAACATTGCCTAGCAAAAAATCTTTGTCAGCTGATGAGTTTAAGTCAGCACTTGAAAATGTTTCTTCCCTTAATTTTAAGATGGAAATTGTGACTGATGAGAATAAACTGAAAATCTTCCCTTATGATGGCTTAAAGTCAGCAGTAAAGGTAAATGTAAACAATAGTGATGTTGCTATATATTATGTTTTTGATACTGATAAAAATGCCAAAAAAGTTATTGAAGATGCTCGTTCAATGAACTACTCTAAGTTTGATGAAGAAAAAGGCAGTAACTACGATAAATTGTGGCAGAATTCAGCAGTTGTAGAACAAGTGGATAACACTTTACTTACAATTGCAGATACTGACCAAAATGTTACTAGCCAAATTATCAATGCAACTAAATATTGATTTTAAGTTTAAGCCTTCCTTTTGGAAGGCTTTTTCCTTTGTTCTAAATAATTTTAATAATTTTTGGAAATTGTGTAACCTTTTTAATACTTGAAAAGTGTTATATATAGAAGAGTATAAAGAGTGTTTAATAAAAAAGAAAGGATGATGGAAAGGAAATGCTACCACCGTTTAGTAGTGTTGTATATAGAATACCCTAAAAATATAAATAAGAAAGGAAGATGACTTATGAAAAAAATGATAAGTATTATTTTATCAGTATTGATGATGGTTAGTGTATTTGGTGTTGTTACTGTATCAGCAAGTACAACAAATGAAAAATCAGGTAATTCACTAAATTGTAAGTGGTCATTTAACGAAAAAAGTGGTACACTTACAATGTCCGGCAATGGCAAAATGTCCGATTACAGTTATGATGTTGATGACCCTGACGGTTATGATGATTATGATGATGTTTTTAAGGTTACACCTAATACACCATGGAAGAATTATGCAACTAAAATCAAGACTGTTGTTGTAGAAAATGGTGTGAAGAATATAGGCAGCCTTGCTTTTATGAACTGTACAAACTTAACTACTGTGAAAATAGCCGGTAGTGTATCATCAGTAGGTTTTCTTTCATTTGCAAATTGCAGAAAGCTAACTAATATTTCATTACCAAAAAATTTAATATCTATTCAAAGTTTTGCTTTTATGAATTGTAAAAAACTTTCTAAAGTTACAATTCCTAATAGCAATGTAAAAATGAATATTGACAGTGATGTATTCTTTGGTTGCTCAAGTTTAAAGAGTTTTAATATTCCTAAGCAAGTTTATAGAATCGGTGATGGTGCTTTTAGTTGCCCTAACTTAACTAAGATTACTGTTGACAAGAATAATAAGTACTTTGTTTCTGTTAATAATGTGCTATATAAGGCAGGTAAGAAGTACCTTATTCAATACGCTCCCGGTAAAAAGGATACAAGATTTACAATTCCATCTACTGTAAATAGGATGGGTGTTGCATCATTTATGTATTGCAAAAATCTAAAGTCAGTTACATTACCTAAGTCAATAAAATGGATTGAACAAAATAATTTTGCTTATTGTACTAACCTTGAAACTATTGTAATTCCAAAGAGTGTTACTGTTGTTTCATCTGAGTCTTTCTATAAGTGTAACAAGCTGAGAGTTGTCTTTTATGATGGTTCTAAGAAGCAATGGGCTAAGGTAGATAAATCTACTGAAACTAACTTATTAAAGGCTACAGTGGCTTATAACGGTGCTAAATCAGCAGTAGGATTAAATCCTAAGTCACTTACAGTTAAGAAAGGCAAAACTGCTCAGCTTAAAGGTTATGTTTACTATAAGAATGGAAAAGTTAGTAACAGTGTAAAGTACAAAACTTCTAATTCAAAGGTTGCTACTATTAATAGTAAGGGCAAAGTAACCGGAAAGAAAAAAGGCACTTGCTATGTTACAGTTAGTGCAAAGAGCAATAACAAGGTCTATACAAAGTGTAAAGTTGTAGTAAAATAAATCCACTTGTAAATTAAAACTATTTATGTTATAACTAAATAGAAGAGAGGCAACCACCTATTTTTAGGTGGTTGCAGTTTATATATAACATTTATAAAGGAGATTGCTATGACAAAATTCGATGATTTTTTAAATGAACAGTTGAAAGATGAAGAAGTAAAGAAAGAATATGATGCATTAGATGAAGAATTTAAAAAAGTTCAAGAAGAAATTGATAGTAGAAAACAGTCAAAATCTCATTCCAAAAATTAATGAAGAAAATTTTAATTTATTAAGTGATGATTTAGATTTAATATAGTTAATATTTTAATTAGATAGAGTAGGCTATGCTTTAATAAAATATGGTGAGTAATATTTTATTTTAACTACAGTCATCATTATTATCTATTATAAATTAAAAAAGGCAAGGTATGACCTTGCCTTTTTTGATATGTTTGATTTGTTGTGTTGCAAATTAGTTTTTCAATTTTGTTTGTAGGTAAAGGATAGTTAGATAAATTAAGGTTTGTAGTGCTATTTGATAGTTTCAGCAAATATGGAATTGTAAATGAATTTACAATTCCAATCACTCCTTCCGTCTTTGCATATGCAAAGCCACCTCCCTCAGCGAGGGAGGCAACAAGGTCTGTACAATTTTTTAATTATGTACAAACTTGTAAATTTGTACATATTACGCTTGGCTCCCTCAGACGAGGGAGCTGTCATTCGTGAATTGCAGAGCAATTCACCTTTTAAAGAATGACTGAAGGAGGGAAAAACTATAAATTAGATGAATTAATCGGTTATTATCTAATTTATCTACATTACATAATCAACTCCACAAACCCTAATTTGTAGTACTAATATATGATAGAGCAGATAAAATAATTAGTCGCTGAACAATTAAACAGGGAAGAGAACAAGAAAAGCCACCCATAAAGGGTGGCTTAAATCATAAAAATCAGTTATAAAGTTTTAATTATATAATTATAAATTAAACTAACTCTATTTCTATTACTTAAAAATCACATCATAAGTAGGAAAAATTAAAATTACTTAGATAGTAATTCTTTAATTCTTCTAACTGCTTCGATAGTGTTTTCTCTATCACCAAATGAAGTTAGACGGAAGTAACCTTCACCGTTCTTACCAAAGCCTTCACCAGGTGTACCAACAACATTAGCATTTTCAAGTAGGTAATCAAAGAATTCCCAGCTACCCATACCGTTAGGGCATTTTAGCCAAATGTAAGGTGAGTTCTTACCACCTGTGTAGTAAATGCCTAGTTCGTCCATGGCTGAAGCGATAATCTTTGCATTTTCCTGATAGTAGCTAATGTTTTCCTTAAATTCTTTCTGACCTTCTTCAGAAAGAACTGCAGCAGCTGCACACTGTACAGGCCATGAAACACCATTAAACTTAGTAGCTTCTCTTCTGTACCATAGCTTGTAAATGTTCTTGCCATCTCTTTCAAGTTCCTTAGGAATGATTGTGTAACCACAACGAGTACCTGTGAAACCGGCAGTCTTTGATAGAGAACAAAGTTCAATAGCACAAGTTCTTGCACCTTCAATTGCAAAGATACTTCTTGGAGAGTCATCTGTGATAAATGCTTCATATGCTGCATCAAAGATGATAATTGCATCATTCTTGTTAGCATAGTCAACCCAAGTCTTTAGCTGGTCATATGAATAAGCTGAACCTGTTGGGTTGTTAGGAGAGCAAAGGTAGATAATGTCAGCCTTTACATCTTCGTTAGGCATAGCACAGAAACCATTAGATTCGTTAGAATCTGCATAGATAATCTTTCTACCTGCCATAATGTTACTGTCAACATATACAGGATATACAGGGTCAGTTACAAGAACTGTGTTGTCCTTATCGAAAATATCACCAATGTTACCTGAGTCAGACTTTGCACCATCTGTAATAAGAATTTCTGATGGGTCAACCTTTACACCAAATGTGTTGTAGTAGTCAGAAACAGCTTTTCTTACAAATTCATAACCTTCATAGTCAGGATAACCCTTGAAAGTTTCCTTGTTGCCTAGGTCGTCAGCACCTTTCTTAAGTGCTTCAACTGCAATCTTAGGTAGTGGTAGTGTAACATCACCGATACCTAGCTTAATAACCTTTTTGTCAGGGTTAGCACTACAATATTCATTAACTCTCTTTGCAATTTCAGCAAAAAGATAGTTAGGAACTAGATTGTCAAAATTTCTATTTACCTTCATTTTCTTCTGCTCCTTGATTAAAATTCATTTCTATGTTTAAGTGTAGTTAGCATATACTAACTACACTTATTTTATCATTTATATATAATTTGTCAAGTTAATTATTCACCAAGAGAAGCCTTGATAAATTCTCTAAATACAGGGTGAGCATTAGTTGGTCTTGACTTAAATTCAGGATGATACTGAACTGCAACAAAGAACTTGTTAGCAGGAATTTCTACAGCTTCTACAAGTAGTCCGTTAGGGGATGTACCTGAGATAACCATACCTGCCTTTTCAAATGCATCTCTAAATTCATTGTTGAATTCATAACGATGACGATGTCTTTCGGCAACTTCAGGCTTACCGTAACATTTGTCAAGCATTGAACCAGGCTTAACCTTACATGGATAAGCACCAAGACGCATTGTACCACCCTTAGTAACAACACCCATCTGTTCTTCCATAATGTCAATAACCTTGTGTTTGCTTTCAGGAGCAAATTCACCTGAGTTTGCATCTTCAAAGCCAAGTACATTTCTTGCAAATTCCATAACTGCAACTTGCATACCTAGGCAGATACCAAGGTAAGGAATGTTGTTCTTACGAGCATATTCTGCTGCTTTAATCTTACCTTCAACACCACGCTGACCAAAGCCACCCGGTACTAGGATACCGTCAACATCACCTAGTAGGTCATTTACTGTGTATTCTGTAATAAGTTCTGTATCAACCCACTTGATTTCTACAAAAGCCTTGTTTTCATAACCGGCATGACGAAGTGCTTCTGCTACTGATAGATAAGCATCATGTAGCTGAACATACTTACCACATAGTGCAATTTTAACTGTCTTTTCTCTGGCATCAATGCGTTTAAGCATATCGTGCCATTCTTTCATATCGCCTTTTTCAGCCTTAATGTTAAGTTCTCTACAAACAACATCACAGAAGTTAGCTTTCTCTAGCATTAGTGGAGCTTTGTATAGAACAGGGATTGTGATATTTTCAATAACGCAATCAGGCTGAACATTACAGAACATAGCAATCTTCTTGAAGATTGACTGTTCTAGAGGCTTGTCACATCTTAGAACAATAATATCAGGGTTAATACCTAATGCTCTTAGTTCCTTAACAGAGTGCTGAGTTGGCTTACTCTTGTGTTCTTCACTACCTGCAATGTAAGGTACAAGACAAACATGGATGAAGATACTGTTTTCTCTGCCAACTTCAAGGCTAACCTGACGGATAGCTTCTAGGAATGGCTGAGATTCAATATCACCAACTGTACCACCGATTTCAGTGATAACAACATCGGCATCAGTATTCTTACCAACCTGATAAATAAAGTGCTTAATTTCGTTTGTAATGTGAGGGATAACCTGTACTGTTTCGCCTAGGTAGTCGCCTCTTCTTTCTTTTTCAAGAACATTTGAATATACCTTACCTGTTGTAAGGTTAGAAAACTTGTTAAGGTTTTCATCAATAAATCTTTCGTAGTGACCAAGGTCTAGGTCAGTTTCTGCACCATCTTCTGTAACATAAACTTCACCATGCTGATATGGACTCATTGTACCCGGATCAACATTAATGTATGGGTCAAGCTTTTGTGCTGCAACCTTAAGACCTCTTGATTTTAACAGACGACCCAGTGACGCTGCTGTAATACCCTTACCTAAACCTGATACAACACCACCAGTAACAAATATATACTTTGTTGGCATCTTGCTCATTTTTTTCCTCCTGAATAATCCTTATTAATTGGGAATTTTCATTTTTTATGTAATAGTTTTTTTAAAATTAGTCAAAAAATAAATTTCTGTAAAAAACGAAAATGCCATTGCCGGTAAAATACCGACAATGACTATTTTCTTAAATTTTAATTAGACTTCAACAGTACCTTCAAATACCCTTTCAGCTTCACCTGTCATATATACTGTTTCATCAGTATAGTTAATTACAAGGTCGCCACCTTTTAGTTTAACAGTAATGTCGTCACCTTTATTACAGAAGCCGTTTTCACAAGCTGCAACTGCAGCAGCACAAGCACCTGTACCACAAGCCCAAGTTTCACCTGAACCTCTTTCCCAAACTCTCATTTTGATTGTATGGTCATCAAGAACTTTTACAAATTCTGTATTTACTCTTTCAGGGAAGAGCTTATCATTTTCAAACTTAGGACCGATTTCATCAAGTTCAAGGTTATCAATGTCACCCTTAATAAATACTACACAGTGAGGGTTACCCATTGATACACAAGTAATGTTGTATTCCTCTCCATCAATAGTATATGGTTCGTTAACAATTTTATCCTTATCCATTTTTGCAGGGATTTCCTTAGGGTCAAGGATAGCTTTACCCATATCAACTCTTAGTGACTTAACTTCGCCATCAAGTGTATAAGCCTTTAGATGTTTAATACCTGAAAGAGTTTCAATGTCTAGCATATCTTTCTTCTTAATATCAACCATACCATGGTCATATAGGAACTTACCCACACAACGGATACCGTTACCACACATTTTACCTTCTGAACCGTCAAGGTTGAAAATTCTCATTTTAGCATCAGCTTTGTCACTAGGACAAACCAGGATAATACCGTCACCACCAATACCAAAGTGTCTGTCAGAAAGTCTTACTGATAGAGCTTCAGGATTGTCAATCCTCTGGTCAAATGTACTAAAGTAAATGTAGTCATTACCTGTACCATGCATCTTAGTGAAGTTTAATTTCATCTTTTCATCCCTCATATCGTTAATGTCAACCAATTCTGTGCTTATCTGGCTGTACTTACTCTTTAGGCAATCTGCAAGTGCATTAGCAGTATCGATGGATGTTAGGCAAGGAATGTTTCTTTCAACAGTTTTTCTTCTGATTTTAACAGAATCTCTTTCAGGCTGTCTGCCCTTAGCTGATGTTGAAATTACATACTGAATCTTGCCACTTTCAATAAGTGTTAGTGTGTTGTCTCTCTTATCTTCGTGAATCTTCTTAACTGTAATTGCATTAACACCGTATTCGTGAAGATAGTTAGCAGTACCTTCTGTAGCATAAATCTTAAAGCCTAGGTCTGCATACTTCTTAGCAACATCACCGATTTCACACTTATCGCTATCTCTAACGGTGATAAATACACCACCACCACGCTTCATCTTGTAACCTGCACCGATAAGACCCTTGTATAGAGCTTCTTCAAGTGTACTTGCAATACCAAGAACTTCACCGGTTGACTTCATTTCAGGACCAAGGTGGTTATCAACATTAATTAATTTTTCAAATGAGAATACAGGAACTTTAACTGCAACATAAGGGCTCTTCTTGTATAGACCTGTACCGTAACCCATATCCTTTAGCTTTTCACCAAACATAGCTCTTGTAGCAAGGTCAACCATTGGAACACCGGTAACTTTACTAATGTAAGGAATTGTTCTTGATGAACGAGGGTTAACTTCAATAACATTTAGTTCGCCCTTATAAATTAGGTACTGAATATTTACAAGACCCTTAGTCTGTAGTGAAAGCGCTAGGTTTCTAGATGCATTAACAATTGTTTCTGTCATTTCATCAGAAATGTTCCATGCAGGATAAACAGCAATTGAGTCACCTGAGTGAACACCGGCTCTTTCAACATGTTCCATAATACCCGGAATAAGAATGTCATCACCATCACAGATTGCATCTACTTCAAGTTCTGTACCCATCATATACTTATCAATAAGCACAGGGTTCTCTATATTTTGTGCAAGGATGATAGCCATATATTCCTTAACATCTGCCTCGTTAAAGGCAATAATCATATTTTGACCACCTAAAACATAAGATGGACGAAGAAGAACAGGGTAGCCAATCTTCTTTGCAGTTTCAAGTGCCTCTTCACAGTTCATAACTGTAAAGCCCTTTGGGCGGCTAATGTGATGTTCTTCAAGTAATTCATCAAATCTTTCTCTGTCTTCAGCCATATCAATTGCATCAGCTGATGTACCAAGAATTCTGATTCCATGATCAGAAAGATATTTTGTAAGTTTAATAGCTGTTTGACCACCAAAGGCAACAACTGCACCGATAGGCTTTTCTGTTTTAATGATACCCATTACATCTTCATTTGTAAGTGGTTCAAAGTAAAGTCTGTCAGCAGTATCAAAGTCAGTAGAAACTGTTTCAGGGTTGTTGTTAACAATAACAACATCATAACCGGCTTTCTTTAGTGACCATACACAGTGAACTGAAGAATAGTCAAATTCAATACCTTGACCGATTCTGATAGGACCTGAACCGAATACCATAACAGTTTCTTTGTTAGAGCCTTTTTCTTTAATAAATTCTTCAGCTTCATTTTCTTCATCAAATGTACTGTAGAAGTAAGGTGTTTCAGCATCAAATTCAGCAGCACATGTATCAACCATTTTGTAAACAGGTGTAGCAGAATACTTACATTCTTCACCTGTAAATGCTTCAATAGTTCTATCTAGGAAACCAAGTTTCTTAGCCTTAAAGTAAGTAGCTTCATCAATGTTACCTTCTTTAAGTTTATTTTCCATATCAACAAGGATAAGTAGCTTGTTTAAGAACCATTCGTCAATTAAAGTAATTTCGTGAATCTTGTCAACAGAAACACCTCTCTTAAGTGCTTCAAATACACAGAAAATTCTCTGGTCATCACAAACAGAAAGTCTGTCAACAACATTTTCGTCACTCATCTTAGCAAACTTCTTATCGTCAAGTGTATCGTGAGAAATTTCAGCACCACGAACTGCTTTCATAATAGCATGTTCAAATGTTGGTGCAATAGCCATAACTTCACCGGTAGCCTTCATCTGTGTACCAAGAGTTCTCTTAGCATAAACAAACTTATCAAATGGCCACTTAGGGAACTTAACAACTACATAGTCAAGTGCAGGTTCAAAACAAGCATATGTAGAACCTGTAACTGCATTCTTGATTTCACCAAGTGTGTAACCAATAGCAATCTTAGCAGCAACCTTGGCAATAGGATAACCTGTAGCCTTAGATGCTAGTGCTGATGAACGAGAAACTCTAGGGTTTACTTCGATAACAGCATATTCAAAGCTTTCAGGGTTTAGAGCAAACTGACAGTTACAACCACCCTCAACACCAAGAGCCTGAATAATATTTAGAGATGCTGAACGAAGCATCTGATATTCTTTATCTGCAAGTGTTACTGCAGGAGCAATAACAATAGAGTCACCTGTATGTACACCAACAGGGTCAAAGTTTTCCATTGAACAAACTGTAATTACATTACCGTCTGAGTCACGGATAACTTCAAATTCAATTTCTTTCCAACCGGCAATACACTTTTCAACAAGAACCTGTGTAATAGGGGAAAGCTCTAGACCGTTTGAAGTGATTTCTCTTAGTTCCTCTTCATTATCAACGATACCACCACCGGTACCACCAAGAGTAAATGCAGGACGGATGATTACAGGGTAGCCGATTTCATTGGCAAAATCAACTGCTGACTCAACATCATTAACAACACGGGAAGGGATAACCGGTTGACCGATAGCCTCCATTGTATCCTTAAACATCTGTCTGTCTTCAGCCTTATCAATAGTTTCAGGGTTAGCACCAAGTAGCTGAACACCGTTCTTTTCTAGGAAACCTTCCTTTGCAAGTTGCATAGAAAGTGTAAGACCTGTCTGACCACCTAGAGTAGAAATAAGACCGTCCGGCTTTTCTTTTTCAATAATTCTCTTAACAACCGGAAGAGTAAGTGGTTCAATATAAACCTTATCTGCCATAGCGTTGTCAGTCATAATAGTAGCAGGGTTTGAGTTTACAAGAATAACCTCAAGACCTTCTTCTTTCAAAGCACGACAAGCCTGAGTACCGGCATAGTCGAATTCAGCAGCCTGACCAATAACGATAGGACCTGAACCAATTACCATAACTCTCTTTAAATTTGGTTTAATAGGCATTTATATGCATCCTTTCATATATATTAAAGGGAAAAATAAACTTAATCCATCATACTAACAAACTTATCAAATAGAAATGCTGTATCCTGTGGACCACCACAAGCTTCAGGGTGGAACTGAACAGTAAATACCGGCATATCATTATAAGTGATACCTTCACAAGTACCATCATTACCGTTTACAAAGCTAACCTTTGCATTTTCAGGAATGCTATCGTTAACTACTGCATAACCATGGTTCTGGCTGGTGATATAAATTCTACCTGTTTCAGTATCTTTAGCAGGTTGGTTAGCACCTCTGTGACCATAGTGTAGCTTTTCTGTTGTTGCACCCTGAGAAAGTGCAAGTAGCTGATGGCCAAGACAGATACCGAATGTAGGAATCTTGTGTTCACATAACTTCTTTAGTTCAGCAATGATTTCAGTATTTTCTGTTGGGTCACCAGGGCCGTTACTTAGCATAATGCCGTCAGGATTCATAGCAACAATCTGTTCGCAAGTTGTACTTGCAGGAACAACTGTAACATCACAACCACGCTTTACTAATTCTCTTCTGATGTTATCCTTTGCACCAAAGTCCATAAGAACAACATTCTTCTTGTGTGTTTCACTTTCAAAAAGTTCTTCTTTGTCAGTTGTAACACTCTTAACTGCATCAGTAACTTTATAAGACTTTAGTTCTTCAATATCCTTGTCTAGATTATCAAGGCTATAAGTTAATTTACAGTTCATAACACCGTATTCACGAACAATTCGTGTTAGGCGTCTTGTGTCTATATCGTAAAGACCCGGAACATCTGAGTCTTTTAAAAAGGTGTCAAGTACGCCCTCACAACGAAAATTGGAAGGTTCCTGACACCAGTTTCTAACAATATAAGCCTTTAAGGCCGGTTTTTTACTTTCAAAATCGGAAGGAATAACCCCATAGTTACCAATAAGAGGGAATGTCTGAATAACCACCTGACCAAAATAACTAGGGTCGGTGAGTGTTTCAAGATAACCTGTCATAGCTGTTGTAAAAACAAGTTCCCCTGTAGTTTCCTTTTTTGCTCCAAAGGATTTACCTTCAAAAACTTTTCCGTTTTCAAGGATTAGATATGCCTTTGACTCCATTAAAATTACATTCCTTTCATAAAGTTAGTTTTCATATGTCTTTAGAACTCTAAGAGCAACATCATACTTACTTTTACGCAAGTTCATTGCTTGTTTCTCAAGATAATGGTGTGCCTGACTTTCTGTCATACGCAAGTTTTGCATAAGAAGAATTTTAGCACGATTCACAAGTTTCATGGTTTCAACCTGTGTCTTTAACTTTGTATTTTCTTTGACTACTCTGTTCATTCTCTCCTTAAAACATTCAGAGAATAACAGATAATGGTGAAAAAGATGTTTGCTAATAGGTTTGGATATTACCATAATTTTTTTCAAGCAGAAGACGGCATACGAGATTACAAGGTGACTGGAGTTCAGACGTGTGCTCTTCCGATCTGCTGCAACTAATTGCAAATTCCAGTCCTGTTTCATTCTCCAAAGGAGTGTTAATAAGGATTAGGTCAAAATCATCATTTTCGATAAAGTCTTTTGCAATTTCGGAAGATTCGGCACTTACTACAGAGCCGAAGCCTTCTTCCTTTAATAGAGCTGTCAAAGCTTGGGTGTTGTTTAGTTTGGACACTACTATTGCCTTTTTCACATAAATCACTCACTATATTCTATACTATATTCTTAGTAAAGATATTGCATATAAGAATTATAACAAATTTTTTCTTCTAAAGAAAGACAAAAACCGAAAATTTTCTAAAAAAATCAACATTTTTTTCGCCTATATATAATGTATAGGGAAAATAGGTTAATTTTTGCGAATTGATTTGCCTTGAATTATCTAAAAAAATCACAAGAAAGGTATGTAAAGTCAGTTTCACACCGTTTTTCTATAAAAATATCTTTGTTTACAGAAAAATCTACGCAATAATTTACTGATATTATTATATAGTGAATTTTCTATATTCGTCAAGGTAAAATTGCAACTTTTCTTTTGTTATCCGTCTTTTAAGTGCGTTTTTATATATTTTTTTACATTTTGTACAAGTATTTTGCAAGAAAATATAAAAATCTTGCAAATTCTTATAAATTAAAATAAATTCTCAAAATTCTATTGACAATGTCTGTGTATAGGGCTATAATGTGAACAACGAAACAGCAAAGGCGCTGCAGATTAAGAAACTCTTTATCTGCTGCGCCGTTTTTGTTTTTAGTAAAAATTTTTATTAGGATAGGAGATTACTCACAATGGTAAATGTTCCAGAAATTTTCGGTAGTATGGTATTTAATGATGCTACAATGAAAGAAAGACTTCCAAAGGCTACATACAAAGCTTTAAAGAAGACAATTGATCTTGGTGAACCACTTGATATTTCAGTTGCCAATGTCGTTGCTAATGCAATGAAGGATTGGGCAGTTGAAAAAGGTTGTACTCACTACACTCACTGGTTCCAGCCAATGACAGGTGTTACAGCAGAAAAGCATGATAGCTTTATTGATCCTGTAGGTGACGGTACAGCTATTATGGAATTTGGTGGTAAGGAATTAGTAAAGGGCGAACCTGATGCTTCTTCATTCCCAAGTGGTGGTATCAGAGCTACTTTTGAAGCAAGAGGTTACACAGCATGGGACCCTACTTCACCAGCATTTATCAGAGATACTACATTATATATTCCTACAGCTTTCTGTTCTTACACAGGTGAAGCACTTGATAAGAAAACTCCACTGCTTCGTTCAATGGAAGTTCTTTCAAATGCAGCTTGCAGAACACTAAAGTTATTCGGTAAAGATGTTAAGAAGGTTACATCAACAGTTGGCCCTGAACAGGAATACTTCCTAGTTGATAAAGAATACTTTGATCAGAGAAAAGACCTTATCTTTACAGGTAGAACACTATTTGGTGCAGCTGCTCCAAAGGGTCAGGAACTTGATGACCATTACTTTGGTGCTTTAAAGACTAGAGTTAAGGACTTTATGGCAGACCTTGATGTTGAACTTTGGAAACTTGGTATTACATCAAAGACAAGACATAACGAAGTTGCTCCTGCTCAGCACGAAGTTGCTCCAATCTTTGGTACAACAAATATTGCTACTGACCACAACCAGTTAGTAATGGAAACACTTAAGAAAACTGCTGAAAAGCATGGTATGGTTTGCTTACTTCATGAAAAGCCATTTGCAGGTGTTAACGGTTCAGGTAAGCACAACAACTGGTCAATGTGTACAAATGATGGTGAAAACCTAATTAGCCCTGGTAAGAACCCAATCAACAATACACAGTTCCTATTTATTCTAGCAGCTATTATGAAGGGCGTTGATGAATATGCAGACCTTCTAAGAATTTCAGTTGCTTCTGCCGGTAATGACCACAGATTAGGTGCTAACGAAGCTCCTCCGGCTATCGTTTCAATGTTCCTAGGTGATGAACTTGAAGCAGTTGTTAAGTCTATTGTTGAAGACAAGGATTATGCAACTCCTGGTAAAGTTCCAATGCACCTTGGTGTTGATGTTCTTCCTGAATTTAAGAAGGATACAACAGATAGAAACAGAACATCACCTTTCGCATTTACAGGTAACCGTTTTGAATTTAGAATGTTAGGTTCAGCAGTCAACATTGCTTGTCCAAACATTATGATTAATACAATTATGGCTGAAGAACTAAATCAGTTCTGTGACGAAATCGAAAAGGTTGATAACAAGGATAAGGCTATTAAAGAACTTATCAAAAAGACATTTACAGACCATCAGAGAATTATCTTTAATGGTGATGGTTATTCTGATGAATGGCCTGTTGAAGCTGAAAAGAGAGGTCTACCAAACTACCGTTCACTTCCTGAAGCACTTGCTCACTTTGATGATCAGAAGAACATTGACCTATTTGTTAAGAACAATGTTCATGATGAAGTTGAAATCAAGGCTAGAAAGGTAATCACTCTTGAAGAATATGCAAAGACAATCAACATTGAAGCATTAACAATGCTAGAAATGGCAAAACAGGATATTCTTCCTGCAGTATCATCTTATGTTAAGGAACTAACAGATACAGCTCTAGCAAAGAAGGCTCTATCAGATGCAATTCCTACTTCTGTTGAAGAAGACCTAGTAACTACTCTATCTAATGACCTAGTATCATTCGTAGAAAAGATTGATACTCTATCAGAAGATGTAGTTAAGGGTAACGACATTGAAGATGCTCAGGAAAAGGCTAACTACTATCATGATGTTGTATTTGCAGCAATGAATGAACTAAGAGCAGTTAGTGATGAAATGGAAACAATTACATCAGCTGACTACTGGCCATATCCAACATATGATGAACTTCTATTTGGTGTTTGATAACACAACATATAACATTTATTAACATTCAATTTAACATTTAAAGATTTTTATTTAAAATTAAATATTAACCTTTAATCTTCAAAAACAGTATGCTCCTTGTGTCAGGAGCAGGGAGCATACTTTTTTATATCTATTCTTTTTTAACATTTAACATTTTTACTTGAGGAGATGAAGGAGATATGGATGCAAATTCTGTATTAGACATGGTGACAAGTACCTCTTTTGGTATTTGGTTTTTGATTGGTGCTGCGCTTGTATTCTTTATGCAAGCCGGCTTCGCAATGGTTGAGACTGGTTTTACCAGAGCTAAGAGTGCCGGTAATATCATTATGAAGAACCTTATGGACTTCTGTATCGGTTCTGTTGTATTTATGTTCTTAGGCTTCGGTCTTATGATGTCTGAAGACTACATTGCAGGTGTAATTGGTGCTCCTAACTTAGGAATTTTCACTAATTACAGTGGTTTTAATTATTCAAACTTTGTATTCCAGTTAGTATTCTGTGCTACTGCTGCTACAATCGTTTCAGGTTCAATGGCAGAAAGAACAAAGTTTAGTGCTTATTGTATTTACTCAGCAGTTATTAGTGCTGTTGTTTATCCTATTGAAGCAGGTTGGGTTTGGAACTCAGCCGGTTGGCTACATCAGTTACAGTTTGTTGACTTTGCCGGTTCTGCTGTTATTCATACAGTTGGTGGTACAACTGCTCTTATCGGTGCTATCTTAGTTGGTCCTCGTATCGGTAAATATAGCAAGACAAAGAGTGGTAAGGTTAAGTCAAACGCTATCCCAGGTCACTCACTAACACTTGGTGCACTTGGTGTATTCATTCTTTGGTTCGGTTGGTACGGCTTTAACGGTGCTGCTTGTACTTCAATCGAAAGCTTAGGTTCTGTATTCCTAACAACAACTGTTGCTACAGGTGCTGCTACAGTTTCTTGTATGATCTTTACTTGGATTAAAGACGGTAAGCCTGATGTTGGTATGTGTCTAAACGCATCCCTAGCAGGTCTGGTAGCTATCACAGCTCCTTGTGCTTCTGTTGATGCTCTTGGTGCATTTATCATCGGTATTGTTGCCGGTATCTTAGTTGATGTAGTTGTTGAACTACTTGATAAGAAACTACACATTGATGACCCTGTAGGTGCTGTTGGTGTTCATATGGCAAACGGTATTTGGGGTACTCTTGCAGTTGGTCTATTTGCAACAGGTAAGGGTGAAGGTGCTTTCGTAGATGGTTCTGCTTTAGCCGGTCTATTCTATGGTGGTGGCTTTAAACTTCTAGGTATCCAGGCTTTAGGTATTTGTTGTATCGTTGCTTATGTTGTAGTAGCAATGACAATCGTATTCCAGATTATTAAACACACAATCGGTCTAAGAGTTTCTGCTGAAGATGAAATCATCGGTATGGATGTTGCTGAACATGGTCTATCATCAGCATATGCAGACTTTATGTCAACAACACCTTCTTACAATGGTGAAGTTGCAGAAGAAGTTGACCTTAAGGGTGTTAAGCCTGTTGACCTAACACTAGGTACAAAAGCTACAGGCAAATATACTCAGGTTTCAGTTATCTGTCCTGAAAACAAGTTTGGTGCTTTAAGAGATACAATGAACGCTATCGGTGTAACCGGTATGACAGTTACACAGGTTATGGGTTGTGGTGTTGAAAAAGGTCACCTAGGTAGATATAAGGGTGTTCCAACATCTATGAACCTATATCCAAAGGTAAAGGTAGATATTGTTGTTTCAACTGTTGACCCAGGTCTTGTAGTTGCAGCAGCTCAGAAGGCTATCGGTACTGAACATAGAGGTAGTGGTAAGATCTTTGTATCTGATGTTGAAGATGTTATGAGAGTTCGTACAGGTGAAACCGGTTACGATGCCCTTAATGACTAATTAATTTAGCTTACTAGTATAGTTCCTTCCTGAAGAACTTATACTTAGTTTTATACCTATCCTTTTTAGGAAAGCAGGTGTCATATGGCATCTGCTTTTCTCTTTTGTCTTTTTAAATTCGTTTGTTGGTTAAGATAATTCAGTTCTACAAATTAGGTTTTTTCAATTTTGTTTGTTGGTAAAGATTAGTTTGATAAATTTGGTTTTGTGGGGTTGATTATGTAATGTAGATAAATTAGATAATAACCGATTAATTCAT
>OBHX01000566.1_pt1 | contig 34882 bp, 27 predicted proteins | sample 1519331 | NCBI WGS metagenome assembly OBHX01 (sample SAMEA2602897, study PRJEB22501) | metagenome
GATTTTATTATATCATATTCCCCCTGTTACTCTATCAAAAATATGATAAACTCTCGAGGCGTTTTGTACCCCCATAAGATGAAAAAGTTAAAAAAATAAAATAACCGCCTGTGTGTTCAGACGGCTATTTATTAGTTAATTTGATTTTTTGAAAGTTTTAAAGTATAATTAAGAAAAAGATTTATCATTTTGATATACAACAGATTGTGATTTAATTTTGTTATGTAGGTGGTGGGATGATGTATAATCCACAGATAGAAACATTTATAAAGGTTGCGGACGCAGGAAGTTTTAATAAAGCGGCAGAGGACTTGTATATCACGCCGACTGCCGTTATTAAGCAAATCAATTTGCTTGAAAGCTCGCTTGACTTGGTTTTGTTTGAGCGTACGCACCGTGGGTTGATACTGACTAACGCAGGCAAGTCGCTTTATCAGGATGCTAAGTACATTATCGGCTATTGCAAGGACAGTGTTGTCAGGGCGAAAAATGCAATGAGCGAGGGCGAAAATATTATTCGTATCGGCTCGTCGCCTACAACTCCTGCTCAATTACTTATGCAAATGTGGCCGAAAATTCAGGAGCAATGCCCAGATATAAAATTTGAAATTGTTCCATTTGAGAACACACCCGAAAACGCAAAAGAAATACTTGCGAATTTGGGAAAGAACATTGATATTATCGGCGGAATATTTGACGACACAATGCTTAAACTCAGAAAATGCGAGGGCTTGCAATTATCCCGTGAGCCGTTTTGCTGTGCCGTATCCATTCACCACAAGCTTGCACAAAAGGATAAGTTTCAAATCGGCGATTTATACGGCGAAAATTTAATGCTTATGCACCGTGGCTGGAGCAATTATGTTGACCGATTGCGTGACGATATTTGGCAAAATCATACGCAGATACATATTGTTGATTTCGATTTTTACAATATGAGCATATTTAACAGATGCGAAAACACGAACGATGTTTTGCTTGCGATACCGGGTTGGGCAAATGTTCATCCTCTGCTGAAAGTTATTCCTGTTGAGTGGGAATACAGCATTCCGTACGGCCTTTTATATTCGATGACTCCAAGCGAAAATGTTCGACGGGTTTTAGATGCGGCTAAGAATATAGTTAAAACTAAATAAGCAGTTATAACCCAAAGGTATATACTGAATAACAAAACGAGACTTCATATGAGGCCTCGTTTTTCTTATAATATAGTTGAAAAGAAAAATAACGAAGGAATGGCAGATATGAAAAAGTTAAAAGCACTGCTTATAAACGGCAGTCCGAGAGCAAAGGGCTGTACTTACACGGCATTGACCGAACTAAAAAACACATTGGAGCAAGAAGGTATGGAGGTTGAGCTTATCCATGTAGGTCACAAGGATGTGCACGGTTGTATCGCTTGTAGAAAATGTAAGGAAATCGGTAAGTGCGTATTCGATGATATTGTAAACGAGGTTGCACCTAAATTTAACGAGGCAGACGCTTTTGTTATTGGAGCACCTGTTTATTACGCATCTCCTGCCGGTGGAGCAATCGCATTTCTTGACAGATTGTTTTTCAGTACGGCGAATGTTGATAAGACAATGAAAGTTGGTGCAGCAGTAACAACCTGTCGCAGAGGTGGTAACACAGCATCATACGATGTGCTCAACAAATATTTTTCAATCAGCTCTATGCCGATTGCCACAAGTCAGTATTGGAATATGGTTTACGGCGGTCAGGCAGAAGAGGTTTTGCAGGATAAAGAGGGTTTGCAAACTATGAGAACGCTCGGCAGAAACATTGCTTTTATGGCAACGAGTATTGCACTGGGCAAGGAGCAATTCGGTCTGCCCAAAAAAGAACAGATTACATTTACAAATTTTCACCACTAAGGAGAAATAATGGATTACAAAATTTTAGGCAAAGACTTAAAGGTATCGGCTGTCGGTCTCGGATGTATGGGAATGAGCCACGCTTACGGCTCACCTGCCGATAAAAATGAAATGTGCGAGCTTATCGCAAAGGCTGTTGATTTAGGCTATAACTTTTTTGACACGGCAGAGATTTACGGTACGGCAAATAATCCACACGATAACGAGGAGTTTGTAGGCAGAGCGTTAAAGTCATACCGTAATAAGGTTATTATCGCAACAAAGTTTGGCATTGAATTTGACAAAACAAGCAATGCCACAAACCCACCTCTTATACCAAATTCAAGACCGGAGGTTATCAGAAAATCGGTTGAAGGCTCGCTTAAAAGACTTGACACAGACCATATTGATTTATACTATCAGCACCGTTTCGACCCTAATGTTCCTATCGAAGAGGTAGCAGGAGTAATGGCAGATTTGATTAAAGAGGGTAAAATAACTCATTGGGGTATGAGCGAAGCGACCGTGGAAAATATAAGGAAAGCAAATTCGGTTTGTCCGCTGACTGCTATACAAAATCGCTACTCAATGATGGCAAGGCACTATGAATCGCTGTTTTCTGTTCTTGAGGAGTTTAATATCGGTTTCGTTGCATTTTCGCCGCTTGCAAACGGATTTTTAAGCGGTAAGTACAACGAAAACTTAAAGTTTGAAAAAGGTACGGATTACAGAACAGTTATGCCACAGTTCACTGTCGACGGTGTTCGTCAAAATAAAGAATTGCTTGAGCTGTTAAACACGCTTGCAAAGGATAAAAACGCAACGCCTGCACAAATTTCGCTTGCGTGGATGATGTGCAAAAAACCGTATATAGTACCTATTCCAGGTACAAGAAAGCTTGACAGACTGATTGAAAACGCAGGCTCGGCAGATATTATATTAACGAGCGATGAGGTATCAGCGATTGATAATAAGCTTGATAATATAAATATGTCCGCTGTTTTCGGTGGGTCGAAAGTGATAAAAAAGAGGAAGTAATTATGGTGTTTTATTTCACCGCAACGGGCAACAGCCTTTATGTTGCAAAGTGTATTGACGAATATCCTGTCAGCATACCGCAGGTTATCAAAAATTCGTCAATCTATTCAGACAACCGAATACGGTAAAAGAGTTTTTGAAAAAATCGAAGTTTGATACAAAAAATATATATATCATTTTAACCTATGGCAACAGTGCAAGCGACTGCCCCGGGTTTACATATAACGAGTTTAAGGCTCTCGGTATCAACTTTGATTATATAGATACCGTTCACTGCGTTGATAATTACCTACCTGTTTTTGATATGGCAGAAGAAAAGAAAATTGACAAAGATACAGATGTTCAAATTGCACATATAATCAAGAATATTAGACTAATGAAAAAAGGTGTTCCAACTGCAACAGACGCAGACAGGAAACTCTACAAGCAAGTGGCAACGCTGAATAAAATCATTCCGTCATTTAATAACGGCAAGATGATTAAAATAACCGATAAATGTATCGGCTGTAAGGTATGCGAAAAGGTTTGCCCGACAGGCAATAGAATTGTGCTGACGGATTACGCACAAAGGCGAAGCAAAAAATGCGAATACTGCCTTGCCTGCGTTCACGCTTGACCTCAAAAGGCAATTATCATTAAGCACGAGAAAAACAAAAACGAGCGATACAGGAATGAAAATGTATCACTCGATGAAATAATAAAATCAAATTTTCAGGATAGGAGAAAAAGCTATGAATAATTTTATTTTTGAAAATTCGTCAAAAGTATATTTCGGTGAAGGCTGTGTAAAAGAATATCTTTCAAATATTCTTTCAGCTTACGGCGACACAGTTATGCTTTGCTACGGCGGTGGCTCGATTAAGAAAAACGGCATTTATGACGAGGTTATAACCGTACTCAAAAAAGAAAATAAGGCAGTTGTTGAGTTTAGCGGTATTCCGTCAAACCCGACCTACAGCAAGGTGCTTGAGGGGGTTAAGCTTGCTAAAGAAAGCAACGCCGATTTGATTCTTGCAGTAGGCGGCGGAAGTGTTATGGACTGCTGTAAGGCAATTTCACTCGGTGCAAAATATGACGGCGACATTTGGGCTGACTTTTGGGCAAGACCGGGTATGATTGATTTTGAACCGTTGCCGCTCGGTATTATCGTTACCGTTTCGGGCACGGGCAGTGAATGTAACGGCGGTGCCGTAATCACAAACGAAGAACTTAAAATCAAAACAGGCAGAGATTATCCTCAGCTTAACGCAAAATTCGTTATGCTTGACCCGACCTACACCTACAGCGTTCCTGAATTTCAAATGGTATCGGGTGCTTTTGATACTCTTTCACACATTATGGAAATCTATTTCAGCGAGCCGAATGAAAGCAATGTATCGGACGATATATCCGAGGCTCTTATGAAAAATGTTATCACAAATTTGCGTTCCGCTATCAAAAATCCCGAGGACTACACAGCAAGAAGTAACCTGATGTGGGACGCAACAATGGCAGAAAACCGTATCATCAAACTTGGCAAAAAGACGGATTTTGAGTGCCACCAAATGGAGCATCAGCTCGGCGCATACACTAACTGTAACCACGGTGCAGGTCTTGCCGTTCTTCATCCTGTTTATTACAGACATATTTGTAAGTCAGGCGAAAAGAAATTTGCTCAGTTTGCGGTTAATGTTTGGGGTATTTCAAAAGACGGCAAAACAGACGAAGAGCTTGCAAAAGCAGGTGTTGAGGCCCTGGCAGATTTTATTAAGGAAATCGGTATGCCGACAACCTTTAAGGAACTTGGAATTGATGAAAATATCAACCTTAAAGAAATTGCAGACTCATGCGGCATTGTACCGGGTGCATACAAAAAGATGACACACGAGGAAATTCTTCAAATTTTTGAAGAATGCAAATAACTATTTAATCTAAAGCTAATTTTAGATATTAAATCTTCAAACAGAAAAGGAGTAATCAGTATGAAATTTATAAAATTAAACAATGGCGTAGAAATGCCTATGGCAGGCATAGGAACATTTTTGCTCACACCTGACGAGGCAGAAGCATCGGCAAACTACGCTCTCAAAAACGGATGTCAGCTTATTGATACAGCAAATGCTTATTGCAACGAAAAAGCAGTAGGCAGAGCAATGAAAAACGCAGGCACTGATCGTAAAAATATTTTTCTTGAAACAAAGCTTTGGCCGTCATTTTATGAGCAGGACGATGCAGTAGACAAAACTCTTGAAAGACTTCAAACAGATTATATCGATTTGCTTTTAATTCATCAGCCTTCCGGAAACTATATTGCAGGATATAAGCAAATGGAAAAGGCATACAAGGAAGGCAAGGTTCGTGCAATCGGTCTTTCAAACTTTAACGAAAAGCAGATTAGCGAAATCCTAAATATCTGCGAGGTTAAGCCGTCCGTTCTTCAAACCGAGGTGCACCCATATTATCAGGAAAAGGAACTTAAAAAATTCCTTTCTCACGAGGATATTAAAATTCAGGCTTGGTATCCGCTGGGTCACGGCGATAATGCACTTCTCAATGAGCCACTCTTTAAGAGCCTTGCGGAAAAATACGGTAAGTCGACAGCTCAAATCATTCTTCGTTGGCATATTCAGGAGGGCAACATTATTATCCCAGGTTCAAAAAATTACAATCATATCAAGGCAAATTTTGATATTTTTGATTTTTCACTTACTGAGGAAGAAATGGCAAAAATATCATTACTTAATACGGGTGTAAGATATTATACCTCAACACCGGAAATGCTTAAAAAGTATGTCGAGATGATACCGCCTGTTGACGAACAAAAATAATTAAACTAAAGGAGATTAACATTATGAAAAAATTAACCTCAATTCTTTTGGCACTCGTGCTTGTGTTTCCTTTCGTAGCTTGCTCTAATAATTCGAGCGACAATTCAAATACAACCCCAAGCACTTCACAAACGGCAGATACTTCAAAATCTACCGATGAAAATACCCAAAATTCTAATACAAGTTCAAAAATATTAGTTGTTTATTATTCTGCAACAGGTAGCACAAAAGCCGTTGCCGAAACTATCGCAAACACCGCCGGTGCGGATTTGTTTGAGATTACACCTGTTGACCCTTACACAAGCGATGACCTTAACTGGACTAATGACAACAGTCGTGTAAGTGTTGAGCACAACGACGAAAGCAAGCGTGATGTTGAATTAACGCAGGTAACACCGGACAACTGGGATGATTACGATACGGTATTTGTCGGCTATCCGATTTGGTGGGGCATTGCCGCATGGCCTGTAAACAATTTTGTTAAGGGAAATGATTTCAGCGGTAAAACCGTTATTCCGTTTTGCACATCTTCATCATCGGGTTTGGGTCAAAGCGGTGACCTTTTAGCCGATATGGCAGGCACAGGCAATTGGCAGGACGGCGAAAGATTTTCTTCAGGTGCCTCATCAAGCAAGGTTGAATCTTGGGTAAACGGTCTTGACCTTAAATAAAATCCACAAATTTACAGTTGTGCTTTTGGCGGTTATTGTTACGGTGACTACGCTTTCAGCTTGTTCTATTAAAAGTAATTCTCCGAGCAGTTATACAACAAATACAACAGCCGAAAGCTCGTCAAAAGCACAAGCTACTCAGCCTGCCGAACAAAATCATGCCGTCACAAACGGCACGGACACTTACCGTGGCTTTAGCGTTAACAATATTTTGCACAGTGAAAATAACAGTGATATTCATTTCAATCTTTATGTTCCAAAAACTTATGACGGCAGTAAGGCTTACGCTCTTTTTATCACCTTGCCCGATTATGAGGGCTTGTACTTTCAAGGTGTCGGTGTAAATATCCGTCAGGAAAACTTTGGCTTTGAGTCACAAAAATATAACAGTAATATGATTATTGTTGCACCTCAGTTAAACGGTTGGGACGAAGACTCAGCAGATGAAACTATCGTTCTTGTCGAATATCTCTTGTCTGCCTACAATATAGATAAATCAAAGGTTTATATAGAGGGCTATTCAGGTGGCGGCGAAACTGCGTCGCAAGCAGTCGGCAAGAGACCTGATTTGTTCACGGCATATTTGCAGGTCAGCTCTCAATGGGACGGAGAATATGAAAGCGTTGCAAAAGCAAAACTGCCCGTTTATATAGCTATCGGCAGAGATGACGAATACTACGGCTCGAAAAAATCTCAAAATGCCTACGATACGCTCTATAATCTCTACAAAAAGCAAGGCTTGACCGATGATGAAATCAACAAAATTCTTGTTCTTGATATTAAAGAAAGAGATTATTTTACAAGCCGAAACGCTCCAAACGAACATGGCGGAGGCGGACTTTTCGCCGAGGACGATACCATTATGTCTTGGCTTTTCGGCGAACATTAAATTATTAAGAGAGGTAATATTATGAAAATTCTTTTTATTAACGGCAGTCCGAACGAAAACGGAAATACTGCTAATCTTGGCTCAATTCTTTTGAATGGCAAGGAATACGAAACACTTAATTTAACTAACTTAACAATCGGCTCATACGGTCAAACTTTACCTTATGACGGACTTGACAGAGTGATTGAAAAAATGAAAGAGGCTGACACAATCGTTATCGGTTCTCCGCTTTATTGGCACAATATTTGCGGCTCTGTTCGTAATGTTTTAGACCGTTTTTACGGCAAGGTTGACGAGAGCGAGCTCTTAGGCAGAAAGCTTTATTTTGTATTCCAAGGTGCGGCACCCGAAAAGTGGATGCTTGACGCAGGCGAATACACGATGAAACGCTTTGCCTCTCTTTACGGTATGGAATATATGGGAATGGCAACGAACAGCAAAGAGGCTGAAGACTTAAACAAAACCGTATGAATTCAAAAACAAAATTAAAACTAAAGCCGTTAATTGATATTTTAATGACATTTGCTCTGCTTCTTTTGATGTCCTACGAGCTTTTAGGCTCAACTGCACACGAGGTAGTCGGCGTTGCTATGTTTGTGCTTTTTGTTGTTCATCACGTACTCAATATAAATTGGGCAAAGCATTTAGCAAAAGGCAGGCAAACACCTATAAGAATTTTTCAAAATATTCTTGTTTTGTTTGTGCTTATATCATTTGTCTGCTCAATCGTCAGCGGGGTAATTGTTTCAAGGCATCTGTTTGCATTTTTGAATATAAAATCAACCTATGCAGCGAACAGAATCCATATGCTTTCTGCATATTGGGGATTTATATTTATGTCGCTCCACCTTGGACTTCATTTCAATATGATTTTGCTAATGATAAAAAAGAAAAAGCAACTCTCACCAAAAGTGAAGACTGCTTTCAAAATAATATTCATACTCATTTTTGCATACGGAATTTATGCATTTTTCAAACGTGATGTAGCATCTTACCTGTTCCTGAAAAATCAGTTTTTCCTCCTTGGCGATAACGAACACCTACTGCTTTATCTCTTTGACTATATGTCAATAATGTTTTCCTTTGCAACGTTGAGCCACTTTGTTTTTTCAATATTAAAGTCGAATACAAAAAGTGGGTCTTAGGGTGTCCCTAACGAGAAAATTACCGTTTGGATAACCAAATGGTTTGCTCGCTAAGATTATATATTCTAATCTCACAAATAAAATTAAGGCACAACATACGAAAATTTTCTCCGTAAGTTGTGCCTTTTTCTCATTTATAAATCACTTGTTCATTAACGATTTCTGTTGCTCTGTTGCGAATATTATTCATCTTTTGCACCCACAACATCATATTTTCGGCTTTGAGTTTTTCCGTAACTTGTTCCTGCTCAGCAAGTGATTTTATTGTCTGTTCAAACAAATTCTCTGCCTGACACTCAACATCGGCAAGGTAATTGTAAAGCTTACCCGATGTAAGAAGATTGTAATAAAGCACTCGATGACTTGATTTCAAATAGCGTCTGTGTCTCGTTCCCCAAACACCGATTTGACTTTGGTTTTCATCAGATAGTGTAAGATTTGGCAAAAGATAATCGCCTTGTTGCGAATAACTACCGCCTATATTTTCAAAATTTGTTTTCATATCGAAGCCTCCTTGTATTTGGTAACTTCATTATACTGAATACAAAATAAAATGACGAATGTGCGAATTTCTGATACAGAAAAAGGCTCTGACCTTTTACAGTCAAAGCCTCATCTGCCATTGCAATGCCTTAGTTTTATTAAGTTTTATCATATTGCCTTATCAAACCTCAGCATTATCTCATAGGTTGTTTCCATATATATAACTTGTTTTATTCAACAATTTTCCATTTATCAACATCAAAAACACCTTTAGTAGTGATTCTAAGTGATGGGATAACAGGTAAGCTGATAAATGAAAGTGTCATAAACGGGTCAATATTTTTGCTGACACCTAAGCTATAAGCAGAGGCTTTTGCTTTTTCAAGTTTATCATTAACTACTTTTAATGGTTCTTCCGACATTAAACCGGCAATAGGTAATTCCAGTAATGCTTTAATTTCACCATTTTCAACCACAACAATACCACCGTTATTATCCTTAATTGCGTTAACTGCAATTGCAATATCAGAGTCACTGCAACCTACTGTAATAATGTTGTGTGAGTCGTGAGCAATAGAAGTAGCAACTGCACCTGACTTTAGGGAATAACCCTTAACATATCCTACGCCAATGTGGTTTGTGTTTTTGTGTCGTTCAACACAAGCAATTTTTAGTATATCATTTTCAACATCAATATGGTTAGCAGTACCGAGATTTTTTGTTAGCAGTTCACCACTAACTAAACCTATCAATCCTAAATCACCTTTAATATCAAAACTTTCAGGTGTAACTTTGTCAAGATGGAAAGTATTGTGGCATTTCTCTACTAATCTACTTTCAATAGTAGGAGTAGGGAAGTCAATAACCTCTTTACCGTCAAATACTAGTTTACCTCTTTTATAAACTTGCTGAATGTCAAAGTCCCTAATGTTGTTTACCACTACTATATCAGCTAAGTAACCTGAGGCAATAGCACCTTTATTGTTAAGTAAAAAGTATCTTGCTGCATGATGGGTTGCAACCTTTAGTGCAATAATAGGATTAGCACCATTTCTGATTGCCTCTTTAACTATGTAGTCAATGTGGCCACCATATAATAAATCATTTGGGTGCTTGTCATCAGTAGCAAACATACACCTTGCATAGTATTTGTCATTAAGTAAAGGCATTAGTGCTTTTAGGTTGTGAGCAGCAGTACCTTCTCTAATCATAATGAATTGACCTTTTTGCAATTTCTCAAGAGCATTTTCAAAGGTTGAACATTCATGGTCAGAATATACACCTGCTGAAATATATGCGTTAAGGTCATTACCGGAAAGCTCAGGTGCATGACCATCAATTTTTTTGTGGTGTGCTTGAGATGCAATAATCTTTGAAACTACTTTACTGTCACCATTTATAACACCAACATAGTTCATCATTTCAGCAAGACCAAGAACTTTTTTGTGTTCAAAATATTTGTCAATGTCATTGTATTCAAGAACTGCACCACTTTCATCAATTTCAGTAGCCGGTACACAAGACGGCAACATAAAGTGAACATCTAAAGGCAAATTACTTGTAGCCTCAATCATATATTCAATGCCATCAGTTCCCATAACATTTGCAATTTCATGTGGGTCAGTAATAACAGTAGTTGTACCGTGAGAGATAACAGCCTTTGCAAATTCGGTAGGAGATACCATTGAGCTTTCTAGGTGAATATGTGCATCAATAAATCCGGGTAATACAATTTTGCCACTAACATCAACTTCAACTTTACCGTTATATTTTCCAATACCGGCAATTAGACCGTTAGAAACTGCAATATCACCTACTAAAAATTCATTAGAAAATACATTTAGATATGTTGCATTTTTCAGTACAAGGTCAGCTTTTTTTCTGCCGGAAGCAACTGCAATAACTTGTTGCTTAACCTTCAATTTTCTTTCAATCTTTTGTTCATATGTTTCTGCCATAATAGCACCACCTTTCAAAGATAAATCTTTAAATTAATTATATCATTGTACCTGGTATAATTAAAGTACTTTTACATTAAATAAAGTTTATATTTATGTTTTTTTCTGTACGGTATTTATAGTGATTGTATATTTTTAGCAAATTTATTACTAAATAAATTAATTGGACATATATACTATTTGATATATCTATATTTTTATTATGATATATTGATATTTAAAACAAACAATATGAAAATGTTTTGCATAACTTTTTGATAAATAAAAGATTGCAAAATAAAAATGTACATAAATCTATAAGAAAATTGAAATAAATATAGTATTTATTATAGAAAAGTTTATTTTTTGTCCAATTTTAGTTGTAAAAAGTTCGAAAACGTACTATAATTGATTTGGAATTTGTATAAAAACAAGTTCAAAAATGTAGCAAAAGCTACAAATAGGAGGAAGAAAATTGAAAAAACAAACAATGAGAGCGTTATCTGTATTGTTATGTGTATTGATGACAGTGTCAAGTTTTTCAGTTCTAACTGCATTTGCAACTGAAAATAAAACAAATAATACACAAGCTACAGATGTCAACAAAAATTCAACAGTAGTTGATGTTGATGGTCAAAAGTTCGGTACAGGTGACCTAGGTAAAAGTGATGATGATAATGCTCCTACAATTAGTAGCGAAAATCAGTATTATTCAATTGTTGCTAAGGAAGAAGGTACAACAAAGGCTAAAGCTAAGGCTCAGGCACTTGATGGTGACAGTGATTTACCTTCAAAGGTGGATAATAGCCAAAGTAAGTATTTCCCACCAATTAAGAGCCAAGGCAGAGTAGGTTCTTGTGTTGCATGGGCAGAAACATACTATCAGTTTAGTTATACTCAAAATAAAAAACTTAACAGAACTGCTACTTATGAAAATAGCTTTTCACCTTTATGGACATATAATTTCACTAACTTTAGTGATGATATTGGTTCATATGATAGTGCTACATATAGTGTTTTAAGAAATATTGGTGCACCTACAATTAAAAATTCACCCAATATTACAGATCCTGCAAAATGGACAGTTACAAAAGAGGCTTTTGACGAAGCACAGAAATATAAGTTAAGTAGTTATAGTTATATTTCAACAGGTGATGGTGAAACACCTATTACAAATTCTAAAAGTAGCAATCTAGACACAGTTAAGACTGCACTTATTAATGGGGAAGTACTTACTTTTTCAACACATGCATCATACGGATTTACTTATGGAATAATTCAAAAGAATAGTCAAGTACCGGAAAATACAAAGTATGCCGGACAGTATATAGTACCTTATCTTGTGTCAACAAGAGGTGGTCATCGTATGACTATTGTTGGTTATGATGATGACATTTGGTATGATATTAATGAAGATGGTAAGGTACAAGAAGGCGAAAAGGGTGCTTTCAAGGTAGCAAACTCTTGGGGTGATGATTGGATGAATAACGGATATATTTGGATTTCTTATGATTCAATCAATAGAACTTCATCAGTAAATAATAGTACAGTTTTATCAAATAGAGTAAGAGCTAATTGTATTGATAATATAGCAAGAATATCTGTAAAGCCGGTATCTGATTGTTCAAATATTAATTTTGAATATACACTAAGTTCAAAAAGTCGTAATGATATAGAAATTAAAATTATTGCTAAGAATAAAACAACAGGTTCAACTTATTCATCTTATTCTGAACCATTCAAAACATATAGTAATTATTATGTAAATAATGATTACTCCTTTGATGGTACAAAAACAGAAGCTAAGGGTACATTTACATACGATTTAAACAGTATAGTTGAAAACTTGAATTCTAATAATGTAGAGGATTATACTTGGACATTTAGTTTTCAGGACACAGATAATAATGACAGTACACTATCTGTATCAGATGTTAAGATTGTAGATAATAACAATAATAAAACATATAAGTCAGATTTAAACGGTACAGTAAAACTAAATGGTAATTCAAAAGATATTACTGTAAATGGCGGTACTACTCCTGATAAGAATGCAGTAACTATTTACTACAAAGGTTACTCATCACCATATATCCATTATCAGGTAGGTGATGGTAACTGGACTACAGTACCGGGTAAAGCAATGACACCTGATACAACAGTTGATGGTTACACACATACATATACAATTGACCTAGGTACATCAGACTATGCTAATGTTTGTTTCAATGATGGTAATAATAATTGGGATAGTAAAAACGGTCAAAGCTATAAGTTTAAAAAGGGCACATATACATTTAAAAATGGTGTAATTACACCAATTGAAGTTGATAATAATTTTGGCATTAAGTCATTCGATATTACTCCGGCAGATGGTAAAATTGAAGCAGGTGATTATGTTTCAATGAAAGTAACACTTAAGAATGCTACTTCCGGTGCTGTAAGTAAATTCACATATTTAGATTCAAACAATAAAGAATATACAATTTATGACTATGCAGGTGTCAGTGGTTGTTCATGGCTGTTTAACAAATCCGGTACTTATAGGGTTAGAGTTTATTCAAAAGAAAGCTATGGCTCAACTAGTTATGTAATGGCTGAAAAGACTGTATTTGTAGCAGAAAAGAAACTTAAGATTGAGTCATTTGATCTAACTCCTGAAGATGGCAACATTACTGCTGGTGACTCAGTAGAAATGAAGGTTAAACTAAAGAATGCTACTTCTGGTGCTGTAAGTAAATTCACATATTTAGATTCAAACAATAAAGAATATACAATTTATGACTATGCAGGTGTCAGTGGTTGTTCATGGCTGTTTAACAAATCCGGTACTTATAGGGTTAGAGTTTATTCAAAAGAAAGCTATAATGCAAAAGATTATGTAATGGCTGAAAAGACTGTTACAGTTTCACCAAAGAAAGAATTTAAAATCGATAATGCAGAAGTGTCACCTAGTGATTCAACATATGTAAACGGTTGTGTTAGTTGCTATATTACAGCATCTGGTGGTAAAACTCCATATACATATGAATTTGGTTACACTCAAGACGGTAATACAAAGACAGAAAAAACTACTAACTCTTCTTATTACTTCTATGCAAAAAAGGGTGGAGATATCACAGTATTTGCTAAGGTAACAGATGCTGATGGTAAGACTCTAACAAAAACATTTAAGTCAATTAAGGTAAAAGCATTAACAATCAAAAATATTGTTACTTCACCAACTTCTCCACAGTATGTTGGTACAAAGATTAATATTAAGGCAGATATTGAATATTCTCAATCAAAGTATGGCAGATATAATTATCTGAAATATGAGATTAAGAAAGATGGAAATGTTGTAGAAACTCTGGAAGATCCATACAATACTTCAGTAGATTGGACACCAACTGAAGCCGGTAATTATACAATCACTTGTAATATGGGTGATATGTCCGGTCAGTCTGCAACAAAGACAGTGAACTATGTTGTTAATAAGAAAGACACAACTGATAATCTAGTTGTAATTTACTATGTTGGTTATTATTCTCCATACATTCACTATCAGGTAGAAAATGGTTCTTGGACTAACGCACCTGGTTACAAAATGACTGCAACTGACGAAAAAGACGGTTATTCACATAAGTATGTAATCAACCTTGGTGATAAGAATTACGCAAATGTATGTTTCAATGACGGCAACGGTAATTGGGACAGCAACAATGGTAGAAACTATCGTTTCAACAAGGGTACATACACTTTTAAGAATGGTGTGATTACTCCGGTAGAAGATGATAAATTCGGTATTGAATCATTTGATATTACTCCGGCTGATGGTAAAATCACTGTTGGTGATTTTATAGATATGAAAGTTAAATTAAAAAATGCTACTTCCGATGCTGTAAGTAAATTCACATATTTAGATTCAAACAATCACGAAGTTACAATTTATGACTATACAGGTGCCAGTGGTTGTTCATGGCAGTTTAACAAATCCGGTACTTATAGGGTTAGAGTTTATTCAAAAGAAGGCTATGGCTCAACTAATTATGTAATGGCTGAAAAAACTGTTACAGTAGACAAAGCTTCAGAAAATGTAGTAACAATCTACTACAAGGGTTACTCAACTCCATATATTCATTATCAGGTAGGTAATGGTTCTTGGACTGATGCTCCTGGTTACAAAATGACTGCAACTAATGAAAAGACAGGTTATACTCATAAGTATACAATTGACCTAGGTACTTCAACTTATGCAAATGTTTGCTTTAACAACGGTAACGGTAGTTGGGATAGCAGAAACGGTCAGAACTATCATTTTGAAAAAGGTACATATACTTTCTCTAATGGTAATATGACTAAGATTGCAGACTAATACTTTTTTATGTTCCTCATATAAAACAGAATATATACAATTAAGAAATCAGATGGTGATTATATTGCCATCTGATTTTCTTTTACTATTAAAAAATAGTTCAAAAAGTTTAAGCATATTGCATAAATCATTATAAGAATGTTGGTGTATTATTATTGTAGAACAAGTTTTTATATTATGGTAAAATATAACTATATTAATGTAGGAGGGCTACATATGAGAATAAATAAATTCTTTAGTGTATTTTTATCATTATTAATGGTATGTTCAATTTTTGGTGGGCTATCAGTATCAGCTACTACAATTGATAAGACTCATACTTATACAGTTGTAGGTGATGCACCGTTTTTAGGTGCAAAATGGGATTCGACAGCAGTTGCTAATGATATGGAACTTCAAGCAGATGGTACTTACAAGAAAACATATACAAATGTTTCTAAGTCAGATTGTTACTCAATCAAGGTTACAGAAGAGCATGATTGGAGTGTTAATTTCGGTTCAAATCTTGGTGAGAATAATCCACAAAATATTGAATTTTCCGTACCAATGGATAATTCAACAGTTGATGTTATTTTAACTTTGAAGGGTACCAGAAACAAAGACGGTAAAGTAATTACAGATGGCTTTGTAAAAGTGCTTGTTGATGGTGTAGATGCACCGGGTAAAGTTGTACCAACAGAAACTACCCATTATGTTGCAGGTGAAGCCGGTCTTTGTAACGGTATTAATTGGGAAAAAGATAATGAAATAAATAAGATGACAAAGAACCAAGATGGTTCTTATGAGATTACATTAAAAGGCGTAAACCCTAAGACAGACGGTACACCATATGAATTTTATGTAACTACTAATGGTCAATGGGAATCTGGCTATGTTTATTATGGTGAGAAAGATCCCGGTTCTGAAAATGCTTTACTAACAATCACAGAACCTAATTCAACAGTAAAAATTGTTTTAACTGCAAAGCTAAAGGTTAGAGTTTATGTAAATGATAAAGAAGTAACACCTGAAATGAGAAAATCTGAATTTGTTACAAGTTTAGGTGGTACTTATACAGGTCCTATAAACAATAAGTCAAAGAGATATTTCTTTGCGATGCCGGAAAAGTGGTTTAATTTTAGCAATGCAACTGCTTGTGCTTTTTGGTGGAGTGGTGAAGATGCTTGTTACGACCAGCAACATTCTTACATAATGAGACCTACTTCTATTAAAACAGATGATGATTCTGTTGTTTATTACATTGATGTTGCAGAGAATGTACATAATATTATATTTACCAACGGTATTGAGGGTTCTGAAAAAAGACCACTAGGTAATAATTATGACCCTAATTATAACAAGAACTTACAAACTTTTAGTATTAATCTGGATAGATACAAAGCAGGAGAGTGTGACCTTTATCCGGATGGTGTTGATAACTTTGACAATATGATTTATGTTGTTAACAGTAATAGTAGAATTTCAGTTGACCCATCGGGTTATTTATACAAAGGTAATTGGTACTATCTACATTCTGACGGTAAGTGGGATACATCAAAAGGTTCTACATATGAAATTCACAATACTAATGTAAAACTCAACACAAGAAGTGCTAACCTTACAGTTGACAATTTTATTTACTTAGTTCCAACATTTGAAAATGTTAGAACTGAAGCAGAGATTAAGTGGACTTCAAGTAATCCGGAAGTTGCAACTGTGGATAATGACGGTAAAGTAACTGCTAAAAGTGTTGGCAATGCAACAATTTCAATTTCAGTACAAAATCCTGATGATAAAGAACCTGTTGTAACAACTTGTAAAATAAAGGTCAATAATATTGATAGAATTGCAGTAACAAAGCTACCTAATAAAACAGAATATACTGAAGGTGAAGGTTTAGATATTTCAGGTCTTGAGGTTACTGTTTATTACAAGGACGGTACTTCTAAAGTAGTAGAAAACTATACATTAGATTATGACCTTACTAAAGTAGGTGAGAGAACTGTAACTGTACAGCATTATGACTATATAGATACATTTAAAGTAAAGGTAAATCCTAAAGCTGAACCTACTAATCCAACAAAGCCAACAGTAAAGAAAGTTGTTAAGGTATCATTAAGTAAGAAGTCAGTTGTATTGGTAAAGGGTAGAAGTATAACTGTAAAGGCTACAGTAAGTCCATCTAATGCAACTAACAAAAAGTTAAAGTGGACAACTTCTAACTCAAAGATAGCAACAGTAAACCAAAGTGGTAAAATTACTGCAAAGGGTAGAGGTAATGCTACAATTAAAGTAATGGCACTTGACGGCAGCAATAAATATGCAACTATTAAGGTAACAGTAAAGCAACCTGTAACTTCAGTTAAGCTAAATAAAAATTCAGCTATCCTAAAAGTAAAGGGCAAAGCTAAACAGAAAACAGTTACACTAAAAGCTACTGTAAATCCTAAGAATGCAAATGTTAAGTCAGTAAAATGGACAACATCAAAATCTAAGATTGCTACAGTTAATAGCAAAGGTAAAGTAACTGCAAAGAAAAAAGGTACTTGTTTTATTTACGCTACTGCAAAAGACGGCAGTAAAAAATCTGCTAAGTGCAAGATAACAGTAAAATAATTAATCAAAAAATATTAAAAAAGCTGACATTACAAAAGTAGTGTCAGCTTAATTATTCTATTCTTTCTAATATTAATTCTTGCTAAAGCCTAATGAATAATATATAATAATCTTGTAGAAAATGGTAATCTTTTATTTATTATTATGATAGAATTATATGAGGTGATTATATGAAAAGGTTAGTTTTAAGAAATATACTTATGTATGTTATTTCATTTGCATTATTTATTGTACCATTGTTTTTCTTTGATTATTTTTCACCACTCTACTTACAATGGATAGCACCACTGTTTTTGATTTATGCAAATGTATCTTGTGATTTAAAGCAAAAGTCATTAATTAATATATGGAGAGTTGTACCGACCTGTGCAGTAATTGTGGGTGCATACTTTTTAGATAATTCATATACAGAATGGTATTACCTAAAAGTTACAAATGAACTACCTGACCCATTTACATATCTTTTGGTTAAGTATTTTTACCTTGCATCATTTATATTGGTTGTTGGTTTTATGTGTGTATATCAGTTATATAGAATTGCAGTTGAAATGTATAATAGGCATAAAAAATTGAATGTTAAGGAGAATTTATGAAAAGAACAATTGTATTTATATTAATGATTATAACGATTATGTCTGTTATGTGTGGATGCAGTAAAATTACCGACAAGGTTGATTTTGACAAGATAGATAAATTATCTATTGTAACTGATAAGGGAAAAGAATATACTCTAAATTCTAACCAAAAAGATACTGTCATTTCAGCTTTAAAAAATGCTGAAAGCAGTAGTGACAGTAATGATTATGATGGTGGATTTTCCATTAACGGATATGTTGACAGTAAAGTAAAATATACCTTTGCTATAGCAAATGGAAATCATATTACAGTTAATACTGATAAAAATTCAGTATATAAAATCTCAGAAGAAGATTATTCTGCTTTGTCAAAAGTAGTTGAAGAAGTTGTAAAATAAGAATTGCTAAAATTATATAACAAAAGTTTAAGCCTCTCTTTTGAGAGGCTTTTTCTTTGTAAAATAAATCCGTTATGTATCACAAAATTATTATAAAAATTTCTAATTATAAGCAATAGAAAAATAATTATTTAATGTGATATTATGATAATGTGAAATTATTTAAGAAAGGGAAATGAAAATGAAAGTCAAAAAGTTTTCTGCAGTATTAGTTGCTTTTTTAGTGGCAGTAACTTCAATGGTATTGCCATTGTCAGATACTTTTAACAGTGTTATAAAAACAACCGGTTCAGCTAAAGCAGTAACTAAAAATAGTGCAGTAAAAATGCCTAGTGATGCTATTTTGTTTGACAGTAGTGAAGAAAAATTCAAGGAGATACAGTCACCGGAAAAGGGTGGCTTCTATTACTACAACAGTTATTACAATAGAAGTATAAATTTCTATGATGTTAATAACAATACAGTAAGAAAGATTAAGGACTACAAAGACAAGGCTGTTTATGATGTTTTTGCAACTGACTCAAAGTTTTATGTTGTATATAGAGATGGTGGAAATCCTAACCCTATAATTTACTATGTTGATGAATTGAATATAGAAACCGAAAAGGTAGAGTCAACTCACAATGTAACAGAATTTGTTGCTGATAATTATAATTCTTATATCAGAACAATAGGTGTTGACAGTAAAGGTAGAATTTATCTAACTACTTTTGACGGTTTAAAAAGTGAAAAGAAATATACAATTCACTTACTATCAAAAGATTATAAGGAACTTTCTTCTGCTGATATGGAAGATGATTGTTTTGAATATTATGGTTTTGACAGTAGTAACGGCAATTTCTATTTTGAAAGTTATAAAACTGCAAAAAGTCAATGGGGTTCTTCAAGCGGTTATAGAACATTGGCTTTCGGTAATGTAACAAATAATAAGATAACCGTAAGTGATGAAATTCTAGATATTCTTTACGCAAAGTATGTTCAGTATCATTACAGTAGTGCAATTATGTTGACTGAGGGTACACTAGCTTGGACTTCATCATATAATTCAACAGTTAATGTTCTAGACTCTAGCAAGTTTGATACAAAAAATCCTAACAACCCACCATTGCTAGGTAGCTTATCAAGAATAGGTTATGAGGGTGATGATAAATTTTATAGTAACATAGGTGCTAGAGCAGTACATAACAACCTGAACAACACTACTGTAATTTATATGAATGATAATAGGCTTATGGAGTTTGACAGTAACTATAAGCATATTTCTACAATCAATACTGAGTACCCTGTATTTGCACTATTAAATTACGGTGATGATATTCTTGCTATTGAAAAAGATACTGACAGTAATTATTATGTAGAAAAATTTACTTGGGAATTTCCAACAGAAATTAATTTGTCACAAACTTCTGCTACTATAAAGGTAGGGAAAAGCCTTTCACTTTCAGCAACAAGTAATGCTTTAGCAACATATTCTTACAGTTGGTCAAGTAGCAATGACAAGATAGCCTCTGTTACAAGTGAAGGCAAAGTTTACGGTAATAGTGTGGGTACAGCAGTAATCACTGCAAAAACCACTAACGGTGTTACTGCTCAATGTACTGTAACAGTTGAGAAAAATTCTTCTGCACCGGCAGTTGATAAGGTAAAATTGTCAGGAAAAACTTCTTCAAATATTTCAAAGAATGATTATTATAAGTGGTCCTCAGTTATTACTTCAAATTTAAGTGAAAATGCTGACGGTACACTTAACAGAGTTGAAAGTACATCAAATGGTGTGTTAGTTGAAAAATATTCAAGTGATGGCAAAACTCTCCTTTCTACAAAAACAGTTAAGAATGAACTAAGCAAATTCGGTGGCTATTTCTGTGGTGAAGATAATAACTACATAGTTTTCGGTGAAAATAACACTTCAGAAAATGATTCTAAAGAAGTAGTCAGAGTTGTAAAGTATTCAAAAGATTGGACAAAGATTAGTGAATGTAAAATTAACGGTTCAAATACAACAAAGCCATTTGAAGTCGGTTCACTTAGAATGACAGAGCTTGACGGCAAACTATATATACATACTTGTCATGAAATGTATGCTGACGAGAATAAAATAAACCACCAAGCAAATATGTTATTTACCATTGATGAAAGTACAATGAAAACTACCGACTCAATGTATGATGTGTTAAACCTAATGAATGGTTATGTCAGCCACTCATTTAATCAGTTTATAAAGACTGACGGCAACTATATTTATAGAGTTGACCACTCTGAATCAAATAACTTTTCCTTTGGTGACCAATATCTTTCTGTAAATGGTATCACCCTTACAAGATACTATAAGAATGATAAATCAACTTCTGTAACAGTAACTGTACCGGAAAAATTTGATGTGAATATTAGCAACTATACCGGTGCAACAGTAGGTGGCTTTGAAGTTGGTAGTGGTAATTGCTTAATAGCCTTTACAAGAGATATTTCAAAGGATAACAAAAACAGAAATGTTTATTTAACTGTAACCGATAAGCTATTTAATAACACAAAGAAAATAGCTTTAACTAATTATAAGGCAAGTAATAAAGTAACTTGTGGTAATCCTCAGCTGGTAAAAATTAATGATAACTTTTTCTTAGTTATGTGGGAAGAAAAAAACACTACTACAAATAAAGTTACAACTAAGGCAATGACAGTTGATGCTAGTGGCAATACCATTTCAGCTAAAAAAACAATGCCTGTTAGATTGTCCGATTGTGAACCTATTGTATGTAGTGACGGTACAGTTAAGTGGTATGTAACTGATGACAGTACACCTACATTGTATAGTGTCAATCCTTATGAAATAGAAAATATCCATGAGCATAACTACACATCCTCAGTAACTAAAGAACCTACTTGTACAGAAAATGGTGTGAAAACTTATGTATGCAAAGGTTGTGGAGATACTTATACCGAAACTATAAAGGCAAACGGTCATTCGTATGTAACTACAATAACACCTGCTACAATGAAAAGTAACGGTAGAAAAATCAGTAAGTGTTCAATTTGTAACAATGTGCAGTATGACAATGTAATCAGCAAGATTTCATTAGTAAGTATTTCAAAAACTACTTTCACATATAACGGTAAAACTCAAACTCCTACTGTTACAGTAAAAGACAGTAAAAATAAAATCTTGAAGAATAAAACCAATTATACAGTTACATATTCTAGAGGTAGAAAGAATGTAGGCAGATATTCTGTAAAGGTTAAGTTTAAAGGTAATTATAGTGGGGAAAAGACTTTCTATTATAATATTGTACCTAAAGCAACTTCTGTTAAGTCAGTAAAAGGACTTTCAAAGGGTATGCAAGTTAATTTAAAACTACAGAAAACTCAAACTACAGGTTATCAAATTCAGTACAGTACATTTAAGAATTTCAAAAATGCAAAAACCGTTACTGTAAAGAATACTGTTTCTGCTAAAAAGATAACTAAGTTAAAGGCTAAGAAAAAATATTTTGTCAGAGTCCGTACCTACAAAACAACAAAATTCTCCGGCAAAAATTATAATATCTATTCTTCATGGTCATCAGCAAAAACAACTGTAACAAAGTAGTGTAAAACAGAATTCTACTATTCATATTAATTCCTTAAAGATAATCCTCATCATTATATGGTGGGGATTATTGCTTTTTTTATTTTAGAGCATAAAAAACACCTATCGGTAAAAAACGATAGGTGTAATTTTATATGCTTCTATTTTGACAGAGTAGTGAGAAAAACAATTAATTAATTTAGTAATTCCAGAACTCTCTTTTGAATAAAGTTTTCAATAGCTTTAAGACGGTTTTTATCAAGATTATATCTTGAGTGCTTTTTGAATTTAAAGCCTATTAATCTTTTTAACTGTTCTTGTTGAATAGGGGTGATAAGTTCCTTTGCAACATCTACAAAGTTTTCGTATAGTGCAGGAGTTCTGGTTTCTGCATACTTATCAAGATTTTCAATATCGTCTTCCATAGCATAGCAAAAAAGAGAAAGTCCGTTGTCAAATATAGGAGCAGTACCTATAATTTTATTTTCCTTATTATCAACAAGAAAACCAAAGTTACCAAGGTGTCTGTCTGTGTTACAAATAATTGCATCAAAGACCAACATACTTACAAGGCTATTGTAATATTTTTCTCCAAGATTTTTGTAATAAACTAAAATATCCTTCAGATTGTAGCCATTTACAATATAGGCAACAGGAATGTAGGAAGTGTCCTTATCTGTAAATAATTCACAAGTTGAACAGAGATAACCTTTCCATTTAGAAAGATTATATTTTACAAAATCAAGTCCCATAGTTTCTGCTATTTGATAAGCATAGTGTTCCGAATATGGTTCTTTTCCTGAATTAGCAAAACCTTGAGTACCAGATTTATAAAGTAAAATTTTGCCGTTTACTCTTCTCCAGCATTTAGCCAACATACCACCGGTAGTAAACTCGGGAGAAGAACGAAAAGTTGACTTTACATAGCTACCGTATCCCGTAAAAGCCATAAGGGAAAGTGTTTGACTAAATCTGTTATCGTAAAGATTATTGTTTGCAAATGTACCCTTGAAATTTTCATCAACAATCCAGTAACTGTCGTTAAGTGAAAGTCCTTTGCATATGTCAATTATGCCCTTAGTGTCTTTTTCGTTTAGTCCAAGTTTAGCAAGAAAATTTTCCACAAATGCTCTGTTAGAGGGAATTGTTCTGTGTCTTAACCAACTTGATAAATTGTCAAGATTTTTGTTAAGTGATAAAGGAAGTAAATTCCTTTTCTCTTCATTTACCCAAAGAATCTCTGTACTTATTCCAAATGCATCTTTATTAATATTAAATTTAATTAGAGGTGTGTCATATTGCTTTAATATATAGCTCATAGTTTCTCCAATAAATCTTAAGTTTTTATTTACTTTTATTATGCCATAAATCAAAGATAAATTCAATATTTTAAATTTGCTAACAAAAAGATTGTGTCTGTGTTGTAAATAGATATGACCCATTTTAGGGTAAAAATAAAATACGATTTAATATTTCGCTTGTTTTACTGACTTTTGATTATGAATATTAATTAATGAATGGATTTCAATTCTAACTTTTCACTCTTTTCACTCAATAACTGCATTGGACTCTTGTAATCAAGTGTTCTCATTGTTTTGTTATTACTCCATTCCAAATGTCCTTTTAATTTTGTGTTTAATTCTTCAATATTTCTGAATGTTTCCCATTCATAGAAATATCTTTGGTCGTTTCTATGACTTCTTTCTACCTTTCCGTTGTGCCAAGGTGTTCGTGGTGGTATTAATTTATGATTTATACCTAGTTTGTTTAATTCTATAGGTATAACAGTTCCGGAAATCTTCTATGCTTACGGCTCTTTTTCTTTGCTTCTTGTGTTATTATATTCATGAGGAGTACTTCTTTCTTAGGTTAATGTTTTTAGCGATTCCATTATACCATATTTTGAAGTTACTCCTCTTTTTTATTGGGTCATATCATTTTATCACATACACGCTTTTGCATCCTGTGTGCTAATGCTGTGTTGCAAAAGACGGTCGGGTGTGGTACACTTGTATTAGAATTCTATGCATTTTTGCAAAAAGGGGAGGGTGCCTGTGTCTGCCAACCGTAAGGGCTTGTCTGTAACGGAACGCCATGTGCTGCGCAGTGTGGCCATTGCCGTCTTGTTTGTGCTGTCCGGCGTGTTAGGGCATATTCCCGTGTCGGTGCCTTATGTAAAAACCCTTATGGAATGGGCAGGGTACAGCATTGTACTGCTGTTGCTGTCTGAGTGGATGATTCGCATTTTTCTGCGCGTGCGGCAGCGCTCTATTTGCTATTGTCTGCTGGCGGTGGCAGGGTTGTGTATCTTTTGGTATATGGCACGCACCTTAAAATGGTCAGTGGCAGGAGACGAGTTGATGCGGCGGTATCTGTGGTACCTTTATTATGTGCCGATTGTACTGTTACCGCCCTTGTCACTGCTGACGGCCTTTTGCGTTGGCCGACCGCCGTCCTACCATGTGCATCGGCGATGGCTGTGGCTGTTTGTGCCGGCGGGTATTCTGATTTTGTTGGTGCTGACGAATGATTTGCACCAGTGGGTCTTTGCCTTTCAAAAGGATTTTGTAAACAGTACATCCAGCTATATCAGACGGGGCGGGTATTATGCAATTGCCGCGTGGTCTTGTGTACTGATTATGGCAGCGTTGGCGGTGCTGTATCAGCGATGCAAAATTCCGGACAGTCGGCGGCGGATTTTGCTGCCCTTCCTGTTTGTGTTTGTGGCACTGGCAGTTGTTTATGCGGTAGCATATCCTTTTTTCAGCGATACATATCTGTTTAAGTGTATGGATTTAACCACATTGTTTTGCGGCGTGATTTACGGCGTGTTTAATACCTGCGCCGCCGTGGGCTTGATTCAAACCAATAGCCGTTACGAGGCGCTTTACAGCCAAACGGATATGGATACTTGGATTATGGATGAAAATTTGCAGGTGGCATACACCTCTAAGGGCGTGGTTTTGCCGCCAAGGGAGTGTATGGAGACGGCCCTTCGGCATACCGTGCCGTTGCCTGACCACCGTCAGCTGAAATGTATGTCCATATATGGAGGCTATGTGTTTTGGATTGAGGATGTGTCTGCCGTCCATGCACTGCTGGAACAGCTGCAAGAAGATAAAGAGCTGCTGCAGGACAAAGAAAGCCTGTTGCAAGCCGAGATTGAAGTTAAAAAGAAGCAGGCGGCCGTAGAAAAGCAGCTAGACTTATATACAAAAATTGACGCCTCCGTAGGGGCGCAGGCCGCGGCGATGGAGCAAGTGCTGCAAGCGATGGACAGCGACAATGCGGAGCAATCGCTGAAAACTCTGTGTCTGCTGTGTGCCTATATAAAGCGCAAAAGCAATTTGTTGCTGCTTGGAGAGCACAACGCAAGCGTGTCAGTGCGGGAATTGTCGCTTTGCTTGCAAGAGAGCTGCAATGCCTTGGCTCTGTTTGGTGTGCAATGCAACTTAAATCCCTCTGATGAGGGAGAAGCACCGATTGAGACGCTGATAGATTTATATGCCGCCTTTGAGGCGCAAATAGAAGCCCAAATGCCAGGCTTGGAGGCATTGTATATTAAGGTGTCGCAAACCCCGGCAGAAGTCATGGTGCATTTGGTTATGCAGCCGGAAGCCGGCGAGGTGCTGACCCTGCGCCTTTGCGGCAGCAAGGGAGGTGGGGCAGAATGAACTTGGTTGCCATTTTGTTGCTCATTGTTGCATACTTGCTGAGCATGATTTTGTTGTTTTTTGTTTATCGTAAGGCGCGGCGCTGGAGTGGCGTGCTGCCCTGCGCCGCCTTGTCGGTGGCAGAGTTTTTGGCGCTGGTGGGGCTGGTTGGCGTGCGCAACGGAGATTGTGCGTTGCCGTGGGCTGCCGGTTGGTCGGTGGCAGGTGCAGCCGCATTCTTGATTTGTACCGCTTTGGCGCTGGTGCTGTACCGGCGGCGGTATCGGCGGATGTTGTCCGGCAACTCGATTCAGGAGAGTACGGACAAGGTGCCCTTGGGGCTTTGCTTTTATTATCCGGATGGTGTTCCCATTTTAATTAATGCGCGTATGCAGCATTTGGCAGAGCGCGTAACCGGCAGTGCGATTACCAATGCAGAGGTGTTTTGCCGCCGTGTGGACGGCAAAACCGTAGAGGCGGACGGGCGGTACTACCGTTTTTGCAGTGCGGATATGGATTGCAATGGCGAGACCGTGCGGCGACTGTGGGCAATGGATATTACGGATTTGCATCGATTGACGCTGGAACTGGACGCAGAGAATGCAGCCCGTAAGGAAATCAATCAGCGCCTGCTGGCGTACAGTCGGCAAGTGGAGGCACTGACCAGAGACCGGGAAGTGCTGAAGGCCAAAATGGATATTCACGACAAAATGGGTCGAATGCTGTTAGAGACTAAAATTTTTTTGGAGGAAGGCAACAGGGATTATACCTCCATTGCAAACCGTTGGCACCATACGCTGACGGTGTTTACCACGCGCTTTTGGCGAGAGCGTACACCGGCGGATGTGCAGGCGCTGGAGCAAATGGCGGCGGCTATGCACCTGCAGTTGCAAATGGACGGTGTGCCGGAGCAGGCGGTGTTTTTGGAAGCGGTGCGGGAGTGTATGACCAATGCGGTGCGCCACGCAGGCGCAGGGGCAATGTATGTGCAGGCAACGCCCCACAGAATTGTGATTACCAATAACGGCAAACCGCCGGAGCGCCCCATTACCGAGGGCGGTGGTCTTTCGGATCTGCGCCAAAAGGTGGAGCAGCAGGGCGGTACAATGACGGTAGAAAGTGCGCCGGTGTTTCGGCTGCAAATTGATTTATAAAATCTGTCCTTTTGGGTAGGGTGTAGCGGTGCGAAATGCAGTATAATAAAAGCACAACAGGAGGGGATTACCGTGGTACGAGTGTTGATTGTAGATGACCAATCGTTGGTGCAAACCTATTTGCGCACGGTGGTAGAGGAAAACCCGGATTGTTCCGTGGTGGGTACGCTGGATTGTGCAGACGCAGCCGTAGCACGCTGCACCGCAGGCGGCGTGGATTTGGTACTGATGGATGTGTGTACCGCAGAGGATGCCAGCGGATTGACGGCGGCAGCAAAAATTAAGCAAGCCTGCCCGCGGGTCAAGATCATAGTGGTTACCTCTATGCCGGAGGTCAGCTTTATAGAAAAGGCAAAGGCTGCCGGCTGCGAGAGCTTTTGGTACAAGATGGCGCCGCGTCGTGAATTGGAGCAGGTGCTTGCCGCCACCATTGCCGGGGAGCGTATGTATCCGTTAGACAGACCTACGGTGTATATCGGCAATGCCAACAGCGTGGAGTTTACGGACAAGGAACTTTGCATTTTGCGGGAGCTGATTGAGGGCAATTCCCAAAATGAGATTGCAGACAAATACGGCGTTACCCGCTCTGCCGTAAAATACCATATTCGCAATATGCTGCAAAAAACCGGCTACGATTCCTATGTAAAGCTGGTGATTGATGTGGTGGATAAGCGGCTGATTATTCCCAATTATTAAGTGGCTTTGCAGAGTGGCTGCGTAATTCGGATTTTTTTATTAAAACTGTCCATTTGGGTAGGGCAGATCAAGGCGCTTTCTGATAAGATAAGGATGACAGGATGTACGGACCTTCCACCGTACAGAAATATAAGGTTATATCAGAAAGGAGATTGATCTGTTTATGAAGAAAAAGGTATTTTCTATGTTTTTGTCCGTGCTGATGCTGATGAGCGTGGTTGCTGTACTGCCTGCATCTGCAACGGCCGCACAAAAAGGAGACATTTATAACGGCCAGTTCCACGGTACCCTGGAGCTGAAAATGAGCCCCACCTTGCTCGTGGGCGAAAAAATCAGCGGCGCCATTGATGTAAACGGTTATCCGTTGCGATTTGCAGGCGACGCCAGTTACTTTGGCTATTGGCGTGACAAGACGTTAGACTCGAAATGGTTTAATTCCGGCGAGCTGCTGACGGAAGAGGGTCATGAGTACGAGTACACCGTAGCGCTGATGTATAGCAACGTTAGCGATGTGCGATTTGATGAGATTGACGGGGTAACCGTAAACGGTGTACCTGTTGACTATACGACCGACGAGGAAGACAACGTCATTCTCATTTATGTTCCGTATGATGCGTATGTTGAGGTTCGTAATTGCGTGGAGGTTGTACATGGCAATCAGTGGTTTATTCCCGGTCAGTCTGCAACCTTTAGATCTACATTGGATCCGGTGGACGCAAACAATCACTTAGCGTGGGTTTATTATATCGATGACGATCCGTATGAATATGATGTTGAAAGGGCTTATGTTTACGACCACACCTTCTTTAGCATTACGGTACAAAACGATTATTCCGACGACATCGTATCTGTAAATAAATTCATCTGTACGCCGGAGGCAGACAAAGCCGTGGCTGCAACCTGCACAAAGTCTGGTTTGACCGAGGGCTCCCATTGCCAATATTGTAAGAAGGTTTTGACGGAGCAAAAAGAGATTCCTGCTACCGATCATCAGTATATCCCGTCTCAGGAATCGTACCCCAACCCAGAGGCAACGCTGTTTAAGGACGGTCGGTTGGTATCGCCTCAAGTGTGTGAAAACTGCGACGATGAATACGAAATGACCGCCGTTATTCCAAAAATCGGCACGGTTAAGCTGAGCAAAACCGCCTACACATACAACGGCAAGGTGCAGCGCCCCGGCGTAGTGGTGAAGGACCGCACAGGCAAAGCCTTAAAGGGCGGTGTGGACTACAATGTGTCTTATCCAAAGGGCATGAAAAATGTGGGCAAATACACGGTTAAGGTTACCTTTAAGGAGAATTACAGCGGCAGTAAGTCCATGACTTATAGCATTAACCCAAAGGGTACCAGCGTATCTAAGGTTACTGCCACCAAGAAAGGCTTTAAGGTCACTTGGAAAAAGCAGACAACCCAGACTACAGGTTATCAAGTGCAGTACAGCACAGACAAGAACTTTAAGAAAAACAACAAGACCGTTACCATCAGCAAGAACAGCACCACCTCTAAGAGTGTGGGCAAGCTGAATGCTAAGAAAAAGTATTATGTTCGTGTACGCACTTACAAAACCGTCAAATTCGGCGGCAAGAGTGTGAAACTGTATTCCGGTTGGAGCAAGGTCAAGAGCGTGACCACTAAGAAATAATGGCTCTGTGTCAATAGTTGGGGTAAGTCCACTAAAATGAAATAGATTAGATAGACAAGTGATAGTATTATGCTATCACTTGTTTTTGCTTTTGTAGTGAAAACATATGTAAAATACGGTTACGAAATCTATTAAAATTTTGATAACCATAAGCATTCCTTTTTAGAACTTTGATTTTGTTGTTGCAACCTTCTGTAAAACCATTAGTTATCGGTGTCAAGAATGAATTTAAAATACCATTTAGCCAATTCTGTGTTGTAAATAGATATGACCCATTTTAGGGTAAAAATAAAATACGATTTAATATTTCGCTTGTTTTACTGACTTTTGATTATGAATATTAATTAATGAATGGATTTCAATTCTAACTTTTCACTCTTTTCACTCAATAACTGCATTGGACTCTTGTAATCAAGTGTTCTCATTGTTTTGTTATTACTCCATTCCAAATGTCCTTTTAATTTTGTGTTTAATTCTATTTCAAAAGGACTTTTCACTTCATTGCTCTGATATTTATATGTAAACTCTCTTCCGTTATCTGTTTGAACAGTTTGTATTTTAAACGGAAATTCTTTCAATAACATTTTCAAAAATTTGGTTGAGTTTTCAGGTGTGTGTTCTTCAAACTCATATACAAATCTCATCCTTGTACATTTATCTATTGCAGTCCATTGATAAAAATGCTTTCCATCCCATCCATATCTTTCATAGCACTTTTTGAAAGAATTTCTAATTTGTCTTTCTTCTCTTTTTGTGTGCCTGTTAGGATGACTATGTGGTCTGTGTGATTTAGGCAATAGTGATTGCTAGGTACCGTCATATTGTTTACACCATCTCTTTACGCTTGAAAGACTTACACCGTACATTCTACTTGCTTTGCTTTTTCCTTTTTTTTAGTGCGTATTTTACTATGGCTTACTTTTTCTTTGCTTCTTGTGTTATTATATACATGAGGAGTACTTCTTTCTTAGGTTAATGTTTTTTTAGCGATTTCATTATACCATATTTGAAGTTACTCCTCTTTTTTATTGGGTCATATCATTTTAGCACATACAACCTGCATCTTTCAAATTTTTCTTTCAAAATGTATCTATGATGAGAAATTTTAGTACCTATTTATTTGAGAGAGAAAAATTTAAGAAAGATAGAAATGAGAAAGCTGTAAGAACTTTAAAAAGAAATATCATTAGTGTGCAAGGACCTATCAAAATAAGGAATGTGTTATTTTATAAACCGAGTCTTATAAGTCTTAGTAAAGAATCGACAGAACTTTATATGGTTATTGACAAAACCTATCAAGGAAATGGTCAAACATCTCCTAAATTTGTATATAAGCAAATGGTTAACTGGTTTATTAAAGCTTATGAGTTTAACTGTTGTGTCAATGACCATGAATATGATGAATATAAGATTTTAGAATTTTTGCTTGAATTTAATGAGAATAATATTGATTGTAAAAACAGATTTACCGAAACATTAGAACTTATCTTCTAAAATAAGGAGGAAGTTTATAGAATATAAAAATAAAAAAGCTAACACTACAACCTAGTGTTAGCTTATAATACTTTCAATGTAATTATTAATTAAAAATATCTATGAAAATTGCAAAGTGTATTTGTTATTATTAATATACCTATTGTTTTTTTATAGTTGTATGTGTTAAAATGCCAATATAGACAGAATACTATTATGAAAAATTTGAAATATTAAAGGTGTTATATGAACGATAAAGAAATTATTAAAGAACTAAAGAGTGTAATGACCGGTGACTTAGAGAAAGATACTGAGTTCCTAGATAGTATAATTGAAAAATTCGAGGGCAGTAAAGAGGATAAGGATACACTTTACGCAATAGGTTTGCTTATTAGTGAAGCTGTTCCTTTTGCCGAAAAAGAAAAACTTGTGCAATCTTTTGAAAAAGAAGTTCCTAGAGTAAGTGAAGAACTTGATAAAATTGCAAATAGTATTGGAAACGGTGACTATGATATAGCACTTTCATTAGCTGAAAAGTTGATTGAAGAAGGGGAAGGCTATATCAATGATGGTACATATAAAGAAAATTCCAAAATGGTATTTTTTAGTTTTGAAGAACCTATGCAAGAGGCACTTTACCGTTCATTGCATAGAAAAGAAAGAAGAAAAATATATGCAGTACCATTTCCGTATGCAACAATATATTTTATGTATGGTTCTGTACTATGGAATTTAGAAGAATTTGAAGAAGCTCAAACAGCCTTTGAAAAAGCAAGAAAATGGAATCCTGTATCAGCAAGCATCACATTACAATATGCTGAAGCTTTAAGTATTAATGGTAATATTAGTGGGAAAAAATGTTTAAAACTTATTAAGGAAGTTTTTAAATATACTTTTGAACCAAGTGAATTGGCTTATGTTTACAGAACATTAGGAAAGTTTTTTTCTGAAAATGAATTGTGGAAAGAGGCTTATATTTGTTACAATACCAGCCTAAAGTATGATGACAATTCCGGAGATGCTTATAATGAACTTGAGTTTATTCAGGATGAAAGTGGTATAACTGAAAATGATATTTCATTTGGTGATGAGATGAAGTTTACTAATAATTATGGTATCTCACTAAAGCCAAATCAAAAAATTATAAAATTAGCAGTTGATTATGGTGAAGAGGCTTATGCTGAAGAAGATTTTGAAATGGCAAAGTATTTCTTGGATATTGCTTACAATTTATCACCTAAAGCTGAAATCAAGAGCCTGTTGGATAAAATCGAAAAAGAATTAAACTCTTGATTAAAACTTAATATGTACATAACCAACCTATGAGTAGTTACTTGTAGGTTGGTTTTATATTTAAAATTAATTATGTACAAATTTGTAAAAATGTACATTGTATTATTAAGGTAACTGTGCTAACATCATGCTATAAGAAAGAATCAAAATCGAATAAATTGCATTAGAATATAAGAACTGAATTAATCGAACAAAATAAAATAGCATTTGCTAAAGTCTTTATGCAGTAAAGAAGTTAGCAAATATTATTTGTCAAATTAAATATAGTTCTTTATAAGAAATAAATTCTTGTAAAGAATAAAAATTCAACTCCATTTTGTTTGATAATTCAATGAAACGAAGATACAGATTATTCGATTATTGATTTAATATAACAAGAAGGAGTTTTTATTTATGAAAAAAACTGAAAATTTAATTGAAAAGTCAGAAAATAAAGAAGATATTGTATTAACAATTCCTGCATTGTTAGAATTGCAAAAACAGGTTGAAGAAATATCTCGTAACATTAATAATCAAGTAGTAAATAATTTGTTTTTCAATATTGAAGATGTTATCAAGATGACCGGATGGTCTAGAAAAACAGTAGAAGAGTTGTTTCGTCATCCTGAATTTCCTTCTACAGATTTAGGCAGAAAACAACTTGTGCTAAAAACTGCTTTTATAAATTTCTTTTCAGTAAAGAGAAAAAGTAGTGAAAGAAATACTTGGACTAATAATCAATAAGAGGTGTTTTTTATGGCAAATAAACCTAAGAGAAAAGGTAACGGCGAAGGCACAATTTTCTATGACAAAAGTCGTAAGAGATGGAGATGCCAAATAAGTTATCAAAAGTATAGTGGAGAAATAGCAAGAAAAAGTTTATCAGCATCAACTAAAACAGAACTTATTAAAAAGAGAAATCAATTATTAAAAGATATTATGGAGCAAAAAATTTGTGAAACTACAGATGCTACAATAGTTGATTTGCTTAAGGAAGATGCAGAGTATGACCACAATATGAATAGAATACAAGATTCTGCTTATAACAGAAGACTGCTGACTGTTAGAATTATAGAAAAAGGAAGTCTAGCTAAAATTCCAATTACAAAGATACAAACAAATCAAATTAATGATTTTTTATTTTCGATAAAGCACTATTCTAATAGTGTAATTGATAAAGTGTATTCTTCAATGTCTAAAGCTTATAACCTTGCCATACATAAAAGATTAATGGGATATAACTTGATGGATAGTCCGTTTATTAGAAAGCCAAAGTCAGATAAACCCACTAAGAAAGTAGTAGCCTTTACTGTTGAAGAAGAAAATGATTTTCTTAATTATCTTAAAGATATGAAAATCAATAAAAATGCTATTGATTACAGACCTATGTTTTACATTGAACTTTTTGCCGGACTTAGAATGGGAGAAATTTGTGCTTTGACTGCTAAGGATATTGATTTGAGAAATAGACTTATACATGTTAGAAATACCGTTACAAGAGGTATAAATTATGCAATAAAAGTAGGGGACAGAACAAAAACTCAAAAAGGTTATCGTGATGTACCAATTCAAGATTGTTTAGTGCCTATACTAAAAGAAGTTTTGACAAACTATAAAGAGAATGATAACGGACTACTGTTTTATAATTTTAAAAGCAATAGACCAATATCTACCTCACAAGTGAATAGTTCGTTTACCAGAATATGTAAGAAGCTAAATATAGAAATCAGTGGTGGTCAGCATCTTCTAAGACATACCTTTGCAACCAGAGTTATTGAGTCAGGAATATCAGCAGAAGTATTGAAAAACTGGATGGGACATACCGATATTTCTGTAACTATAAATACATATTGTGATGTTTTTGATAGACTAAATAACCCTGCAATGGAACAGTTTAACACCTATTGTCAGCAGAATTTAAGTATATAAAATTTAATGAAAATCTTTTGCTACTGCACCAGAACTGCACCAGAGAAATTTTTTCACAAGAAAATGCCTAGTTTTTTAAGAAATTACTAGGCACTTTTTATGCTTAAAAAGAAAAATAATCAGTTGGAATTTATATTCAATAGATATTTATAAAATACTTTTTTATCGCCAAAACCTCATTAATAGGCTGTTTTTGGGGCAATTTTCTGTGCTTTTATCACTTTTTAAATATTTTTGCAAAAAAGTGTTGACTTTTAGGACATCATAAGATATAATGAATATCGTTGTTGAGAGACAACAAAACGCAAAATAAAATATATGCGGGTGTGGCGGAATTGGCAGACGCGCTAGATTTAGGTTCTAGTGTTCACCGACGTGCAGGTTCAAGTCCTGTCACCCGCACCAGTATGAGTGTTCATAACGGATTTATGTTATGAACACTCTTTTTGTTTTATCATATAATTTTTATGTCCGGGCAAGGGTAACACCTTGCTCTTTTTTATGCCGTGAATTGATCGGTTATATACTCTACGGCAACCCCTTTGCGTGTATACGCAATGTGGGTTTGTTTGTATAACGAAAACCCCCGATTGTGTAGTGACCCCAAAAAGTTAGACTTAAAAGCGTAGTAGCAAAAACTATTACTCTTTTGTTATGCAATTTTTCTTTTAATTCTAAATTCAACCGGACTTAACCAGCCTAATTTTTCTTTTATTCTTTTGTTGTTGTAGTAGTCAATATATGTATTTATTG
>OBHX01000581.1_pt1 | contig 34567 bp, 37 predicted proteins | sample 1519331 | NCBI WGS metagenome assembly OBHX01 (sample SAMEA2602897, study PRJEB22501) | metagenome
GGAAGGGATAAACGCTGAAGGCATCTAAGCGTGAAGCCCCCCTCAAGATGAGATATCCCATTCGAAAGAAGTAAGACCCCTTGAAGACGACGAGGTAGATAGGGCAGAGGTGGAAGTGCAGTAATGTATGGAGCTGACTGTTACTAATCGGTCGAGGGCTTATCCAGGAAGGTCTGGTTGGTTGATGAAACGGTGAAGATGATTTCAATATGTGGTTTTGAAGGTATGTGTGCACGAGTGGCTCAGTGGTGGAGTATCGCCTTGCCAAGGCGAGGGTCGCGGGTTCGAATCCCGTCTCGTGCTCTCAAAGAGATAGAAGAAAGAGTCATCCGATGGATGGCTCTTTTTTCTATGTTCGAGTCCTGCCGGGCTCGAACGGTTCGAATGTCTCCGCGCTGCTCCGGTCGTCGCAGTCGAACGTCCCCCGGACGTTCTGCGACGTCTCGTGCTCTCAATGATACAAAAAAGAGTCATCCGGTGGATGTCTTTTTTTGTATGTTCGAATAGGAAGGTGAGATAAAAATGAATTGGGCAGATGGAAAAATACGTTGCGGCTGGGCAAATCCGAAAAATGAGCGGTACATCCGTTATCATGATGAGGAGTGGGGCGTCCCGGTGCATGATGACCGGAAGCTTTTTGAAATGCTGATCCTGGAGTGCTTTCAGGCAGGACTGTCTTGGGAATGTGTCCTGAATAAGCGCGAAGCGTTTCGCGAAGCTTTTGACGGCTTTGATGTTGAAAAGGTTTGCGTCTACAAGGAGGAAAAGCTGGAAGCCCTGCGGAAGGATCCCGGCATCATACGCAACCGCCTGAAAATACAGGCTGCCGTTACCAATGCACAGGCATTCCGTGAAATTCAGAAGGAATATGGCAGCTTTTCAGAGTACCTATGGCATTGGACGGAGGGCAGAGTGATCCGGGAAACCGGAAAAACAAGTTCGGAATTATCGGATGCAATTTCCAAAGACTTAAAGAAGCATGGTATGAAATTTGTGGGAACCACAGTTGTTTATGCCTATCTGCAGGCCGTCGGCGTGATCAGGTCGCATGAGGATGGGTGCTTTTGCAGGCATGAGGATGATATATGATGAAACAGAAACCGATAATTATTTATGAGAATACCGTCGCAGGAAGCTTTGTCCGCAGGATCAATCGTTTCACAGCGGAGGTTCTGATCGATGGGGAGACGGAGCTGGTTCATGTGAAAAATACGGGGCGTTTGCGGGAGCTTCTGGTTCCGAAAGCGAAGGTGACGCTGCAGAAGACATTGAACATGAATCGAAAGACGGCCTACGATCTGATCTCTGTATACAAGCCAAAGCTAAAATGGGTGAATATTGACAGTCTGGCACCGAATGAACTGATGAAGCAGCAGTTTATGAGCCTGAATTATGATCTTGTGAAGGCAGAATACACTTACGGAGATTCCAGAATTGATTTTTACATGGAAAAAAACGGTGAAAAATTTCTGACGGAAGTGAAGGGCTGCACACTGACGGATGATCTGCATCCGGGCACCGGATTGTTTCCGGACGCACCAACGGAGCGTGGGGTAAAACATTTACATGAGCTGACAAAGGCGGTAAAGGAAGGCTACCGCACGGCAATCGCCTTTGTGATTCAGATGAATGGAATTCATCGGGTGCTGCCGAATGAGGCGGCACAGCCGGAGTTTAAGAAGGCGCTTGTGGAGGCTGCGAAGGCAGGTGTTCAGGTCGTCTGTTACAGTTGTCATGTGGAAGCTGACAGTATAAAGATCACGGGTGTAATCGAAGATACTTCAAGATTTGTGAATATGTAGGAAATGAAGGATTTACAAGCCAGTGGGAAAAGATGGACGAATTCACCGGAAAAAAGAAATATGTAATGAATTGGGAATCGATTTCTTATTTGTGTTACACCGTACATTTATTACTGTTAGGGGCAATTACTGGTGGGATAAGCTATCTATTAAATACAGTGCGTTCCTTCTGTCTGGGAAGTAACAGGGACTTTTTGAAGGGCAGATGGATATGCTGTATACTCTGCATATTGAAGATAACAATGCTGATTTTTACCTGAAACGGGTGGTGGTCGATGCTTCCGGTTACTGCCAATATTGCGGCAATGATAGGCGGATACACATACAATGCACGGAAAATCCGTATGGTTGGAATTCTGATCAATTCACCGCTGTGGATTGTATATGATATCGTTGTTGGTTCATGGGCTGGAATATTGGATGAAATAGTTAGCGAAGTATCTATGATCCGCTATGGGTGGAAAAATATGGATTGACCGGTATCTTCAGCGCGAGGGATACTTCTTGTCCGAAGGCTTAAGAAGATAGGCAGGAGAAAGAGTATAATCGGGAGTTATGGAGGTGAATTTTATGTGCTTTTGGTGGTTTATGTTAATATGTGATATGATAATTCCCATTGTTATGGTTATTGTAGGAAGAATGATGTGGAAACATTGTCCAAAACATATAAATGGTATGTTAGGCTACAGAACCACTCGTTCGATGAAAAATATGGATACATGGAAATTTGCCCATGACTATTGTGGAAAGCTTTGGTGGAAAATAGGATGGATAATGATCCTACCATCTGCTTTGATACATATTCCGTTATACCATAGTGATGAAAATACGATTGGGGTTGCAGGGGGAATTCTTGTAACAATTCAATGTATTATTTTGATTGTATCGATTTATCTGACAGAAAATGCTTTGAGAAAAAAATTTAATGATGACGGAACACGCAGATAAATCGTTGTTTGGCGATTTGGTAAATCCCAATAAATTAATTTTATAGGGAACAGAAAATTTGAATTTACAGGAGAACCACAATGAAAATCGAAATAAACTTCGAGCATCCCTATATGGACGCGAAAATCATCGAAGAATTGACTATTGCGGATCTGGATTGTTTTTACGCTGACGCAGATGAAGTAAGCAGCTTGAATCTGTTTTTTATTTTGGAGGCATCGTTGCACCGGCTGCACGGCAAAGAAAATAGAAAAGCGGCTGCACGGTGTGCGTTTTTGATGGCCTATTATCTTTTTACGCCTCTAACGCCGCCTGCATCTCACGAACTGGCAGAGTTCTACATTAGCAAAGCGTTGGAATGGGATGAGATACCAGAGTATCGCCAATGGAAAGAAATTATCGATATGGGAAATTGATAACTTCCAGTTTGTGTACAGGAATTTTTTCAGGAGGATCTAAAGATGGTTGGAAGAATTTATCATGTAGGATTAACGGTTTCTGATTTAGATCGCTCTATTGCTTTCTACAGAGATATCCTTGGCCTTGCGTTTCAAGGGGAAATTTTTATGGAAGGTGAAGAAACCGATAAAATGTTTCGCAGAGCAAATTGTAAAGCAAGGGTCGCTTATTTGAATGGCTCCAAGGCTGTTGAAGCACCACCAGTCGAGCTGATTCAGTTTGTAGACAGTGAAATCCATAAAACGCAATCGGATTTGTTTGTAACCTCTATTTCAGAAGTGTGCTTCTACACAGACAACATTGATTCTGTCTACAAGCATCTCGTTGATAATAATGTGGAGTGCTTGTCTGAACCGCAATATTTTGATTTTAGATCCGACGGATTTGGAGAGAGCAGAGCTTTTTACTTCAGAGATCCCGATGGGATCATTCTCGAAATGATGCAGCCGTTATAAAAAAACAATAAACAAGTGGAAAGTTATAGAGGGGATCAAAATGAAAGAGTATCAATACTTAATAGGTGCTATTATTCTTGCAGCGGCGATGATAGCTGCCGCTATTATTATAGCCGGTGCTATTGATGGTGCAGGATCAAGCATTTGCAGCAGTTTGTTTCAATTAGGAGGTGCGCTCAGATAACTTCCGGTTTGAAGTGACCTTCCCCCCAAAAAAGCGGAAGCTTCCGGGTGCGTAGCACGGAACAATCCGCAGGAATCAAAATAGTGGGCTTTTGACCCCGATATTATGCAATAAACATGGAGAAAGTCAGGTGAAGATCGATGAAATATATCCATATCACGAAAGAGAACATTGACAAGGAGCACATCTGCTGCGCTATGTCCGGCAAGCAGGCTCTTGCAAAAAAGGAGTGGCTGAAGCAGCGATTTGATGAGGGACTTGTCTTTTATCGCAGTGAGGAGCGCGGAAAGTGCTTTATCGAATATATTCCGGCGGAAAATGCATGGGTGCCCATTGAAGCAGACGGCTGGCTTTACATCAACTGCCTGTGGGTTTCCGGCTCTCTGAAGGGACACGGCTATTCCTCAGAACTGCTTTCCGAGTGTATCCGGGACGCGAAAGAACAGGGAAAGAAAGGCATTTGCATTCTGTGTGCCGAGGGGCGGAAACGGGAATTTTTAGCTGATCCAAAATTCTTGAAGTATAAAGGATTCAAGGTCGCGGACGTATCCGACTGCGGGATCAACCTCATGTACATGCCTCTTGCAGAGGATGCAGGGCAGCCGAGATTCAAAGATTGTGCCAGACACCCGAAAGTTGGCGAAATGGGCTTTGTCCTCTATTACACCGACCAGTGCCCTTTCACCTATTATTGGGTTCCGAAGGTACAGGAGGCGGCAAAGGAACACGGGATCCCATTTCAAGCAATCCACATTACCGACAAAGAAACTGCGCAGAATGTACCTGCACCGGTCACCACCTATGCTTTGTTCCGAGATGGAGAGTTTTTGACTCAGGGCATTCAGTCGGATAAAAAGTTTCTGGCACTGGTGGGCATAAAGTGATGATAGAAACATTTCGTTACGATCAAAAGGAGCATGTACGAGGGTTGGAAAGTGAGGAAAAGAACATCTATGAAAAGAAATATCATCATTGCGGTGGCAGTCATCGCAGGTATTTTGGCAGCGGTTGCGATTATTTCAATTTTAGCACAGACACCGGTACCGATCTGACGATTCTACACTGCCCATGTGAGAACAGCAGTGGATGCAGCCTGTGCCGGAACACAGCGTTTACCGGGCAGAGACAGAATCGGAAATGGGATGACAACCCTGCATTCTTATGTTATGCTTGAGACAGAATAAGGAGCAGGAGGAAATTCAGATGGTGAATCTATACGGAACGCTGGGACCGGCGTGTGGGAGCGAGAAGGTGCTGGCGGAGATGTTTTCACTGGGAATGACAGGGATGCGGCTGAATCTGTCTCATGTGACTCTGGCAGAGTCAGGGGAACTGATCGGAAAGATGAATCGTGCAGCAGAAAAATGTGGAGTGAAACCGCAGCTCCTCGTGGATCTGCAGGGGCCGGAACTTCGGACCGGGACCGTCGCGGAACCGGTCGCTCTGCGGAATGGGGACATTGTAGAGATCTGTGATATTTCAGAGAATGTGAAGGCCGGAAGATTCACAAAGATCATGCTTCCGGAACTTACACTTCCGTATCTGGTTCCGGGTCAGGAAGTTCTTCTGGACGATGGGAAGATCCATTTAAAAATTGTGGAAAACCCGGTCAGTATGCCGGAGAATCGTGGAGAAGAGATCGAAAAGAGACGCTGTTTCGCAAAAGTCCTCTGGGGAGGTCTCTTAAAGAGTAGAAAGAGCGTTGCGCTTCCGGGAGCAAAGATCTATCCGCCGACACTTACAAAAGCAGATCTTGAAAATATTAAGATCGCAAAAGAGATGGGCGTGACAGGTGTCATGCAGCCATTCGTGAGGGATCACAGGGATTTAGAGTGCGTGAAAAAAACACTTCGGGAAGCAGGAGCGGAGGATATCAGGCTCTTTGCCAAGATCGAAAATATGGATGGTGTCCGGAAACTGGAGGAACTTTTTCCGGCGGCAGATGAGATCGTGATCGCCAGAGGAGACCTTGGGAATGCCGTACATCTATGGGATCTCCCGGGGGTTCAGCGTCAGATCTCCGAAAAATGCCGGAAGGCAGGAAAACCATTTATGGTAGTGACACAGATGCTGGCGTCCATGGAGTGCAGTCCGGTACCGACACGTGCAGAAGTGAACGATATCTTCCATGCAGTACTGGATGGCGCATCCTCGATCATGGTGACCGGAGAGACTGCTGTCGGAGATTATCCGGTGGAAGCGATCCGGTATATGGCCAATACCGTAAAAAGTGCAGAGAACTGGATGCAGAAACAGTGCTGAAAAAGATACGCCTCATTCCTGGCAGAAGAAACTGCCGGAATGAGGCGTATTTTTATGTAAAGCTCCATAACGGTTCAGCAGGTCGCTGTACCTGCCGCACCCGCTGTGACAGAATATGTGCCGGAAGGCAGCAATTTAATATGTATCTAACGGCGGCTGTACGGAATCCGGCAGTGGGCAGGTGTAATGTCCGCCGTTTCTCTTTTTCAGTTCTTTTTTTGCGGCCTCGATCACGTCCGGACGGTCCATGGTACGGACACAGGAGAGAGCCAGAACCTTCGCTGCGGTCAGGAGGCCCTTGTGGGCTAACGGGCTGCAGGACTGGGCAACCATCTGCCAGGAGTGTCCTACATTTCCGACACATGCGGTGGCGATGTTGATGTTTAAGGTCGGTGCTGCGTATCCGACGTCACCCACGTCCGTGGATCCGGCGGTCAGCTTGATCTTATCCGGGTTGAACGGGTGGATCTCGGAATCCAGCGGTTTTTCAAGGATCTCATCCAGACGGTCTTCACCGTAAGTCTCAATGATCTGGGCCCTGATGTTTTCAAACGTGGTCTCCGGATAGGTGTTTAAAAATTCCTTTGCCATCGCATAGTCAGCTTCCGTCCATTCCGGAGCACCGACCTCCTGCAGACACTCATCGGCAACGGCTGCCAGAGCGTTGTTCGGAAGATACTCGGTGAATGCCATGGAAAGCTCACACTCGACGGAGGTGTCAGTCATGATGGACGCGCCGCGTGCAACATTCTTCACGCGTTCGAAGAGCTCTTTCACCTGATGTACCCACGGGGAACGGACCTCATAGCGGATCGTCGCGTGATCCTGAACAACATTCGGGGCGGTTCCGCCGGCATCAATGTAAGCATAGTGGATCCTTGCCTCTGGGATCATGTGCTCTCTTAAATAGTTGCAGCCCACATTCATGAGTTCGACGGCATCCAGAGCACTTCTTCCCAGGTAAGGAGTCGCGCCTGCGTGGGAGGCAACGCCTTTGAAATAGAAGTTTGCGCCCATGATGGCGTTGCTGTGGTTGCACTCAACTGCATTTTTTGTAGCCGGGTGCCAGGAGTACACGAAATCAACGTCATCGAACATGCCTGCGCGGGCCATAAACTGCTTGGAGCCTGCGCCTTCCTCGGCCGGGCAGCCAAAGTAGATGATCGTACCGTCTTTTTTATTGGCAATCAGGTATTCTTTGACAGCGAGGGCAGCGGCAAGTGCGCCGGTACCCAGTGCGCAGTGGCCGCAGCCATGTCCGGGAGCGCCTTCCGTTAACGGCTCCTTGTGGGGATCGGCAGCCTTCTGGCTTAAGGATGATAAGGCATCATATTCGCCGAGGATTCCCATCACAGGTTTTCCGGTTCCGTAGGAGAAGGTTCCGGTAAAGCAGGTCGGGATACCGGCATCGCCTTCTGTCAGGGCAAAGCCCTCTTCTTTTAAAATGGATTTTAACAGGGCAGCCGATTTCGTCTCGTGGAACGCCAGCTCGGCGTATTCCCAGATCTTATCGTTTGCATCAAGGATTTTCGCGGATTTTTCATCGATCACGCGGGTTAGAAATTCAAGGTCTTTATTCATGCAAGCTTCCGTCCTTTCTAAAAATATCATATTTCTTTTACACTGCACCGTGGTATAGAGCCAGTTTACAACAGTTTGGCGGAAAATACAATGGGAAAATGGGTCATGCGGCAATTCTGCGGCAAGTATTTACCGTAAAAGGAAAGACATGGTATAATAAAAGTTAACAAAGAAAGAAAAGTCCGGAATCATGCATGCCGGAATGTACCGGCATGTACGGTGGGCTTAAGCATACAATAAAAATACAGGAGGAACAGGAATGTCAAAGCTGATCTATGTGGCGGATGATGAAAAAAACATCTGTTTTCTAATAGAAAATTTTCTGGAAAAAGAAGGATACGAGGTGGAGTGTTTCGGGGACGGAGAGTCTCTGCTTGAGGCGTTTGGGAAGAAAGCGCCGGATCTCTGCATCCTCGATATCATGATGCCGGGAATGGACGGGCTGACGGTCTGCACCCAGATCCGGAAGACGAGCCATGTACCGATCATCATCGTCTCCGCGAAGGATTCCCCACTGGACCGCATTACGGGAATTACCCTCGGAAGCGACGATTATATGGTAAAACCGTTTCTGCCGTTGGAGCTGGTGACAAGAGTCAAGGCGTTATTCCGCCGTGTAGATGCCTTCTCTGCTCAGGAGGAAGAGGCGAAGGACTCCTATGAGATCGGTGATATCAAGCTCTACCCGAAGCGCCGTGCCGCGAAGTTAAAGGAGGAAGATTTTGCCCTGACACCGCTGGAATTCGATTTCCTGTGCCACATGTTAGAACGTCAGGAACATGCGGCGAGCCGTGATGACCTCTTAAAATCCCTCTGGAAGGTGGACAGCAAGGAAGTTGACACCCGGGCCGTTGATGATATGGTGAAGCGCCTTAGGAAGAAGCTGAAGGATCAGAAGAGTACCGTGAAGATCGAGACGGTATGGGGCTATGGATTCCGCCTGACGAGTGGAGGAGAGGCATGAAATTAAGTATCCGGATGAAAATATTCCTTCCGGTGATGTTTCTTCTGATCGCGTTTCCGCTGGCAGCCTGGTTCGTGTTCAGCTACGCGCTGGACGGGCATATGAACTACAACGCGAAGAGGGATCTTGGACAGATGGTGAAGACCGTGGAGGAGCTGTCGGGTGAGTACAGCAATCTGGACGTGCCGGACGAGAGTGATGCCAAGGATGACAGGGGAAGTCTCCTGAATGCCCTGAAAAATGCGGCACAGACGGAGTCCGGGGAGTCAAAGATGCTGGTGATCGGAAAGAATTACCGGGTGCTGTATCCGAAAAACTACGATGACCAGCCGGAGATGACCCAGATGTATTCGGAGTTTCTGACGAGAATGACCGGAAATGATCCGGCTTTTGAGAGCGGAGAGATCACGGAGGAGACCATCGGTGAAACAAAATATATGCTCTATTTCCTTGATATAGGTCAGAACCGGTCCGGCCGTGTCCAGAATGTCCTTCTGTACTGTCCGATCCATGATACCAGTGTGATCTTAAAAGAGGTGTCACGACTGGTACTCATGATCATGGGAGCTATGGCAGGTGTCTCCATCGTACTGTTCTGGTTCGTAGCCGGAAGTATCTCGGACCCGGTGAGCCGTCTCTGTGAGGCAGCCCGCGGGATCGGTGAGAAGAAATTTAAGAGAGTGGAGACTGGGACCAACGTAAAAGAACTCTACGAGCTGGAGAATGAGATCAACCAGATGCAGGATAATCTTTTAAAGGCGGATGAGGCGGAGCGCGTATTTTTCCAGAACGCCTCACATGAGCTCAGGACACCGCTTATGTCCATCAGCGGCTATGCCCAGGGTATCCAGAGAGGTGTCTTTGAGGATGCCTTTCAGGCGGCCGGTGTGATCTTAGATGAGAGCAGCCGCCTGACGGAGGTAGTTGACGGGATCCTGACGCTCACGAGAATGGACCAGATGCGGTATCAGGTGGTACCGGTAGAGCTTGGGATCCGGGAATATATTGAAGACCAGATCGAGCGCCTCGAGGGACTTGCGTATCAGAAAAAAATAAAACTGGAATTTCTGTCGGGGGATGAGCATAAGATTATTTCGGATGTGATGCTGCTTGGCCGGGCATTCTCGAATGTGACATCAAACTGTATCCGGTACGCGAAGGAGACCGTTCAGATCTCCGTGGAAGCGGCCGGAGACCGGTTAAAGATCACGATACGGGACGATGGACCTGGAATTTCAGAAGCCGATCTTCCTCATCTGTTTGACCGCTTTTATAAAGGTAAAAATGGAAACCACGGGCTGGGGCTTTCGATCGCGAAGCGCTCCATGGAGTACATGGGCGGCAATATTGAGGCAGAAAGTTCGCCGGAAGGTGCCATATTTATGATCATACTGCCGCAGGATTGCCGCAGCTTTGCCGTAGAAGAATGGACAGAAGTGTGATAAGATGGTAACAGCTCAAAGATCTGTTATCAGTTTGCAGCAGAGGAGGACACGATGATGAAACGGCTTTTATTTTTGTTCAGTCTTCTGGTATGTCTTGCGGGAATGCCGGTAACTGCTTTTGCGGATAATAAGACCGCGAAGCAGACGTATGAGACAGCAATCTCGGACAACTGGAAAACGATGTTAAAGAATAGTATCGCACTGGATACGATCAATGCGGAGAATAACACCCATCTTTTAAACTGGCAGGATGTAAAGAATCCATCCGACGAGGCGGTAAAGCTTGTGGAAAAGATCCAGAAGCTTCAGACGGAGCAGGAAGAGGATCAGGAGAGTATGGATCCGTATACAAAGGCGAAAAAGACCTGTGACGCAAAGTTAAATGCGGATGGTGCGAATGCGGCGCTGGAGAATATTATCCGGATCCAGAAGGACCGCCTTAGCGATCAGAAGGAATTGCAGGCGCTGTGGGAAAAGGTCGATAAGTTATTAAAATAGTTCTGAAAAGATTTTTACGAATGAGAAAACGGCTGTGAAGTGAAAGGATACTTCGCAGCCGTTTTTGTGTAACAGGAAATTCCGGGGTATTTCCTGTTACACAAAAGGCACTGACGTGCCGATGATGTGCATTTGCGAGAAGATGCAGATTGTCGCAGATGACCAGGCGGGATACAGATCCAACAGATATATCAGCCCTGAAAATCCGCCAGATCCGGGATATATTCCTTCAGAATCTCCGGATGATAGTTTGCGATCAGTTCCTCCGGAAAATGCAGCTCCTTTAAGAGCGCTTCCGCCCGTGCGTGGTCACCGACAGCGGTCGTAAAGTGGGCATCGCTGTTCATGATCACCGGAACCTGATACTCTGCGCAGAGCGGAAGAAGGATCCGGTCGTTTTCATTTGCGTGGATGCGGGAACTGCCCGGGGTCAGGGAGGTGTTATTGAGTTCGATCAGACGGTGATTTTCCTTTGCCGCCTGAACGACTGTCTTATAATCCAACGGAAATTTTCCGTCATCCGGATGTCCGAGGATCGTTACATAGGGATTTTTTAACGCAGTGACGACCGCAAAGGTATTTTCTTCTTTTGTTCCGGGTTTCAGGCAGAGATCGTGAAGACTGGCGATTGTGTAGGATAACCGTTTTAACATTCGCTCAGAAAGGTCAATGGTTCCTTTGTAATCCACGATATTGAGCTCGCAGCCGAATAAAAGACGGACGCCCTCAAGGATCGGCGGGATCACCCTGAAGTTACAAAATTGCATCTCTCCGCAGCTCCCCGGCATAGACGGGGCATGTTCCGTGATGCCGAGAATCGGCAGTTTTTTTAAAGCAGCGGCATGAACCATCTCTGTGATGGTTCCATAGGCATGTCCGCTGGCGATGGTATGGGTATGCAGGTCTGCATAATCTTTCATGGTAAATGCCTCCAAAATCTGATCCTGTGTTTCTGTGACATGCGTCATAAGGATCTATGATAACAAACAATATTGATTTCATAATCACTATGCACATTTTATCATAAAATTTTTGTGAAAACTATGGCAAATATTCACAGAATATGGTTAAATAGAGAAAGAAATGAAACGAAATATGATCAGATAATGAGAAAAGGAGAGATGACATATGGAATCCATGGACGATTACAAAGAGGAGCTGGAAGCCTCCCTTAAAAAAATTAGAGTTGGCGATGTTGTGACAGGTACCGTGATCGATGTGACAGATGATGCGGTGATCGTGGATTTAAAGACCTATGCGGACGGCGTGATCCGCAGGGAAGATTTAAGTGAGGATCCTGATTTCAATATGGCGGAAATGATCCACCCGGGTGATGAGATCACAGCGACTGTGATGGCTACAAATGACGGTGAGGGAAATATGGTTCTCTCAAAGAAGGAAGCAAATCAGGTCCTTGCATGGGATAAACTGAAAGCGATGATGGAAGAACGCACGGTTGTTCCGGTAAAGATCGCTGAGATCGTAAACGCAGGTGCCGTTGCGTATCTGGAAGGAATCCGCGGATTTATCCCGGCCTCCCGTCTGAGCGCTGAGTATGTGGAAGATCTGAAGGAATTCGACGGAAAGACCATTGATGTAACCGTTATCACCGCTGACGAGGAGACACACCGTCTCGTATTATCCGGCCGCGAGGCAGCGAGGGAGAAGAGACAGGAAGAGACAAATAAAAAGATTGCGAAATGTGAAGTCGGCGCAATTATGAATGGTACGGTTGAGACCTTAAAGGATTACGGCGCATTCGTTGAGTTGGAGAACGGACTCACCGGTCTCCTTCATATTTCCCAGATCAGCACAAAGAGGATCAAACATCCGGGCGCTGTTCTGAAAGAGGGACAGGAAGTACGGGTGAAGATCATCTCTGTCGCAGATAACAGGATCAGCCTGTCCATGAAGGAGCTGATAGAGGAGGAAGCGGAGAGAGAAGCTGAGGACACTTATGGATATAAGGAAGACGGTCAGGCAAGCACAGGTCTTGCGGATCTCTTAAAGGGTCTGAAGCTGTAGTCAGGAACGTGTGAAGGAATGGTCGCATGGACGGAACGTTCCCGACTGCAAAGAAAGGGGGCGTCATCATGACGAAAGAATCTGGAGGTTTTGATCAGATTGATCAGTGGAAATCAACGATGTTTTTATACAGCTCAGCGTTGAAATCCATCAACACGAAGATCGAGATCTTAAACAATGAATTTATACAGCTATACAATTACAATCCGATCGAACATATCACATCCCGGCTGAAAACACCGGAGAGCATCGTGAAAAAGCTGAAGAACGATGGATGTGAAGTTACGATCGACAATATGGTGGAGCACTTAAATGATATCGCGGGAATCCGGATCATCTGTTCCTTTATGTCTGATATTTATCCGATCGCGGATATGATCGCCAGACAGGCGGATATCACGGTCCTGCATGTCAAAGACTATATCAAATATCCGAAGGCGAACGGATACAAGAGCTACCACATGGTGGTGACGATCCCGGTCTATCTGTCAGAGGGAAAACGGGACACAAAGGTGGAGATCCAGATCAGAACGATCGCCATGGATTTCTGGGCTTCTCTGGAACACAAGATCGCTTACAAATTTGAGGGAAAAGCACCGGATTATCTGGAACGGGAGTTAAAGTCCTGCGCCGATATGGTGGATATGCTGGATATGAAGATGTTCTCCTTAAATCAGGCGATTCTGGCGGTCGAAGAGGAGGAACACCGTCTCAAGGAAGAGAAGCAGCGGGAACGTGAAAAAATAGAAAGAAAACAGGAAGAACTCGCAGGAAACGGTCCAACTTAGGGCGTTTCCTGCGATCATGAGGAAAGTACATGAGAGTCGTATTACAGAGAGTGAAACACGCGTCAGTCCAGGTGGACGGAAAGGAGACGGGATCGATCGGACAGGGATTTCTGATCCTGCTCGGAGTTTCAGACACGGACGATGAGAGTACAGCGGACAAGATGGCGGACAAGATCTGCAAGCTTCGCATTTTTGAGGATGAGGACGGAAAGACAAACCGGTCGCTTCAGGATGTTGGCGGTGAGATTCTTGTGGTAAGCCAGTTTACGCTGTACGCGGACTGCAGAAAGGGCAACCGCCCGAGTTTCACGGACGCCGGAGCGCCGGATCACGCGAACCGTCTCTACGAATATTTTATGGAGCGGTGCAAAATGCATGTGGAGAAGGTGGCACATGGAGAGTTTGGGGCAGATATGAAGGTGGAGCTGTTAAATGACGGACCATTTACGTTGATGCTCGACAGCAAGGATCTGTTCACAAAATAGGATAGTAAAAAAATACAAATACGGAGGTTTTTTGGCATGAACGGCAAAGATTTAGAAAAAGCACTTCTCTGGGAAGCTCCGCATATCGGAGAAAAAGCGCCGGAGCAGATTCCCGAGGCACAGGATTTCTGCGAGGGATATAAGGAATTCTTAAATGAGGGAAAGACCGAGAGAGAATGTGTAAAAAAGGCAGTGGCGATCCTGAAGAATGCCGGCTACAGGGAATTTGACCCGAAGGAATCCTACAAGGCGGGCGATAAGATCTACTGGGTAAACCGCAAGAAAGCGATCATCGCTTCCACGATTGGAACAAAGGATCTGAACGAGGGCCTGCGCATGAACGGCGCCCACATCGATTCCCCGCGCCTGGATCTGAAGCCGAATCCGTTATTTGAAAAGGATGAGATCGCCTACTTAAAGCCGCACTACTACGGTGGAATCCGCAAATACCAGTGGGGAACCGTGCCGTTATCCATGCACGGCGTTGTTATAAAGGCGGATGGTGAGATCGTTGAGATCTCTATCGGCGAGAAAGAGGGCGATCCGCAGTTCTGCGTGACAGACCTTCTCCCGCACCTTGCGGCGGAGCAGAATGGAAGAAAACTCAGTGAGGGATTAAAGGGAGAGGAACTGAACATCATCATCGGCTCCATCCCATACCATGACGAAGAGAATGAGAAGATCAAGAACCCGGCAAAGCTTCTTGCGATGAAGCTTCTGAACGAGCGCTATGGAATCACGGAAAAGGATTTCACCCGGGCGGAGATTGAGATGGTACCGGCCTACAAGGCTGTCGATATCGGGTTGGACCGCGGTCTCATCGGTTCCTACGGACAGGATGACCGTGTGTGTGCGTACACAGCGCTGATGGCTGAGCTTTCCACAAAGAATCCGGAACACACCACATTTACGATCCTTACCGATAAGGAGGAGATCGGATCTGTCGGAAATACTGGACTTCACTCTGACTATGTCCAGCATGCGGTGGAGGATCTTGCGGAGAACCTCGGAGCAGACACGAAGACAGTTCTGCGCCATTCTACCTGCCTCTCATCAGATGTGAACGCGGCATATGATCCGACCTTTGCGAGCGTTTATGAGAACCGGAACTGCAGTTATGTAAATAAAGGCTGTGTGCTCACAAAGTACACAGGGGCAAGAGGAAAATCCGGCAGCAGCGATGCCAGTGCGGAGACCATGGCGAAGGTCATCGGTATTATGGAAGAAAACGGTGTTTACTGGCAGACAGGTGAGCTCGGTGCCGTTGACGCAGGCGGCGGTGGAACCATCGCCCAGTATGTGGCAATGATGGATGTGGATGTCGTGGATCTGGGTGTTCCGATCCTTTCCATGCATGCGCCGTTTGAGCTGGCGTCGAAGCTTGATGTATACAATACATACAAGGCGTTCTGCGCGTTCTATAAATAACGGAAAAGAATGGGAAAGCACTCCGGGAGAATATTTCTCTGCGGAGTGTTTTTCAATCAGCAGAAGGTTACTGTTCATGCTCAATGTCAGTAACCGCAGAAGATAAAAATGTCCGTAATGGGCAAACATATACTTGCATTCACCAGAAAAGTGTGTTAAGATTTTTACGCACACATGTTTTCCTGGGACGTACAAATGATGACGTGTCAGAGTGCAGAAAGATAAACAGGTGTGATGTGATCCCACAGGAATTTGGAGATCGCTGTGGGGGAGATTACAGAACTTGCGAGGGATGATATTATGGAAAAAAAGAATAAATATTATGTAGTTCGTGATAAAGCGCTTCCGGAAGTTCTTCAGAAGGTTGTTGAGGTGAAACGTCTGCTCGAGACGGACAAAAATCTGACGGTTCAGGAGGCGGCGGAACAGGTCGGCCTGAGCCGCAGTTCTTTTTATAAATACAAGGACGATATTCTTCCGTTTTCCGATAATACAAGAGGAAAGACGGTGACATTGGTGATCCAGATGATGGATGAGCCGGGACTTCTGTCAGATCTGCTTCATATTGTTGCAGATTACCGTGCGAATATCCTGACGATCCACCAGACGATTCCTGTAAACGGATCCGCAACGGTGACACTGAGTGTGGAGGTCCTTTCTGATACTGGAAATGTTGCCGGTATGGTGGAGGAGATCGAACACCTGAAAGGCGTACAAAACGTGAAGATTTTGGGAGTGGAGAAATAGAAAGATGAAAGCGGCAATTATGGGATATGGAACCATCGGTTCCGGTGTATACGAGGTTCTGGATAGGAACTGTAAGATCATAGAAAAAAAGGCAGGAGAGCCGATTGAAGTAAAGTATATCCTGGATCTCAGAGAATTTCCCGGAAAGCCGGTAGAGAAGCTTGTGATCCATGACATTGAACAGATCATAAATGATCCGGAGATCGGAATCGTTGTTGAGACCATGGGCGGAACGACGCCGGCCTACGAGTTTGTAAAGAACTGTCTGCTGGCAGGAAAGCATGTTGTGACTTCTAATAAAGCGCTCGTTGCGGCTCATGGAACAGAGCTGATCAGGATCGCTGCGGAAAGGAATATCAGTTTCCTGTTCGAAGCAAGTGTCGGTGGTGGGATTCCGATCATCCGTCCGCTTGTGGAGAGCCTTGGCGGGGAGGAGATCCTCGAGATATCCGGAATCTTAAACGGAACGACAAACTATATCCTGACGAAGATGAGTGAAGAGGGATGGAGTTTCGAGGAGGCGTTAAAACACGCGCAGGAGTTAGGCTACGCGGAGCGCAACCCGGAGGCAGATATCGAGGGATACGATACCTGCAGAAAAATCGCGATCCTGACTGGGGTGACGACCGGAAAAGAAGTAAATTATGAGGAGATCCCGACGCAGGGAATCACGGGGATCACTTCACTGGATTCCAGATATGCGGCACATATGGGAGCGGCGATCAAGCTCTTTGGAACGAGTATCAATAAGGACGGAAAGCTCTATCTGGAAGTTGCACCGGTTCTTGTTGACGGAAAAGATCCTCTGTATGCAGTGACGGATGTATTTAACGGAATTCTTGTTGTGGGAAATATGCTCGGTGCATCCATGTTCTATGGAAGCGGCGCGGGGAAACTTCCGACAGCCAGTGCCGTTGTCGGGGATATGATCACTGCGGTACGGTCCGGAAACGATCCGGAAGAGATCGGCTGGAGCAGCGAGAAGCTTGAAGTCCACCCGGCGAGCGAACTTTCCAGAAAGTACTTCGCGCGGTTTGAAGGTTCTGAGAGCGCAAAGAAAGAGGCCGTTGCAGCAGCTTTTGGTGACGTGAAATTTGTGACACTGGAAGGAACAGATGAGTTTGCGGTTCTGACAGGTGAGATGACAGGGAAAGAGTTCGACGCGGCAGCAGCAAAAGTCGGCGGACTGCGCCAGAAGATCGCAGCCAGATTATGATCCTGACGTGGTTTAAGATGCCATGCCTGTTTCAGCAGATGACCGGGCTTTACTGCCCGGGCTGCGGAGGGACGAGAGCTGTGCGGGCGCTCCTTGCAGGGCATCCGTTTCTGAGCTTCCTGTACCATCCGGTGGTGCCGTACATGGCAGTTGTGGCTGTGTGGGCAGTGGTTTTCTGGACACTGTATTTTGTGACCGGGAACAGGAGATTCCGCCCTGAGCTGGATGAACGGATCGCTTATGCGGCTGCCGGGATCGTAATCTTAAATTTTATCATAAAAAACGGACTTCTGGTGTTCGCCGGGATCGATGTGATCGGGCGGCTGCCGGCTGTGTGAGAATAAAAAAGCCTGATACAGATCAGTGAAGAAAACGATCTGTATCAGGCTTTTGAAGTTTAGTTTATTCCCATCTGCTTCTGGAACTGCTCAAAGAACTCGTTGAAGGCTGCCGCGTTTGCCGGATCTTTCATCAGGTTTGTGATGGTCAGCACATAAAAGAACTCGCCGATGCCGAGAAGGACGGCGATGACACCGAGGACGATCCCGGCCACTGCGGTACCCCTGAAAGGCTGTCCTTTTTTAGAGATAATGGCGAAGCAGACTGCGCCGACGCCGCAGATGATGGCGACCGGGAAGGCGAAGCAGCAGAGTGTCAGGATCGCGAAGATTCCGCTGATCAGGGAGATCGTCGCGAAAGAGTTCTTCTCGCGCCTTGGGCGCTGAGGCTGATTCTGCCAGTATGGCGGCTGGCCGTTATTGTACTGGTTCTGCCAGTAGGGGGGCTGTCCGTTCTGAGGCGGGACCTGCCCGTTGTACTGTTGGTTCTGCCAGTATGGATCCTGTCCCGGATTCTGAGGCGGAATCTGTCCGCCGTTCTGCTGATTCTGCCAGTACGGATCCTGCCCGTTATTCTGTGGTGGATTCTGCCGATCCGGCTGTGCCGGATTTGGATCCTGCGGAGCGTTTCCGGCGTTCTGTGGATTCAGATCTGCCGCTTGTGTTTGCTGGTTCATATCTTTATATTCAGATGAATTCTGATCTTCGTAATCTGCCATGAAAATTCCTCCTGTTGTAATTCTGTGGCGGTGCCGCCAAAATGCTTATAGCACTGTTCCCTGAAAAAAAGTCCGGTCATCTCCTCGATGTTTAAGAAAAATAATACGGAACAGTTACCGTATAGTCTAACATGAAACGCCGTCCCTGTCCACATTTAAGTTGCATAAGAGCATGGATTGAATTATAATGGAGAATGACATCTCCGGCGGCATAAGGCCTTTCGGGGGAGAACTAGAAGGAGAAAGAACATGGACATTTTAGGCGTACTGACAGCGGAATTGGGAGTGAAACGGAGCCAGATTGAGGCGGCTGTCAAGCTCATTGATGAAGGAAACACGATTCCGTTTATTGCCAGATACCGGAAAGAAGTAACCGGTTCCTTAAACGATGAAGTATTAAGAAACCTGGATGAACGATTAAAATATCTGCGCGGACTGGAGGACCGTAAGACTCAGGTCCTCGCGTCGATCGAAGATCAGGGAAAACTCACGGCTGATCTGAAGAAAAAGATCGAGGAAGCCGAGACGATGGTGGCGGTGGAGGACTTATATCTGCCGTTCCGCCCGAAGAGAAAGACAAGGGCCAGCGTGGCGAAGGAGAGGGGCCTTGAACCGCTTGCCGATACGATCCTGCTGCAGATGACAAAAGAACCGATTGAGACACTGGCGGCCCGGTATATCTCCGAGGAAAAAGGTGTTGCGAATGTGAAGGCAGTGATCGATGGCGCAAAAGATATTCTTGCGGAGCGCATTTCCGAGGTGGCAAAATATCGCGCTTACATCCGCAATGTGACAAAAGAGGAAGGTTTTGTCGTTTCCGAGGCGAAGGACGAGAAGACCGAGTCTGTTTACGAGATGTACTATCACCACGAAGAACCTGTAAGAAAATGCGCAGGACACAGGATTCTCGCCTTAAACCGCGGTGAGAAGGAAAAGATCCTGACTGTAAAGATCGCGGCTCCGGAGGAGAAGATCTTACGCTACTTAAATAAGATGGTTATCACAAGAGAGAACGCGGTGACAACTCCGGTCTTACAGGAAGCGATCGCGGACAGCTACAATCGTCTCATCGCCCCGGCTATCGAGCGTGAAGTGAGAAATCTCATGACCGAGAAGGCGGAGGACGGTGCCATCAAGATCTTCGGAAAGAACTTAGAGCAGCTTCTCATGCAGCCTCCGATCGCAGGCCGCGTGGTATTGGGCTGGGATCCGGCGTTCCGTACCGGCTGTAAATTAGCAGTCGTTGACGCGACCGGAAAAGTCTTAGATACGGTAGTGATCTACCCGACCGCACCGCAGAACAAGGTGGAGGACGCGAAGAAGACCTTAAAAAAGCTCATTGAGAAATACAAGATCTCTCTGATCTCCGTCGGAAACGGAACCGCTTCAAGAGAATCTGAGCAGATCATCGCGGAGTTTATCAAGGAGATCCCGGAGCATGTCCAGTATGTGATCGTAAATGAGGCGGGAGCTTCCGTATATTCCGCCAGTAAGCTTGCCACAGAGGAATTCCCGAAATTCGACGTGGGACAGAGAAGTGCCGTCTCCATCGCACGACGTCTCCAGGACCCGCTTGCGGAGCTCGTAAAGATCGATCCGAAGTCCATCGGTGTCGGCCAGTATCAGCATGATATGAACCAGAAACATCTGAGCGAGGCTCTTGGAAACGTTGTTGAGGACTGCGTAAATAAGGTGGGTGTCGACTTAAATACGGCGTCCGCATCTCTTTTAGAGTATATTTCCGGTATCTCCAAGGTGATCGCGAAGAACATCGTCGCATACCGTGAGGAGAACGGCGCGTTTACGAACCGCCGCCAGCTCTTAAAGGTCGCAAAGCTTGGCCCGAAGGCATTTGAGCAGTGTGCCGGATTTATGAGAATCGCAGGCGGGGACAAACCGCTTGACGGAACCCCCCTACATCCGGAGGGTTTTAAGGCAGCGCTGGAGGTATTAAAGAGAGCCAAGATTGAAACCGAGGGGATCGCGTAGGGCGGGGCGGCCCGAATCAGCAAAAAGATCACAGATTACAAGAAACTTTCCGCGGAGCTTGAAGTCGGTGAGGAGACCTTAAAGGATATCGTAAAAGAGCTGGAAAAACCGGCGAGGGATCCGCGTGAGGAGATGCAGAAGCCGATCTTAAGGACCGATGTCCTTGATATGAAGGACTTAAAGCCGGGAATGATCTTAAAGGGAACCGTCAGAAATGTCATCGATTTTGGCGCTTTCGTAGATATCGGTGTCCATCAGGACGGTCTGGTGCATATTTCCCAGATGTCCAGAAAGTATATCAAGCATCCGCTTGAGGCTGTCAGCGTTGGGGATATCGTTGAGGTGAAGGTTCTTGGAGTGGATATGGCGAAGAAGAGGATTTCCTTATCTATGATATTGGACGAGGAATAAATTTTAAACTATCGATACGAAGGAACGTTTAGTTGAAGGAATACACGGGCCAGACGGAGAATATTCCGGCGAGCCGAAGAAATGGAGGAATCAGTCATGAAGTATAATTTTGATGAAGTGATCGATCGTAAGGGAACCCATGCAATGAAGGTTGAGTGCCTGCCGAAGGGAGCGGACAAGGATTCTCTTGCCCTCTGGGTGGCAGATATGGACTTTGCCTGCGCAGAACCGATCTTAAAGGCTCTCCATGAGCGGATCGACCGGAAGATCTTTGGCTATACCATGTACGATGCGGACGAGTGCATGGACGCGGTGACAGGCTGGATGAAGAAGCGCTACGGCTGGGATGAGAGCAGAGAGAATCTGTTCTTCTGTCCGGGCGTTGTGGCTGCCTATGCAGCGCTCATCAACCTCCTCACGGAACCGGGGGACGGGATCGTCCTCCAGCGTCCAATCTACTATCCATTTACGAATAAGGCCAACAGCAACGGCCGCATTCCGGTGGACAATGCCCTGATCTATGAGAACGGTGCTTACCGGATCGACTTTGAGGATCTCGATAAGAAGATGGCGGACCCGGCAAACAAGGTTCTTGTGGTGTGCAGCCCGCATAACCCGACAGGCCGTGTCTGGACAGAAGATGAGCTTAAAAAGACGGTTGAGATCTGTAAAAAATATGACAAATGGATCATCTGCGATGAGATCCACTGCGATCTGATCCGCCGCGGCGTGACCTTCACACCGATCATGAATGTAGCTCCGGAGTATGCGGACCATATCGTTGTCTGCACGGCACCGAGCAAGACCTTCAACCTTGCCGGAATGAAGACCTCCAACATTGTGATCCACAATAAAGAGCTTCAGAAAAAGTGGAAAGACTATGTAAATGGCAGCCTGTCTATGGACGGCGCTTCCGCTCTGGGCATGACGGCGATGATCGCGGCCTACACAGAAGGGGAAGAGTGGCTGGAGCAGCTGAAGGACTATCTGGATGGAAACTTCGCGTATATCGACGAATATTTAAAGAAATATCTTCCGAAGGCTCATCTCGTCAAGGCAGAGGGAACCTACCTCGCGTGGATTGATCTCAACGGGTACGTTGACCGGGATGAGAAAAAATTGGAAGAACTGATGCAGAAGAAAGCAAAGGTCGCTCTGGATGAGGGATATATCTTCGGTGATGAGGGACGCGGATTTGAGCGCATCAACGTCGCTTCCCCGCGCAGCGTCATCGAGGAGTGTATGAACCGGATTCGGACGGCATTTGAAGAGGAAAAACTGGTATGAAAATTCAGGTGAAAATGACAGCGAGAGATATTTTTGATTTCTCTATGTACAGCGCTTATTCGGGATTTGCTGGGATCTTTACGTTCGTGTTCCTGATCCTGGTCATCGGGATCCTCGGATACGCATGGAGCTCAGTGGCAGTGATGCAGAGAGTCATGCTTTTGGGCTGTATCATCCTTTTTGTGTTTGTCCAGCCGATCATGATCTGGATGAAGGCAAAGGCGCATGCGAAAACGACCGGATACTCAACGCCGATCAATCTTGACGTTTCGGATGAGCAGATCGGGGTCGAACAGGCCGGTGTGACCGGAGAATTGAAATGGGATCAGATCTGGAAAGTCGTTCGGATCCCGAACATGTATATCATCAAGGTCGGACCGACAAACGGATATCTTGTGCCATTCCGGTCCATTGAAGGGAGAAAACAGGAGTTTGTCGATTTCTGCAAGCGGAATCTTCCGCCGAAGAAGACGAAAGGATTAAAGGCATGATAAAAGAAACAAACGCACCGGAGGAGACCTTCGCCTTTGGAAAAATGCTTGGGGAACAGGCAAAGCCAGGCGAAGTGATCTGCCTGAACGGCGATCTCGGCGTCGGAAAAACAGTTTTTACGAAGGGCTTTGCTGAGGGACTTGGGATCACGGAGCCGGTAAACAGCCCTACCTTCACAATCGTCCAGCAGTATGACAGCGGAAGAATGCCGTTGTACCATTTTGATGTGTACCGGATCGGTGACATCAGCGAGATGGATGAGGTAGGATATGAGGACTGTTTTTACGGAGACGGAGTCAGCCTGGTGGAATGGGGCGGCCTGATTGAGGAGATCTTGCCGGAGAATGTGATCACGGTGAAGATCGAAAAGGATTTGGAAAAAGGATTTGATTACAGAAGGATAACTGTGGAGGGACTGGAATGAGGATTTTAGGAATTTAGAGCTCATCGCTGGTGGCTTGCGGCGGCCATCTATGAGGACGGGATCACGATGGCGGAGTATACGGTGGATTTCAAGATGACCCACTCCCAGACCCTGCTGCCGATGATCGATGAGATGGTAAAACTTGTAGGGATCGATCTAAATACGATCGATGCAATCGCAGTATCCGGCGGTCCGGGATCCTTTACGGGTCTCAGGATCGGGTCTGCGACGGCGAAGGGACTTGGACTGGCATTAAATAAACCGTTGATCCATGTTCCGACACTTGACGCGACGGCATACAACCTGTTTGGCGCTTCCGGCCTGATCTGCCCGATTATGGACGCCAGAAGAAATCAGGTCTACACGGGAATCTACCGCTTTGAGAGAGAGTTTGAGACTGTGATGGATCAGGATGCCATGGATATGGGCGAGCTGATCGGGAAGTTAAATGGAATGGGAGAGCACGTGATCTTCTTAGGTGACGGTGTGCCGGTCTACGAGAAGCAGATCGCGGAGAAAATGACCGTGCCCTACGATCTTGCCCCGGCCCATGTAAACCGACAGAGAGCCGCTTCTGTGGCCGCTCTGGGGGCTGTCTACTTTGCGGAAGGAAAGACGGAGACCGCGATGGAGCATAAGCCGGACTATCTGAGAAAATCCCAGGCAGAGCGGGAGCGCGAGGAGAGAGAGGCAAAGAACGTCTGAGTGGATGGTGGCTGGATTAGATCCAGCCACCATCCATTTTTATAACTTGTCCGGTCAGGTAGTCCGGTGCTTCTACGAGCTTCATGACGAGGTCTGCGACTTCCTCCGGCTTTCCCATGCGGCCGGCGGGGATCTCATCCAAGAGCATTTCATGCTCCTCCTCAGATAAAAATCCATTCATCTCCGTATCAATGGCCCCGCAGGCGATGGCGTTTACCTGGATGCCGGAGGGAGCGAGCTCCTTGGCGAGAGCCATGGTAAGACCGTTGACGCCGCCTTTTGTGGCGGAGTAGGCCGCTTCGCAGGAAGCGCCGCAGACACCCCAGACGGAAGAGATGTTGATGATCTTTCCACTGTGATTGTGGATCATACCGGGAATCGCGAGCTTTGCGCAGTGGAAGACGGAGGACAGGTTTGCGGAGAGAATCCGGTTCCAATCCTCGAAGCTTAGATCCTGTAAGAGGCCGATGATGGAGATTCCTGCGTTGTTTACGAGGACGTCCACATGTCCGAAGCGGGATTCGATCTCCTGAAAAAGACGTTTACAGTCATCCGGATCTCCAACGTCCGCCTGTACCGCCAGACACTCCGCGCCCAGCGATTCAATTTCTTTTTTCACCTCTTCCATCCGTTCTGCGCTGCGGGCACAGTTGATCACGACGCGGTAACCGCAGGAAGCAAATTTTAAAGCCACCGCCCGCCCGATCCCGCGGGATGAGCCGGTGACGAGAACTGTTTTTTTCATAAGACCTCCTTATTTATTATAAAAATTACAGCTGTTTATTCTGACTGGAATATACTTTAAAGAACAGATATCAGATATTTATTCGGATCGAATAGAACAGAGAAATATCATGTTCATTTGAAATGTTGAATGCTTATTATATTTTAAGGGAATAGCAACGAAAATACAAGATGTTTACATCTTTTGAAATCCATACGTCTGGTTTTAGAAATTTCGATGCCGCTTTTTACATAAAGCAGGGCTGTCATCCAGCAAAGAATATTGCTGATGAGACAGCCCCTTGATAACTTATATATCAGTATTTAAATCTGACATCATTTTCTGATCTCTTTCTATTAAATTCTCGATCTGAGAAATTCGATCCTGCATCATTTGCTGCCATGCTCCTGGAATGCGCATACTTTTTCCAGATCCATCATTTTCTCTTACCATTTCCATATAATTTCCTGGGTAGTGGCTAATATGAGATGGAATTACAATATCCACAGGTACCTTTGATATTTCTTTTAAAGACTTTTCATAGTCTTTCTGCAGACTGGCAGGCAGATGGTTTTGCTCTAATTCGGCCAACGGTAATCCATTTAGTCCCATTCCGCCATGCATACCAAGCAATAATTTTTCTATCCCGATATCAACTGAAATTAAAAATGATGTGCATCCTGGAGTGTGCCCGGGTGTATGAACTGGTTTTATGCGGATATTACCAAAATCCATTTGGCTATTATAATCATAATTGCCAGTAACTTTAAAATCAGGTACATCTCCTAATAACAAATCCCTTCTATCTGTCAGAAAGAACGCATCGCCTTGAGGAAAGTAAATTTCACACCCTGTATATTCTTGAATTAATCTGGCAGCGCCGCAATGATCGATATGTCCATGAGAAATCAGCAATTTCTTTATCTTTTGTGGATCAAATCCCAGTTTCCTAATAGATTCAATAAGAAGATAGGCCGTTTCTTGAAGTGTTGCGTCAATCAAAATTAAGCCTGCATCTGTTTTTAATAAATAACTTCCAACATATTTATTTCCAACATAAAAAACATTGGGGACTACCTGATACGGTTCCATTTGTGTTTCCCATGGATTTTTTATAAAATTGTGTAACCTGGTCATAACTTTTTCTAAAAGTTCCCTGGATTCCTTGTTAATTTGCATAGCTGTCACTCCTTTTCCCAATTTTTAATAAATAATATTTAATATAATTGGTGCCCAGATTACAAAAACTGCCATCATCAATATGCAGGGAACCCATCCTAATTTTATGTATTCTTTCATGTTGAAATCGCAAATACCATAAGCATATGCGCCTGCTACAGCTGCCATTGGTGTTGCAAAGCAAATTAATGCACCGCATGCAACTCCAGCTACTACAAGACGAGGATCCATATTTAAATTAATTGCCATTACTGCAGCAATAGGAGAAAAAACAGCCCAAACAGCTGTATTGTTCATAAACTGAGTACAAATCATTGATACTATGCAAAATGCTGTTGCTAGTATTACCGGATTAGTAAGACTTGGGAAGGAGTTCTGAATAATATTGGATACCCATGTTCCTGTTCCAGAAACATTAATTGCAGTTGACAACGGCAATGAACCGGCTACAAGAAAAATAATATTCCAGCTGACCGATGAAAGGGCCTCTTTTTCTGTCACCAGACGAAGTCCCACTGCAAGCGCTGCAAAAGTTGTGCTAACCAGATATACCGGAACAATTTTAGTAAAGCTGGCAACCACCATGAGCACTGTATTGGCTGTAAATACAAATACGGCCATTTTTTCCTGTGCAGGAGTGTAGGAGGATTTAACTTCAGAAACTATTTTTTGCTTTTTAGCAATTGAACCATTACTGTTTTTTGTACCCATTTTACGGGCGGCGAAAATGTAATATGCGACAAGAATAATCCACATCGGGAGTTTGATCCATGTCATATCCAATAACCCATATCGGAGGTCCGTTCCTGATGTTTCCAGATACTCATTAAATAAAATAAAGTAACTCAAAGAACTTCCTATTGGTAGCATCTGTACACAAGCCCATGTAGACACATCTGCCACTGATTTAAATACACGTTTACGATCAAGATCATTGTCATCACAAATTTCATTAATGATTGGGGTTAGTGCTGCAAGCGTAGCTGCTGCTGTAGTCATTAATCCCATAATTGTACAGGCAATCAGAATCATAATAATTACACGTGTTTGACTGTTTCCTGAATGTGTTTTTACAAAATTTTTTATTCTATATGTAAAACTTGTTTTTGCAAACACACTTCCAATAATAAACATACCTATCCATGTAATTACGGTGGCATTAGAAAAACCTGACCATGCCTGGCTGGCATTCAAAATTCCAGTTCCCTGTAATAATACTGGTACCATCAAAGCAGTGAAACCTAATGGTAATATTTCAGTAAAAAAAGATACAGTCATCAGAGCAATAATAATTAATACGGTAAAAATTTGTATTGTCATAATATTTTCCCTTCCTTAATTTTGCATCTCGTCCAGCGCTTTGACCATCTGCTTGTTAAGAAAATTGTATCGAATTATTATTGATCTGTAAAATTGTGATTTTTATGGAACAATAAATTTTTCTTATTATTCTGCCTTTAGATGTTTCCTTAATACTTTAAGTGTTTTTTGTATTACGCTGTATCGCTCACTTTCTTTACGCCATACCAGATAAAAGGTAACCGGCAGCTTCTCAAGCAGAGGAATTCCTACTATACCGTTTACACCATCCAATGCCCCCTCTATCAAAAAGCCACAGCCTTCCCCTCTTCTTATTAATTCCTTCATAACACTGATTTGACTGCATCGGTATACAATCTGAGGAGTAGCACCATTTGCCAAATATTGCTGTGTCAAATTAAATTGTGTTAAATATCCATCGCCGAAATACGAAATAATAGGTTCATAACAAATGTCTGCAAATGAAATAATTTTCTTGCAGGCAAGTCTATGATTCCTGGGCACACAGAATAGAAACTTAGAATGTTTCCAAATCATATATCGATATTTTGTTTGATCTGGCTGGTATGGAACTAATACCATTTATAACTTTCCGTCATCAAGCTGCGCTAAAAGATCTTTTGTTAACGCATGTGTGGTTTCAACCTCTATGTTGGGGTATTCTTGATGTAATATTTTAAAAAAATTAGCAAATTCAGCAGCGCCAGTCATAAGAGGACAGCCAAACAGAAGTCGATTTCCTTCTGCCGCTCGATCCCTCATAATAAGTTTTATCTCTTCTGCGTGGCTTAGAAGATGCAGAGCCATGTCAAAAAGCTCTTTTCCTTCTTTTGTGATTAAAAAACTTTTATTTGTTCGCTCAATTAATTTTACGCCAAATTCACCCTCTAAATCCCTTACTGCATTGGTAATTGTCGGTTGTGTTACATGCATTTCAGCTGCAGCGCGTGTAAAATTTTTATTCCGGCAAACACTTAAAAAATATGTAAGCTGTAATAGTGTCATATTCTCTCCTAAAAATATATAAATGGTTTATTTTTACCATTCTATTGTAACAAATAATGTCATATTTTTATATAAAAGAATGTGACTAGGCATATTTGTCTGGATGTAGAGCATTTGAATCCATCCGATCCTTTGATGAGTGTTTTTATGGAGAAAAAAAGAATAAAAGAGGGGCTGCCGCTTAGCAAAAAAATATTTGCTAATGCGACAGCCCCTTTCTCGTATCATATCAATGGCAGATTTTGCCACAGGAATGCCACTTAAATTCCGGGAAAATTGATTGTATAATAGATATGTATGGTGCTATACTATAAAAGCCGTATTGTGTGCTGACTGACCGCGTGATGCGGACAGAAGACGATAGGAAACAGGTGTAAATACTGAGATTGGAGGCATCATGGAACAGATCTATGATTTGATCATTATCGGTTCCGGTCCGGCGGGACTCGGGGCTGCGATCTACGCAAAACGTGCGGAGTTAAAGACCCTCGTGATTGAAAAAGAGATGATGAGCGGCGGACAGGTGCTTACAACATATGAGGTAGACAACTATGCGGGACTTCCGGGGATCGGAGGCTTCGATCTTGGAATGAAATTCCGGGAACATGCCGATAAGCTGGGCGTGGAGTTCGCGAAGGACACGGTCTTAAAGATCGAGGACGCGGACCTTGCGGATGAGAACGAAGTTTTGGAGGCAGCAGAAGCAGGAGCGGGACATCCGCCTGTGATCCGTCAGGTAGTGGGAAAAAAGGAGACGAGACTCGCAAAATCGGTTATTATCGCTTCCGGTGCCCACCACAGAAAGCTTGGTATCCCAGGCGAGGCAGAGCTTACGGGAAAAGGCGTTTCCTACTGTGCGACCTGCGACGGCGCGTTCTTTAGAAAAAAGACGACGGCGGTGATCGGAGGCGGGGATGTTGCCCTTGAGGACGCAATCTTCCTCGCAAGACTCTGTGAGAAGGTCTATGTGATCCACAGGAGAGATGAATTCCGTGGAGCGAAAAGCCTGCAGAAGCGCCTGATGGAGCTTCCAAACGTGGAAATTCTCTGGGATACTGTGCCGGAGGAGATCTGTGGAGCGGAAAAAGTGGAGACACTGAAGCTTCTCAATAAAAAGACCGGGGAAAAGAGAGACCTGGCTGTGGACGGTGTGTTCGTCGCGGTGGGAATCACCCCGAACAGTGAAGAATTCAAGGGATCCGTGGATATGGATTCGGCAGGATATATTGCGGCCGGGGAGGACGGAAAGACAAGTGTTCCGGGAATCTTCGCTGCAGGAGATGTCCGCACAAAGGCGCTCCGCCAGATCGTTACGGCGGTGGCAGACGGGGCAAACTGCGTTGCATCTGTAGAACAGTACCTGTACAGTATAGAGTAGGAATTTCCTGAGCTGAAAATTCTGTATGATACGGTAGAGGCAGTAATATTTGAACAGACAGGAATCAGAAAATCAAAAGTCATGTGTCTGAGTTTAGGTACATGAATCTTTAGAATAAAAGCCTGAGCCATCTGGATATAACAGGAAAGAAATTTCCTGGGAACAGGCGAAGAAAACAAGACATCGATCAGGAAATGTCACTTGAAAATGGTTTACAAGCAGTTTTCGGGCGGCAGACAGGAGAAAAAACGATCTATGAACAGAGCAGGAAGAATTATCGCGGTCTGCGGACTGAGCATGGCGCTCATGATGCCGCAGATCGCTTATGCGGCGGAAACCCTTTCGGTGCAGGTGAGTGAGAGAACGGGACTTACCACCGTCGGAAATAAACAGTCGGCATACGACAATGTGGCGATCTCCCACGTGAGCAATTACGTAAATATCCGCTCCGAGGCGAATACCTCCAGCAGCATTGTAGGTAAGATCTACAACAACTGCGCAGCAACGATCTTAGCTACAGTGGACGGAGAAGGCGGAACCTGGTATCAGATCAAGTCCGGTACCGTGACCGGTTACATAAAATCCGAATACTTTATTACCGGCGCTGATGCGGAGAGGATCGCGAAAGATATAGGTACGGTTTATGTGACGGTAAGCGCTGACAGCTTAAGACTCCGCGAGCAGCCGAGTACCGACAGCGCGATCCTCACCACACTTTCCAAAGATGCCGAGTATCTGGAAGTAAAGGAAGAGGGAGACTTTATCGAGATCCAGGTCGATGAATCCTTAAGCGGATATGTACATAAAGACTATGTGACTCAGCGTGTGGAGTTCAAACAGGCTGTGAGTGTCGAGGAAGAACGCCAGAAAGCGGAAGAGGACGCAAGGATCAGGAAAGAGGCGGAGGACGCTATCGCGAAGGTCGAAGCGTTAAAGAAAGAAGCAGGACAGGAGACTGCGTCTGCAAATAAGGACACCCCGTCCTCCACGATCGGAATGATTGCCCAGAATCCGAACGCGGATAACGGAACGACGAAAGAACAGAATAGTCAGAGCAGCCAGAGCACCCAGACCGGCACAAGCCAGAATACCGGAAATCAGGATACCGGCAGTACCGCAGGTCCCAGCGGAAGCGGAACTTCCACCGGCAGCAGCACAGGAACCTCCGGCTCATATCAGAGTACCCAGAACGGTCCGGGAAGCGCAGTCTACAATTCCGCAGTCCGCACCGCGATCGTTGCATATGCGAAACAGTTCCTTGGCAATCCGTATGTATACGGTGGGACAAGCTTAACGAACGGAGCTGACTGTTCTGGATTTACGATGCGTATCTTTGAGCATTTCGGTGTGACGACCGGACGTACCTCAAGAGACCAGGCGGCAAACGGCAAGGAAATCTCCCTCGATAAGATCCAGCCGGGCGACTTGTTATTCTATGCAAGCGGAAAGACGATCAACCACGTTGCACTCTATATCGGTGACGGAAAGATCATCCACGCCAGCACATCAAGGACAGGCATCATCATCTCCACGGCGTACTACCGTACTCCGGCGAAGGCGGTTACATTCTTAGACTGAGACTAAACGTTACAATCCGCCAAGGTCTCGCGCAAGCGCGGACTTTGGCTTGTTGTTCGCGTAAATAAAAGACACAATAAGGAGCTGTGGAAAAACAGCTCCTTATTGTGTATAATAGGAGATAGCAGAGTATCCGGAAAGCTCAGATAGAGCTTTTCGGCAGCAGGATATGTAATGACCTGAAAAATTGTAAAAAAGCGAGGAAACACATATGAATGAGATCGGAACGTTCGATATTCTGGGACCAAACATGATCGGACCGTCAAGCTCCCACACGGCGGGGGCGTTAAGGATCGCTTTTATTGCCGGAAAAATGGTGGATCAGCCGGTGGCTGTGCGCTTTGTCCTTTACGGATCATTCGCCCGCACTTACCATGGACACGGGACTGACCGCGCGTTAGTTGGTGGAATTCTGGGATACCATCCGGACGATGAGAGGATCCGTGATTCGTTTGAGTACGCGAAAGAGGCAGGACTTGAATTTTCCTTTGAGGAGAACTTTACAGATAAAGAGATCTACCCGAATACGGTGGATATCTATGTGAAGGACGAAAAGGGAAACGAGATGTCCTTAAGAGGAAAATCCATCGGCGGCGGAAATGCGGTGATCACACGGTTGAATGGCGTTGATGTGGATCTCACCGGAAATTACAGCACGATCGTTGTGCAGCATATCGACAAAAAGGGGACACTGGCGTTTGTGACTGCAGTCTTAAGCGCGTACGACTTAAATATCGGTTCTCTGCGCCTCTACCGTGAGAGCAAGGGTAAGATGGCCTATGCAATCATCGAAGTAGATACGATGGTATCCACTCAGGTGGTTAATGCTCTGAAGGGCTTTGAGGCTGTGAAAAACGTACTTCTGGTACCGGCGATCAATCTGGACTGAGGGGAGGAAAAACGATGAATTTTACGAACGGTGCAGAGCTTTTAGAGTACTGCGAAAAGGAACACAAAAAGATCTCTGAGGCCATGTTTGAGCGTGAGACAACATTTTTAGAGCAAGATCCGGAAAAGACAAGAGAAAAGATGGAAAAAGCCTGGGCTATTATGCAGGCATCGACGAAGAAGCCGTTAAAGGAAAACATCGTCAGCATGGGCGGTATGATCGGCGGAGAGAGCAGAAAGCTCCACACGCTGCGGGAAAATAAAAAGAATCTCTGCGGGGATGTGGTATCCAAGGCTATCGCCTATGCAGTTGGGGTTCTCGAAGTCAACGCCTCCATGGGACTCATCGTTGCGGCCCCGACGGCCGGATCTTCGGGAGTGATCCCGGGAGTCTGCTGTTCTCTACAGGAAAATTACGGATTCACGGACGAGGAGATCTGTCAGGCGCTATTTAATGCGGCGGCGGTAGGTTATCTGATCACGAGAAATGCCACAACAGCGGGAGCAGAAGGCGGATGTCAGGCGGAAGTGGGAGCGGCAAGCGCCATGGCAGCATCTGCGGCAGTGGAACTTTTCGGCGGTACACCGGCCCAGTGCCTTGACGCAGCATCCTTTGCGATCGTGAATATTCTGGGTCTTGTCTGTGATCCTATCGGCGGCCTCGTGGAAAACCCATGTCAGAATCGTAACGCGATGGGTGCCTCCAATGCCCTGATATCCGCAGAGCTTTCTCTGGCAGGAATCAGGAGCATCACACCGATCGATGAGACCATTGGCGTGATGTACGCGGTAGGACGGTCGATCCCGTCAGAGCTCAGGGAGACTTCTCTGGGCGGTATGGCAGCTGCAAAGAGTGCCTGTGAGGCCTGCGCAGCTTGTGCGAAGAAGAATAGCTGAGGATTGCCGGACAGAGATAAACAGGCGGTACCTGATCGGAGATCAGATACCGCCTCTGTTTTTTATACCGGGTGATACGGTCACTGTGCGGTTTCCCACATCAACGCTGCCACCCGGATATTCATACTTATTAATTTTCAGAAGATATTAGAACTCCGGCTCAATGAGTCCGTAGGAGTTTCCTTTTCTCTTATAAACAACATTGACCTCGTTTGTATCAGCATTGAGGAACATAAAGAAATTGTGCCCTAAAAGTTCCATCTGTACACACGCCTCTTCGGCATCCATCGGTTTCATCGCAAAGCGTTTTGTCTTTACGATATTGACGGTTTCTTCCGGTTCAGCCTCTTCCTGAAGGAAAGTTTCGTTGAAGGCTAAGGCGTTCTGCTTCTTGCTGATGATCCTTGTCTTATATTTCTTGACCTGACGCTCGATAATTTCTTCCACGAGATCAACAGATACATACATATCATTGGAATCCTGCTCAGCACGGATAATGCTGCCCTTCACAGGAATCGTAACCTCTATTTTCTGACGTCCTTTCTCTACGCTTAATGTTACCTGTACTTCCGTATCAGGAGAAAAATAGCACTCCAGTTTTCCTAATTTACTTTCCACGGCATCTTTTAAGCCTGGTGTAATGTTGATATTTTTTCCGCTGATTGTGTAACGCATAAAATCAACTCCTTTGTTTGGGATGGCTTAAGTATAACACAAAATTCTGTAAAAGACAACCAAAATACATGAAAAATGAGAAAATTTAAAAAGGTAAAAAAAGGTGTATAAAAGCTCAAAAACTATACGAGGCCTTCCGGGTTTGTCAATGGGATAGGGGAAAAAAGTTGTCAGAAATATAAATTTTATAAGATGTTCACAAAAATAAAACAAATATAAAGAGAAGGTAAAATCCACCTGTGGGGAGGAAAAAACCTGTGGATAATGTGGATAACTTGGTGTATAACTGCGAAATGGCGTGAAATCGGCATTTTTCGAGGTGGACAACTTTCCACATAATTTTGGTGGATGAGTGTGGATAAAGTGGATAACCGGACAATCGAATGTATGGTTTGTGCAAGTTGTACATTTAAAGGGGAAAAGCGGCAATAAGAGGGAAAAATAGACAGGAGTGAGGGAGAAGCCGGGGGAAGGAGTCAGGGAGATGTCGAAGAGGAAAAAATTGAATTGTCGAAAAATTGTCAAAACGGTTTTAGAAAAAACAGCAGGGATGCGGCGTAGAACGATGCGGCTGAGAGAAGCTGCAGAAGGGATTTTTGCGGACATTGTGTGCGAGTAGGGATAAGGATTTATGTACGAAATGTTAAAATTACATGAAGTCATTGAATAAAAACCCGGAAGGTGTTAAAATATTAAGGATTGTACGATGCAGACGTATGCGGTTATGCGGTAAAATCCCGCAGGACGGAGCAGCGGACATCAAAAACGATTCAGATATAGAAACTTGTATGCAGTGGCCTGATGTGAGATGAACCATGCGTCCTGTGGATAAAATCCGGCTCCGGCGTTTGAAAGACCGTGTATCCGTGGATAACTCCCGCGGGACGGATAAAAGGGTATCGCTGCATGTGTATATTTATTTATGTAGGAGAACAAGCAGAATGAATTTTGTTGAAAAAGTATTTGGTACGCACAGTGACCGGGAATTAAAGTACATTTACCCGATCATCGATAAGATCGAAAAAATGCGTCCGACGATGCAGGCGATGTCTGATGAAGAATTAAAGGATCAGACAAGAAAATTCAAAGAGCGCCTCGCACAGGGTGAGACTCTGGATGATCTTCTGCCGGAGGCATTCGCAACCGTCAGAGAGGCAGCAAAGAGAGTTTTAAAGATGGAGCACTATCCGGTACAGCTCATCGGTGGTATCGTCCTTCATCAGGGACGTATCGCGGAGATGAAGACAGGTGAAGGTAAAACACTTGTTTCT
>OBHX01000592.1_pt1 | contig 34291 bp, 28 predicted proteins | sample 1519331 | NCBI WGS metagenome assembly OBHX01 (sample SAMEA2602897, study PRJEB22501) | metagenome
GCATTTTGGCAACGCAGATGCCGTGCCGCAGCCGCCGGAGCGGTGCTTAAGCCGTCAGGCGGGAATTGTGCGGTATTGCTTTAATACGGTTGTAGGGGCCGGGCATACCCGGCCCCTAGATTATTGCAATTTGTACACCGCGTCGATCAGCCGGTCCACATCGGTAAAATGCTCCAGCATCGAGCAATAGCGGCGCAGGGCGGCGGCACCGCGCAGGCCTTTCATATAGTGCATGGCCTGGCTGCGGGCCTGGGGCATGGCGGCCCACTCGCCCTTTTCCTCGCACATTTCGTAGATCTGCGCGCGCAGGGCGGCCATCCGCTGGTTCAGCGTCGGCTCGGGCGGGCGTTCCTCGCCCAGCAGCGCCGCGCGCACCTGTGCGAACAGCCAGGGGTCGCCCAGGGCACCGCGCCCGATCATGACACCGTCGCAGCCGGTCTCTTTTAACAAGGTAAGCGCACCGTCTGCGCTGGTCACGTCGCCGTTCGCCAGCACCGGGATGGACACCGCCTGCTTGATGGCCGCGATGGCTGCCGTATCGATGGGCGGGATGTACATTTGCTCCCGCGTGCGGCCATGCACGGCAATCAAATCCGCGCCGCCCGCTTCCAGCTGCTTGGCGACCTCGACGCCGGTCAGGTTGTCGGCATCCCAGCCGATGCGCATTTTCACGGTCAGCGGGGTGTCGTCGCCCAGCGCCTTGCGGGCGGCGGCTGCCATCTGCCCGCAGAGCGGCGGGTCAAGCAGGAGCTTACTGCCCGCGCCGCTGCTGGTGATCTTGGGCGCGGGGCAGCCCATATTGATATCAAGGATGTCGAACCGGATGCCCTTTTCCCGGACAAACAGAATTGCCTTTGCCATGGACTCCGGCTCTGCGCCGAACAGCTGGATGGCATACAGGCCGTGGGGATGCTCATCCTTGAGCAGTTCCAGCGATTTGCGGTCGCCGAAATTCAGCGCCTTGGCGCTGGCCATCTCGCTGACGGTCCAGGCCGCGCCGTGGTCGGCCATCAAATGGCGGCACGCCGCGTCGGTCAGCCCCGCCATCGGCGCAAACACCGCCCCGGTGGGGATTTGTAGGTTGCGTAGCTGCATAGTTCCTCCTTAAAAAGGCTTCCCCCTTGGGGGAAGCCTTTTTTATTTTGTAATCTATTCTACCATATTTTCCGCAAATGTGGTATACTGAAATGTAGATTGTTTATAAGGAGTATTGCGCATGAAACTCATGGTCTTGGACGGCAACAGCCTGGTCAACCGCGCGTTTTTCGGCATCAAGCTGTTGACGACGAAGGATGGCCGCTACACCAACGCCATCTACGGCTTCCAGAATATCCTGCTCAACCTGCTGGCGGCCCACAAACCGGACGCTGTCGCCATCGCCTGGGACGAGCGCGCGCCCACCTTCCGTCACAACGCCTACGACGGCTACAAGGCCACCCGCCACGGTATGCCCGAGGAACTGGCCCAGCAGATGCCGGTGCTGAAGGAACTTCTGACTGATCTGGGCTTTGTGCAGGTCAGCAAGGCCGGCTGGGAGGCCGACGATATTTTAGGCACGCTGGCCGCCGCCTGTGAGGCTGCGGGCGGTACAACGCTGCTGGCGACCGGCGACCGGGACAGTTTGCAATTAGTGGACGATGCCACGACTGTTTTGCTGGCGACGAACAAGGAGACCCTTCCCATGGACCCCACCGCCATCCGCGAGAAATACGGCATCGAGCCGCCGCAGCTCATTGACGTCAAGAGCCTGATGGGCGATGCTTCGGACAACATCCCCGGCGTGCCCGGCATCGGCGAGAAAACCGCACTGGCGCTGATCTCCAAATTCGGCAGCCTGCAGGGCGTGTATGACAACATCGAGGACAAGGCCGTCAAGCCCGGCCAGCGGGCCAAGCTGACCGCCAACCGCGACAAGGCCGACCTTTCCTATATGCTGGGCACGATCCGCAAGGACGCACCGATCGAATCCGACCCCGCCGCCTATGTCCGCCAACCCGGCGACCCGGCTGCCGCCGCGCAGCTGCTGGCCGCGCTGGAAATGCACAAGATGGTGGCCCGCTGGGGCCTGGAGGAAGGCGCAGCCCCAGCCGCTGCGGACGCCGCCCCGCTGGAAACAGTGGAGCCGTCCCCCCTGCCGCTGCTGTTGGAGGGCCGCTTCTACGCCGCCCAGAGCGCGAGCAAAGAGGGCGACAGCGCGTGGTATCTCGTGCAGGGCAAGGACGTCTACCTGCCCGACGCGGACCGGCTGGCCGCCATCCTCGACGGCGATGCCGAGATCTGGGCCTTTGACGCAAAGCCCCTCTACCGGCTGGCACTGGAACATGGCGGCATCGGTAAGGCGCTGCGGTTTGACGGCAAACTGGCTGCCTACCTGTTGAACCCCTCGGCCAGTGGGTACGAGGTCCACTCCCTGGCTGCCGAGTACGGCGTACACGCCGACTTCACCTGCGAGGCTGCCCCCGACGCGGGCGTGCTGGCGGGCCTGTGCGACACGCTGGCCGCCGCGCTGGACGAGAGCGGCCAGCGCAAACTGCTGGACGAGATGGAGCTGCCGCTGGCCCGCGTGCTGGCTGACATGGAGCGCATCGGCTTTGCAGTGGACGCCGACGGCATCCGCGCCTTTGGCGACAGCCTGCGGGGCGAGCTGGACGGCATTTTAAACAATATCTATACAGAAGTTGGCTATGAGTTCAACGTAAACAGCCCGAAGCAGCTGGGCGAGGCCCTGTTTGACAAGCTGGGCCTGCCGCCGCGCAAGAAAAACGCCCGCGGCTACTCCACCGATGCCGAGACGCTGGAAAGTCTGCGGCCGTACAGCCCGGTCATCGACGAGATTTTGAAATACCGCACCTACTCCAAGCTGCTGTCCACCTACGTGGACGGCCTGCTGAACGCCACGGCCGCGGATGGGCGCGTACACTCGACCTTTATCCAGACCGAGGCCCGCACCGGGCGCATTTCGTCCACCGAGCCAAACTTGCAGAACATCCCCATCCGCACCGAGCTGGGCAGCCGGTTACGCGGCTACTTTGTGGCTGGGCAGGGCGAGACACTGGTGGACGCCGACTACTCCCAGATCGAGCTGCGCATCCTCGCGCACATCACCGGTGACGAGCATATGCAGCAGGCGTTCTTGAACGGCGCAGACATCCACCGCTCGACTGCCGCCAAAATCTACCACATCCCTGAGAGCGAGGTCACACCGCAGCTGCGTTCGGCCAGCAAGGCCATCAACTTTGGCATCATGTACGGCAAGGGCGCGTTCAGTCTGGGCAAGGATCTGGGCATTTCGGTCAAGGAGGCCGATGCGTTCCTAAAGACCTACCTCGACACCTTCCCGAAGGTGGACGGTTATATGAAGGACTGCATCGCCCACGCCAAGGACAAGGGCTATGTGGAGACACTGTTTGGCCGCCGCCGCGCTTTGCCGGAGCTGGCAAGCTCCAACTTCCAGGTGCGTGCCAGCGGTGAGCGGATGGCACGCAACACGCCCATCCAGGGCACGGCGGCGGATATCATCAAGCTGGCGATGGTCCATGTCTGGCAGCGCCTGCGGGATGAAAAGCTGCAGGCCCGGCTGCTTTTGCAGGTACACGATGAGCTGATCGTCGAAGCACCCGATGCCGAAATCGACGAAGTAAAGCGCATTTTGAAAGAAGAAATGGAAAACGTTGTGCATTACAGCGTCCCCCTGACGACCGAGGTAGGCACCGGCAAGACATGGCTTGCTGCCCATTAAAACAGCGGCACGACCATAGGGCCGGGTATGTCCGGCCCCCACCCGACAGTGGCCGCACTTTTCCGAGAAAATTGCAATCAAGAAAACGTTGAGGGCCGGGTATGCCCGGCCCCTGCATAGAGGTTTTGTGTATGTATGTTTTAGGGATCGAGTCCACCTGCGACGAGACGGCGGCGGCGATCGTGGAGAATGGCCGAAAGGTCATTTCCAACATCATCTCCACCAGCGTCAGGGAGCAGGCACTCTACGGCGGCGTTGTGCCGGAGATTGCCAGCCGCCGCCATGCGGAATATATCAGCGCCACCGTTGACAAGGCGCTGGCCGACGCCAATATGACCATTGCCGATGTGGACGCTGTGGCCGTGACCTTTGCGCCGGGGCTGATCGGCGCGGTGCTCGTCGGCGTCAACTTTGCCAAGGGGCTGGCCTATGCGGCAAACAAGCCGCTGGTGCCGGTGCATCACCTGCGCGGGCATATCGCCGCCAACTATCTGACCCACCAGGATCTGAAACCGCCGTTTCTCTGCCTGGTCGCCAGCGGCGGGCACAGCCATATTGTGCTGGTGGAGGATTGGTGCCGCTACAAAATCTTAGGCCGCACCGTAGACGACGCCGCAGGCGAAGCCTACGACAAGGTAGCCCGCACGCTGGGTCTGCCCTACCCCGGTGGCCCCAGCGTTGCCGCCGCCGCGCGGGACGGCAACCCCAAGGCCTACAAACTGCCGGTGCCCCATGTGGACGGCAAGTACAACGTCAGCTTCAGCGGCCTGAAAACCGCCGTCATCAACGAAGTGCATAACGCCGAGCAGAAGGGCCAGGCCGTCAACGTAGCCGACATGGCCGCCAGTTTCCAGGAGCGTATTGACCAGATTCTGGCGAAAAAGCTGCTGGCCGCAGCCGCCGACACCAACGCCCAACAGGTAGTTTTAGCGGGCGGCGTAGCCGCCAACGGTCGTCTGCGCCAGCTGGTGAACGATGGTGCCCAAAAGCTGGGCGCAAAAGTCTATCTGCCCGAGCTGAAATACTGCGGCGATAACGGCGCCATGATCGCCGCCCAGGGCTACTACGAGTACCAGAACGGCAACCTGGCCGACTGGACCCTCAACGGTCTGCCGACATTGCCGATCGATTACAGGTAAATAACAGCAACAGCCGCACGGTTTTGAATCGTGCGGCTGTTTTGTTTCGGGCGGGGTTGCCTGCGGTTACTCTTTTTTCCGGCGGGGCAGCCACGGGATATGGCGCTGAATCTTGCGGGCGACTTTCAGCATAAAGGCGTTGTATTTTTCTACCGCCGGGGAAAGCTCCGTCTTGGGCGGATTTTTTTTGAAGGTATCCACGTCAAAGTAGTCCTCTTTCGGGCGGACATAGATATAGCACGGCTTCACAGTTTTCCAGCCAGGGAAGAAGCAGTAGCTGGCATCCAACAGGCGGTAATGCGGGTGGGTAAAGGCATACCAGTTGATATGGGATTCATCATGCCACTTGGCAATAATACCCTTATCTTTATCCTGCTGTATACGCATTTGCAGCGTATGGCAGAATTTCAGATAGGCTTCACATTCGCCGCCGTTGATACCCCCGCAGACATAGTCCCGCCCCATGCCCATCGGGATATAAGCCTTGCACTTAGGGTTACGGTCGTAAGTGTACTCATAGTTATAGCGCCAATAGAACGCTGGGTGCAAAACGAACACCATATGCTCGTGCTTTTCCGGGCGGGGCAGCAACATTTCCTCTGTAATGGGCTGCATGAACGCACAGTTGGCATTAAAGAAATAGATATAGTCAAATGCCTTGAGCTGCTCCTCAATTTTCAGGAAAATTTCAAAACGCAGCAGCGTTGTGTAGGGCCACGGCATTGGCTCCTGTTCAATGCGATGGATGCGCGGATTCTCCGTTTCACCTTCCAGATGCTCCGCATCGGTAAAAACGAAGTAGTGTACCTCGCAGCTTTTCAACAGATATTTTTCTGCACTTTCCAGAAAACCCGGCCAAAGGCGCGCATATTTACCGGTGCAGATATAGAGCGCCGCAATTTTTTTCATTAAGCATCCTCCTGACAGTGTACAGCCTCCGGCAGGCGAATGGCTCCCCAATCCTTGGCGTTCCATTCCAGTTGATTTCCCGAGAAGGTATCCACCATACGGAACTGAATACCGGGTACCCAGTCCTCGACTGTGTGGATTCCGCCCTCCCCCGCTGTAAAGAGTGTAAAATAGTTGCTGTACTTACCGGGGGAAAGCACACTCAAATCATAGGATGCAGTAACCGTATTATCTCCCGACTGCAGCTGCAGCCCATACAAGCAGGAGGTAGCCAATGGGTTTCCTACCTCATCCCGCACCTCAAAGCGCAACCCCACCGCCCCGGCAGACTCCTTCGCCTTGATAACAAACCGCATCCTCACGGGCTGGCTGCGCTCAATTGCTTCCACAGAAGGCACCTGTACCTGCACACTCTGCAGTCGCAGATTGTCACGCTTGAACCAGTTGTCACGTTTGAATGTGCTGTAATCCACAAAATCAGAAGTCTGCGACTTGGTGGAAAGATACAGCGCAATCGCCTCGTCCACATCGCCGTCAAAGACGACCTTGCCCTTGTCCAAAACAATGCAGCGGTCACACAGGTCGCGGATCGTGGCCATGTTGTGGCTGACATACAGCACCGTCTTGCCGTCGCGCTGGGCAGCCTGACGCATCTTCGTCAGACATTTTTTCTGGAACTTCATATCGCCGACGGCCAGGACCTCGTCCATGATCATGATTTCACTGTCCAGGTGGGCCGCCACGCTGAACGCCAGCTTGACATACATACCGCTGGAATACCGCTTGACCGGCGTGTCGATGAAGTCGCCGACCTCGGAGAAGGCAATGATCTCATCCATCTTGGCGTCAATTTCTGCGTGGGTCATGCCCAAAATCGCGCCGTTCAGGTAGACGTTCTCGCGGCCGGTCATTTCGGGGTGGAAGCCGGTGCCGACCTCCAACATCGAGGCCACACGGCCGTACAGGTCGATATCACCGGCGCTGGGGGCCGTGACGTGGGTCAGCAGCTTGAGCAGCGTGGATTTGCCCGCGCCGTTGGAGCCGATGATGCCCACGGCCTCGCCCTTTTTGACGGTGAAGCTGACGCCGTTCAGCGCCATAAATGTAGTACCGATCAAGCGCTGGTCGGTGCCGATCAGGCTGTTCGGGTCCTCTTTGCCGCGCTTGCGGGCCCACCAGCTTTGCAGGTCACTGCGCAGCGTGCCGCCGCCGATCTGGCCCAGGCGGTACTGCTTTTTGACGTCCTGTACACGGATCATCAGTTCATTTTCACTCATGTCAGGACCCCCTTACACCGTATCGACGAAGGTCTTTTCGACCTTGCTGAAAAGCGACAGACCCACGACCAGCAGCACGGCGGTCCAGGCCAGCGAAAGCACCCACATTAACCCGTTGACCTGCCCGGTACCGAAGAAGATATAACGGAAGCTCTCCATCGGGGCGGTCATCGGGTTGACGATCATAATGGCCCGCAGCAGTCGGTTGTCGATCATCGACAGCGGATAGACCACCGGGGAACCATACATCCATAGCTGCACGCCAAAGGTCACCACGACCATCAAATCACGGTAACGGGTAGTCAGGCTGGACACGATGATGCCGCAGCCCAGGCCCAGCAGACCCACCTGCAGCACCAGCGGCACCGTCAGCAGCAACATCCCCCAGTGGGGGCTGACTTCACCCTTGGCCAGGTAGACGAGCAGCAGCACAAAGAACAGCGCAAACTGCACCAGGAAATTGATAAGGCCTGACAACATCGTGGAAATGGGCATCGCCAGCCGCGGGAAATACACCTTGCTGAAAATAGCGGAGTTGGTGGTAAACGTGCCCGACACCTTATTGATGCAGGCGGAGAAGAACCCCCACAGCGCCGTACCGGCCAGGTAGAACAAAATCTGCGGTACATCGTCGGTGGACAGGTGGGCGATGGTGCCGAACATAACGCAGTACATGGCCGTGGACAGCAGCGGGTTAATCAGGATCCACGCAGGGCCCAGCACGGTCTGCTTGTACATGACGGTGAAATCGCGCTTGACAAAGAGCCAGATCAAATCCTTATAGCGCCACAGTTCGCTTACATCGACCTGGCTCCACCCCTGCGCGGGGCCGTAGTGGACATGGTATCCTTTTTGCAGTTGTGTTTTTTCCATTGTAGGGGAACTCCTTAGGTTTTGTGTTTGAGGAAGATTCGGTACAGGGGCAGGCCCAGGCGCAAAAGCCCGGCGCGCAACAGCATACTCTCCCGCCCGGTGCGGCGGGACAAATTGCCGTAAGCCGTAGAGCAGTCGTGGCATGCCTGGCGGTAGCGGGTGCGCTGCTGCGCCGTGGTCAGGTCAAAGCCATCCTTCTCGGCCAGGTTCTTGATGGCGTCGTTCAGCAGGCCCTCGGCCCGCAGGTAGTCGCCTTTCTCGGTAAAGTAACCGCACCATTCCAGCAGGTATTCGGGGCGGTCCAGGTAGTGGCTGGCCGGGCCCTGCGCCATGATGCTGTCTGCCCGCTGCACATAGCGGTAGCCCTGGTAGCCCAGGCAGGCAATGTTCTGGCAGCGGTGCAGGATGTGGGGCAGCATGAACTGATCCTCGTACCGCTTGCCCTCGGGAAATCGCAGGCCATCCGCAAAAAGCTTGGCGGTGTACAGCTTGTTCCAAGCGACGGTATAGTAGATTTTTTGGTTTTCCAGCGCGAAATACCGCGCCCACACGCCTTCCTCGTCGAGTATTTCATCCTGAAAGATCGTGAAGTCCGGCGTGGGCCACCGCTCGCCGCGGTCGTTGGCGTAGACGAGGTTGAAGATGACCAGCTCCGCGCCGGTGCGCTCCTGCTCGGCCACAGCGCGGCGGATGGTGTCCGGCTCCAGAAAGTCGTCGCTGTCCACAAAGACGATGTACCGCCCGCGGGCGGTCTCGATGCCGGTGTTGCGCGCAACGGAAAGCCCACCGTTCTTGCGGTGGATGACCCGCACGCGGCGGTCGCTTTTCGCCCAGGCATCGCACATTTCGGGGCAGCGGTCGGGGCTGCCGTCGTCGACGAGCAGCACCTCAATATCCTGGAAGGTCTGATCCAGCACGCTCTGCACACAGGTGTCAAGATACCGCTCGACCTTGTACACCGGGATAATGATACTGACTGTGGGCATAGAGGCTCCTTTAAATTTATCTACGGCTCAATATCTTTGTGTAAGCATAAAACACGGGCAATCCCATCCGCAGGGCGGCGGCGCGGAGTTTCAGCGACGCTGCGCCCTTCTGCGCGGCCAGGGCACTGTACACACGGCAAAGCTCCCGCTTCACGGCGGCAAACTCGGCCTTGTGGCCGGGCCGGGTCAAATCATACCCGCGCTTATTCTTGTACAAGAACAGCGCGGCGTCGGTCAGGGCCCCCTCGGCGCGGTCGTCCCAGCCGTTTTGCAGGAAATACTCTGCCCGGTGGATATCCCCCTTCGTCATGGCCAACCGCACCTCATGTTTGGCGCCGTCGGTGATGCTGCCTGCGTGGCGCAGCACGTAGTAGCCGGTAAAGGGCAGGCACAAAATTTTTGTGCAGCGGGCGATCAGGTCCGGCAGCACGTAGTAATCCTCGTGCAGCATCCCCAGCGGATAGCGCACGCCGTCAAACAGCTTGGCGGCGTACAGCCGGTGGGCCGTGCCGGTGAACTGGTTGACCCAGGGCGTGTTGAAGGCATCCCAGAAAGTGTTCACGTCCAGAACGGTCTCTTTTGCAAACTGTTCGTCTGCGGGCAATGGGTGCTCTGCGCCGTCCTCTGTCACCGGGCAGCAGTTGCAGAGCACCAGCTCCGCGCCGCTCCTTTCCGCACCCGCCAGCAGCTTTTCCAGCAGGTCGGGGGCAACGGTGTCGTCGCTGTCCACCATCGTGAGCCATTGGCCCTTGGCAGCATCCAGCCCGGCGTTGCGCGCACCGGACGGCCCCGGCCCGGTCTTAGCCGGGTGCAGGGCACGGATGCGGGGGTCTTTTTCCGCCCAGGCATCGCACATTTCCGGGCAATGGTCGGGACTGGCATCGTCGATGAGCAGCAGCTCAAAATCCGCATAGCTCTGCGCCAGGATGCTTTCCACACAGGCGTCCAGCGTTTTTTCGGCCTTGTAGACCGGCACCAGGATACTGACGGTGGGCATTAGTTGTCTCCTTTGTCGTCGACGCCGGGCAGATGGATCAGGCTGCCCATGTACTCGTTGGCGCTCTCGGGGTGCCAGCGGGAAATGCCGCTCTCGGTGGTGAAGGTCATCTCGCCGAATTTGATGCTGCCATCGTTCAGCGAGTACAAGTCAACGCGCACGCAGGGGTAGCCCTGGCTCAGGGTGCGGGCAATATCCAGCATCTTATCGAGGTTTTCCGGCTTGGGGATATCGACCATTTCCAGCGGGACATTGATGTTGAAGGGCAGCTGGTTCCACTGGGTGTCGTAGAAGAACATCCGCTCTTCCTTGTCGGTGTAGCGCTCCTCGATGTGCAGGATGATTTTCGGCTCACCGTCGAAGCAGAAGATTTTGTAGTCGTATAGGTCGCCGCCGTCGTTCTCTATGAATTTTTCAGCGATGATGCGCGGTTTGATGCGGATGTACTGCACATCCAGGCCGCCCATCAGGTAGCAGTAGTTCAGCTTGAGCCAGCCCTCGATCTTCCTCTTGGCATCAGCCTTGTCGAATTTTGACTTATCCTGCACGGCGATATTCCAACCCGCGCCGTGGTTGACCTTGAGCATGAATTTGTCCGGCAGGGCGTCAAAGTCGATATCGTCAAAGTTATCCCAGACGCCCAGCAGCGGAATCAGGTATTCCTCGCCGATCTTCTCCTTGACCCATTCGCGCACGGCGTATTTGTCAACGAGGGGGTAGACGTCCTCAAACCCGCCGTTGAGCTTGAGCCACTGGGTCTTTTCGCTGAAGGTCTTGGGGTGCTCGAGGTTCAGCGGCGTGTGGGTGTAGTTCGTTTCCAGGAACCACTTTTTCAGCGCCTCGGGGTAGTCCTTCTTTTGCAGACAGGCCCAGTAGGCGTAGTTTTCGTTGGCGATCTTATGATATTTCGCGTAGGTATAGATATATTTTGCGCTGACGACCGGGCCGTTGTGCAAAAGGTACTTCAGCCCGCGCTTGGCGTTGCGGGGCAGCCAGGTCACAGCGCGGCCGATTTTGTACGACGACGAGCCGTAGACGGCCTCCAACTCATGGCGCAGCAGTTTGGCCTGTTCTTCGGCGGTCAGTTCGCTCATATCTTCCATGGTTCAGCACTCCCCTTTTTCGGTTTTCACGCGGGCTTCTTCCAGCAGCGCCCGCACCTTGGGTTTCCAGATGAAGTGGCGGTGGATTTTTGTAATAAAGAACCACACCGGATTCTCGATATCGCACCACAGGCGGGATACCGCGCTCTCGTTGTTATAGTTGACGATGCGGCGCAGGCGGTCAGCGCGGTAGGTGCGGATGTTCTCCATATAGGTCTGCGCGTCCTTTGTCAGCTGCGGGTCCCTGCGGTTTTTAAAAAGATCCTCATACTCGCGCAGGAAACGCACCAGGCCCGCCGCGTCAAATCTGCGGGTGATGCGGCGCTGCTCGTACAGAATCAGCGCCGTCAGGATATCGTTCTGGTAGGGGCTGCGGCGGTGGTAGGTGCTGCCCTCGATCTGGCGGTAGTTGAACATACAGTCAGGCAGATAGTAGATATCACCGTAGGGCAAGAACTGGAAGGTCAGCGGGTTATCGATGATGGGGATGCCGCTCTTGTAGGGGTCGATGCCTTGCAGCCCCAAGTTGCGCAGCAGCAGCGCGTTGGTGTGGACGTAGAGAAAGCTCCAATATTCCTCGGCAGTCAGGCTGCACTCCCGGATGGGCCGCTCGATGGGGACGGTCTTGCCGGTGCTCTCCCAGTAATAGCAGCCGTTGTGGCCGCAGCCGATGTATTTATGCTCTGTGTCGGCGTCCAGCACATCGGCCTGCTTTTGCAGCTTGTGGTCGTCGGTGTAGAAGTCGTCACCGTCCAGGTAGCTGACATACTCGCCCCTGGCCTCATAGAACAGCCGCCCGCGGATGGCGTTCATCCGCTTGATGCGGTCGTTGGCCTCATATTTTGCGCCGGGGATGCGGTCCATGACGAACACGCGGACGGTGTCTGGGTATTTCTGCTCCCACACGCGCAGCTTTTCAATGGTGCCGTCGTCGGAGCCATCGTCCGCGCAGAGGACCTCGACGGGAAAGTTCGTTTTCTGCGCAAGCACCGTCTCCATCGTCTTGTCCACATAGGGGGCCAGATTGTAAAACGAGATCAGCACGCTGACCTTGGGCTGGTTCATAGTGTTTGTCCTTCTTTAAAAGTTATAATGGTCGTTTTGTAGGGATCGGCGTCCTCGACGACCCACGTGCCTTGTCTTTGCCGTGCGGCTGCCCTTCGGCTGCGGGCCGGGCATGCCCGGCCCCTACAACGCTGCCTGCCGGTCCGTAGGGGCGGATTCCATATCCGCCCGCGGCACATTACCGCAGCCACCGCTTGGCCTCTTCCAAACCATGCAGTGTCTTTACCCCGTGTGCTTCCCAAAACGCCGCACTGCGGAAGCCCCGGTCCAGCACGGCACAAGGCAGGCCCAGCGTCTCGGCGCAGGCCTTGTCCACCTCGGTGTCACCCAGCATGGCGTCCCCCGGGGCGATGCGCGGGCGCAGCAGGGCGGCTTTGCGCTGCTCGGCCTGCACCGGCGACACGACCAGCAGTTCCTCCACCAGCGGCAGGATGCCGCATCGGTCAAGCGTTTCCCGCAGGGCGTCGGCATTCTGCCGGGCCGAGATCAACACACAGCGCCGCCCGCTCGCCCGCAGCCAACGCAGGAAATCCAACGTATCTGGGTAAGGCCTGTCCATGGCCAGATACTCCGGTTTTTCAATGCCCTCGCGCCAGGCGGCGGCAATTTCATTGCAGACTTCCGGCGCAAACCCGGCCAGGGCCAGCCACGCCTTGGTGCTGTGGCCGTCAGCCTTATAGCGCATATAGTCGGGCGCGGCGGCGGGCCAGGCAAGGTCCCGGACCGCCAGCAGGTCCCGCAACAGCTTTTCATGGCGGGCGCTGCTGTCCAGCAGCGTGCCGTCCACATCACAGTAGAGCGTCACCGTACCACCACTTCCTGGTAGACCCGCAGCACAGTCTTGACCGTGGGGTCGGCCTGCAGCCATTCGTCAGGCACAGGCTGGCCGCAGAGGTTCGCCCAGAACGCCCGCACCAGCTGGAACCCGGCGGCGGATGCCATCGCCGTGCCCGCGCCGATGCGCAGGTTGCAGTCGATGAGGTTCCACCGCCCGCGGTGCTGCATGAACTGGGCGCAAAACGTCGCCGGGCAGGGCAGCAGTCCGGTCAGTGTGCAGATGTAATCCTCGATTTCGGGGATGTGCAGGGGCCGCATCTTCGTACAGACGCCGGATTTTGTCACGACACGCTCACGGCAGAACACCCGCAGCTTGCCCTGGGCGTTGAAAACTTCGGCGGTGATTTCGGTGTCGCCGCCGTCGCATTTTTCCTGTAAAATGCTGCCGGGGTGCGGGGTGTAGTCCTCGCCGCCTATGACCGTGCGCAGCCCGACGGATCCGCAGCCGACCTCGCGCTTTTCGATGTAGGCGCGGCCCGGCTCCATTTGTTCAGGCGCGACGAGCGGCGGGGTGGGCAGGCCGTGGGCCTGCAAAAATGCGGCCATGGCCTTTTTATCGGTGAGCAGCTGGGCCGTCTGCCGCAGCGGCGCGGTGGAACGCACGCCCAATGCGGCCAGCTCCGGCGCATCCGCCGCCCAGGTGAACAAATCCTGGTCGATGAGCGGCACAATGACGTCGATGTGGTTCTCTTTCAACAGAGTGAGGATCTGTTGTTGATACCCCGGGTCGGCCAGCGGCAGCACCCGGTGGAACGGCCCGCCCAGTGCGGCGGCGGGGACCAGTTCCCGCGGGGTGGTATCGCAGAGGTGCAGGCAGATATCCCCGCTGAACTGCTGCTGCACCACCTGCGCCAGATGCCAGCCGGTGGTGACCCCGGCAGACAGAAGCATGACATTAAGCACGGTTTACCCCTTTGCCTGTACGGTCTTCAAAAATTCGTCGTAGTCACGGATATAATCCTCCGCCTCGTAGTAGGAATCCGCCGCGACGCAGAGCACGGAATTTTCCTGCTGCCAGATCATTTCGCGCCACATATTATGCTCGACGATCAGACCCTTGGCGGGGTCGTCCAGCAGCACTTCGCTCTTCTCGTGGCCGTCATCCAGCTTGATGAGGATGCTGCCGTAGGGGCACCACAGCACCTGCCGCAGTGCCTTGTGGGCGTGGCCGCCGCGCTGGGTGCCCTGGGGCGCGCCGTAGATATAGTAGATGCGCTTGATGTCAAAGGGGACGTCGTGGCCGCCCTCAAATACCGAGAGCGTGCCCAGCCCCTCGGCCGTGATGCTCTTCATGCTGATGGTCTGGATAATCATAGGTTTTGCCTTTCTTTCAGTCAGACAGTTTGATGACAGCGGTGCCGTCCACCATAGCGCAGTAGCCTTGTGCCGGGTAGTTCGGCATAGCCTGCACGGCGGCTTTTTTGCCCACGGCGTCCAGCGTGGCCTGGTCGGCTAAAACCGCCGCGCCCGCATAGCCCCACAGCCGGGGCAGACGCCGGCTGCACCAGACAGCGGCGCAGGCCAGCAGCATGGCCAGCAGGTAGGCGTCCGTCTCATAGGTGTAGGTTGCCAGCTGGGCCGTGACTGAGGCGCAGGTCCCCAGCAGGCCGGTCAACAGTGCCGCCGACCACCGCCGCAGGTGCAGCAGTTTTGCAATGATGTACCCGGTCAGCGCCAGATACACGATGCTGAACGCCCCGATGAGCCACGGTGCGGCGATTTTGCCGCGCACCAGCGGGAAATAGAGGTTCTGCGCCCCGCGGCCCAGCACGTACATCGTCCACTGGGCGTCGAACACCAACACGGTGCTGTCATGGTTGGGAAACAGGTTCGTGAAGGCGAACCCATGGGCCAGCAGCATGCACAGCGCCGCCGCTGCCGCCACGGTGCGCAGCAGCGCAGCATCGATGCCCCGCAGCCAGCCGCAGACGGCATCCTCCGATTTTTGTAAAAGCTGCATCATTCGGCGGCAGTCTCCTTTTCGGCAAATTCATACACGGCGCGCAGCTTGGCGGCATCGCCGTTCGTGGGCGGCTGCCACTCCCGCTGGGCTTTTTTGAAGGCGCAGTTCTGCGGCACGATCAGCCGCCCCACCAGACCACGCACCAGCCGCGACTTACGGCGGTCGTTGAAGTAGTAGGCGTAGGCCAGCCGCACGGTGCGGTCGTGGGGGTATGCAGCCCGCAGCACTTCCAGCATGGCTCGCCAGTCCCCCAGCATCCGCTCCCGGGCAGCTGCATCGGTGGAGACGCCGCCGCCGTACTCATACCAGACGGTCAGGCGGTCGTACCGGGTGATGCGTACCCCCTGCACAGCGAACAGCCGCAGCGAGAAATCCTCGCCCAGCCGTACATGGCCGGCCATCTTATCCAGAGCTGAGAGGAAAAGTTTCCGCTCATACACAACCCCTGTACCACAGATGCCGTCATCGTAGAGCAACAGGTTCCGGCGGATGGTCTTGGCGTCGTAGTGGGCGGGGTCGTAGGGCGTGCGGTCAAAGGGGGTTTCCCCCGGGGTCGGTTGTGGGGCCGGGCCGGGGGTGAAGTAGGCCTGCTTGCCGAAAGCCACGCGGGGGCCATCGGCCTGCAAACGGCCAAGCCACCAGGAAACCGTCTCACTGTCATAGAGGAAGTCTCCCGGCGAGAGCATGAGCACCCAGCGGGTGGCGGCGGTACGCAGGGCGTTTTGGGCGTTTTTTACGGTGCCGCCGTTGGGGATCAGCTTGGCAGTCTGCACATCGGTGATGCCGTGGGCCGCCAGGTAGGCGCGGCTCTCGGCAAAATAGTCCTGTTGTGAACCGTCGTCCCCCAGGACAACGGCGAAATCGCGGGTATCCTGCATTGCCAGCGAGGCCAGCGTGCGCCGCAGCGCCGCAGCGTCTGGCCGGTATTGCAGGATGACGATGGTCAACTGCGGCATATAGGACGTCTCCCTTCCAGTCAATTTGTAGGGGCCGGACATGTCCAGCGGCATGGGGGCATACCGCCCTATGGGTGGTTGTAGGGCGGGGTGCCCTTACCCCGCCGCCATTCGCCGGGCCGCCCGCTTACCCCTCCATTCTCCCCATCTTCCCTTGCCAGAAGTCCACGGCACCTCTGTACGCGCCGTAGCTGCGGCCTTTTTTGCGGCCCAGCGCTTTGGTCAGGGCGTACCGCGCCGCGCCGGTCAGGATGGGGATAACGGTTTTCAGCTTTTTGTACGCCGCACTTTTGCCCTTGCAGGTCAGGTAGAGCGTGTTGCGCGTGATGTAGTAGACCGACAGCATCCCGCCCGCGCTGCCGCCCGCCTTGTGGTGGATGACAGCATCGGGCAAAAACCACATCGGCACGCCCGCCCGGGCCAGACGGATGCAGTAATCGACATCCTCGCAGTACATAAACAGCGTCTCATCAAGATAGCCGACCTTTTCAATGACCGCCCGGGGCAGCAGCACACAGCAGAAAGTGATGAAGCTGACCTGCCGTTTCTCGGCAAATTCGGGGCCATCCTTTTTGTGGCCGCCCAGGTGCTTGACCTTGCCGGTGGCGGGGTCCAGCTCACCGCCCGCAAACCAGATCTCGTCGGGCGGGTCCATAAACAGCATCTTCGGGCAGCTGACCGCGCCTTCCGGCGTCTCGGTCAGCAGCTTTTCCAAAAAATCCGGGTGGACGGATGTGTCGTTGTTCAGCAGCAGCGCATAGTCGCAGCCATCGGCCAGGGCACGGCGCATCCCGATATTGTTGGCCGCCGCAAAGCCGACGTTTTTCTCCTGCGGCAGGAACACGGTGTTCGGCGGCAGTTTGCCTTGCAGCTGCGCCACCGAGTCATTGGTCGAAGCATCGTCGATTAAGACGATTTCAAAATCCCGGAACGTCATTTTTTGCAGGCTTTCCAGGCAGACCAGCGTGTCCTGCCAGCCGTTATAGTTGGAAATTACGATACCGACTTTCGGCATGGTTCACCCCTTAAAATCGTTCACAGCGTCAATGACGGCCTGCACCTGCGCGTCGGTCATACCGTAGAACATCGGCAGGCTCAGCTCGGTGGCGGAGATTTCCTCGGCCAGCGGCAGTGCGCCCTTGGGGATGCCCAACTCGGCGTAGGCCCCCTGCAAATGAATGGGCGTCGGGTAGTGCTTGTTCGTGCCGATGCCCCGGTCGTTCAAGTGCTTCTCCAGCGCGTCGCGCCCGGCGCAGCGCACAGCAAAGATATGCCAGACGTGCTTGCAGCCGGGCAGCTCCGTGGGCAGCGTTACGGCGGGGTTGTGCATTTCTGCCAGGTACCGCGCGGCAATACGGCGGCGCTCGGCATTCATAGCGTCGAGATGGGGCAGCTTAGCGGCCAGGAACGCGGCCTGCAGCTCGTCCAGGCGGGAGTTTTGGCCCTTATAAATATGGTGGTATTTGTAGTCGCTGCCGTAGTTGCCCAGGGCGCGGACACGCTCGGCGAGTTCGTCGTCGTTCGTCGTCACGCAGCCCGCGTCGCCCAGGGCCCCGAGGTTTTTGCCCGGGTAAAAGCTGAACCCTGCGGCGTCGCCCAGACTGCCCGCGCGGCGGCCCTTGTACTCGGCCCCGTGGGCCTGGGCGGCATCCTCGATGACCTTGAGGCCGTGGGCCTTGGCGATGGCATTGATCTCGTCCATCGGGGCGCACTGGCCGTAGAGGTGCACGGCCATGATGGCCCTGGTACGCGGCGTGACGGCGGCCTCGATGCGGGCGGGGTCGATGTTGTAGCTTTCCAGCGTCGGCTCGACCAAAACGGGCGTCGCGCCCGCGTAGCTGACGGCCAGCACCGTGGCAATGAAGGTGTTGGACGGCACAATGACCTCGTCCCCCGTCCCGATGCCGTAGGCTTTCAGAATCAGCACAAGGGCATCCAGGCCGTTGCCGCAGCCGATGCAGTGCTTGACGCCGCAGTATTCGGCAAAGGCTTTTTCAAAAGCGGCATCCTCGCGGCCGCCGATGTACCAGCTGTTGTCCAGCACGCGGGCAAACGCGCCGCGCAGGTCGGCATCCAGCTCCCGCTCCATCGGGCGGAAGGAGACAAACGGCACCGTGATGGGAGTTTCGGACATAAGGAGCACCTCGCTAAAAGATAATAGATAATAAATATGGTGGATCGCGGTGCTGCGCACCGCTCAAAATAGGCGGTCCTTGCAGGAATCGGCCCCCTACGGCCCACCCATGCGGCGTCCCGCCCCGCAAAAGGGCGGACAAGACCTACTATATCGTCTTATTATACAACAATGGGCCGTATTTCGCAACAAAAAAGCGGATACCACTTTGAAAAAGCGGCATCCGTTTTTGCGCGGGCGGTTATTCAGCTGTGCGCGGGGCGCGGGTGGCGCAGGCCGGTCCGCAGCCGCGCTCGTCAATGCTGACGTGGTCGGCACAGCAACAGCGGCCTTCCAGGTGGCGGCAGCCTTTGTCGTCGCAGTGGATATCCGTCTCGGGCGAGGCCGGCTGGTTGTCGGTGGCGACGTTGCCGTACCCCTCGCTGTTGCGGTAGCTGCCGCAGACGGCATCCCCGGGGCCGGTATGGCGGACGTTGATGCCGTCCAGGCAGCAGCAGCCCGCCTTGTTGTGGCAGCAGTCATACTGGGCACAGTCAAGATAGCTCATAAAAACACCTCCATGTCCCTCAGTATGCGCCGGTGCGGAGGTGTTTATGCGTTTTATCGGGCGGGCTGCGTCAGCCATGCCTGCACATCGTCGAGACTTTTCAACACGGCAGCCGTCATTTGTTGAAATTCTGCCGCTGGGGTCTTCATGTCGGGCACACAGATCACATCAATGCCCGCCGCGTGGGCGGCCTGAATTCCTGCCTCGCTGTCCTCCAGCACAAGGCAGTCCGCCGGGGCGGCGTGCGCTTTCTCGGCGGCTTTCAGGAAAATGTCCGGGTAGGGCTTGCCGCGCTCGATCTCGGTGCCGAAGACCATATCGTCGAAATACTGCACCACGCCCAGCCGCGTCAGGATGTCCACCGCGCGGTCACGCTTGCTGGATGTTGCCAGCACGACCGTCACGCCGCGTGCCTTCAGCCACGCCAGCAGCGCCGCCCCGCCGGGCTTCAGCCGGACAGTGGGCAGCAGCTCGGCCTCGCGCTTGGCTTCCCACGCCATGCCCTCGGCGACGGTCAGCGGCAGGTGGTAAGTCTCGATCATATGCGTCATGTTGCCGATGCCGGTCTTTCCGCTGTAGATGCGGGCGTATTCGGCTTTCGTCAGGCTGTAGCCGTATTGGCGCAGCAGCTCGTCCATCAATTGATGGGAGACGACCTCGCTGTCGATCAGCAGGCCGTCCAAGTCAAAAATCACAGCGCGTTTCATCGCAGCAGCCTCCGTTTTCCTTATTATATAAGGAGTGTAGCATGGTTTTCCACGCACAGCAAGTACGATCCTGCCAGCTCCCCCTCATTTTTCCGCCAAAAAATCGCCGCACCCCCAAAGGGATGCGGCGTTGGTTGGGTCGGCGAGGTTCGAACTCACGAATGCGGGAGTCAAAGTCCCGTGCCTTACCACTTGGCGACGACCCAGTATATATACGCTGCGGGGGCAGCGCTGTTGTAAAAGAAAAGACCGTGCAGGAACGGGCCTGAACGGTCTTTGGTGGGGTGCCTAGAGAGATTCGAACTCTCGGCCTCCAGAGCCACAATCTGGCGCGCTAACCAACTGCGCCATAGGCACCATATAATGCGCCCGAAGGGACTCGAACCCCCGGCCCACTGCTTAGAAGGCAGTTGCTCTATCCAGCTGAGCTACGGGCGCTCACTGCGGGTTCATGCCCACAAGGGACATACTGCGTAGGATATTATAGCAATGGGGCCGGGTTTTGTCAAGCGATTTTGGAAAAGTTTTTTACAAAATCGGCGGAAATTCTTCTACAAAGTAGACCTCGTACCATTCTATAAAGCAGTAAAACGCCCACAGTTTCGTCATAGCGTTGGTTTTTCCGGCGCGGTGGGCGTCCAGCAGGGCGCACAGGGCTGCCGTGTCAAAAAAGCGTTCGGCCACCGGGCCGGTAAATTTGGTTCGCACACGCTTGTAATATTCGTCCTGGCACAGCCAGTCCGCCAGCGGCACCGGGAATCCGCGCTTAGGGTTTGCGGCCAGTGCCCCGGGCAGGCGGCGGGCCGCCGCAGCCCGCAAGGCGATCTTGCCGCGCCTCCCGGTGCAGCGGTACCGCCGGGGCAGACCCAGCGCCACGGCCAGCACCCGCCGGTCCAGAAACGGCACCCGCAGTTCCAGGCTGTGGGCCATGCTCATTCGGTCGGCCTTGCGCAGGATATCCCGGGGCAGCCAGGTCTGCAGATCCACCCATTGCAGGGCTGTCGGCTCATCCAGGCCGCGCACCGCGTCAAAATAGGGCTTGCACCGCCAGGCCGGGCTGGGTGTATTGGACGGGCGCTTCAAATATTTGTCGCGTTCCTGCGCAGTTTCAAACACATAGTTGGCCCGGGCGCAGCGCTGCCACCGGGGCTGAGCGCCCCGGCGCAGAAAGCCGCACCCCGGCAGGGCCGCCGCCAACCCGCGCCGCAGGCTGCGGGGCAGCGCCTGCCAGCGCTCGGCCCAGACGGCCTGCCGGTACAGCGGGTACCCGCCGAACAGTTCATCCGCGCCCTCCCCCGAAAGCACCACTTTTACACGCTGCCGCGCGGTTTTGCACAGGAAATACAGCGGCACCTCCGCCGGGTTGGGCATCGGTTCATCCAGATACCACTGGATGGCCCGGTTTGCCGCGAAGAACTCCGCCGCAGTCACGGTCGTCTCGGTCAGGGGCACGCCCAGTGCCCTGGCGGCGGCGCGGGCAGCGGGCAGCTCGGAGTAGCTTTCCTCGGCATAGCCGACCGAAAAGCACTGCACGTTGGGCTGGCTGCGGGCTGTCTCGCGGGTGACGAGGGACGAATCGACGCCGCCGGACAAAAAGCAGCCCACGGCCACATCGGCAATGCGGTGGGCATCGGCGCTCTCGGCCAAGGTCTGGCCGATTTTCTCCGCCCAGGCACCCAGGCTGCGGCCGCGCCGCGCCCGAAAGCGCGGCGCGGCATAGCGGCGGGTGGTCAGGCGGCCATCATGCCAGGTCAGCGTGTGGGCGGGCGGCAGCTCGTACACACCCAAAAACATCGTCTCATCGTCGGGCAGGTACTCCATGCTGAGCCAATCGGGCAGGCGGGCTTCGTTTAGCCGCTTTTCAAAGGCCGGGTGGGCCAGAAAGGCCTTTATCTCGCTGGCAAACAACAGTACATCGCCCTTTTTGTAGTAGTACAGCGGCTTGATGCCAAAGAGGTCGCGGGCGCAGAACAATGTCTCGGCCGTGCGGTCCCACAGGGCAAAGGCGAACATCCCGCGCAGGTGCTTGGGCAGGTCGCCGCCCCAGGCCTCGTAGCCGTGGAGCAGCACCTCGGTGTCGGAGTCGGTGGCAAAGGTATGGCCCCGGGCCGTCAGCTCGGCGTGCAGGGCCTTGTAGTTATAAATTTCGCCGTTGAACACAACGACAAGGGTGCCGTCCTCGTTGAACATCGGCTGGCCGCCGCCCGCAAGGTCGATGATGGACAGCCGCCGATGGCCCAGCGCGGCGTAGGCGTCGGCGTAGTAGCCCTCGCCGTCCGGCCCGCGGTGGCGGATGAGGTTTGCCATAGCCTTCGCCGTGCGTTTGGCCGCCGCCGGGTCATGCCCGGCGGCGGTGGTAAAGCCGACGATGCCGCACATGGATTCAGCCCCCATTCTTTCGTAATTTTCTGCCGTATCCCGCCTGCCTTGCCGCAAACCAAATCTGCCTTGCCATCCCCTCCCCCGGGGCCAATAAATGGGGATACCCGCGCCCGCGGCGTCGCAGGAGGGCGGCACGGCGCAGGAGCAGCTTGTTGTGGCAATGGCGGCGCACCACGCCCCAGGGGGCCGTGTACCACACCGCCGGGCGCAGGGCGGGCGGCGTGACTGGACCGCCGAACAGCAGATCCTCCACCAAAGGCCGGGCCAGCGGGGCACCGGCAGCATCGCAGTAATAAGCCGCGCGGCCCTGCCGGGGGTTCAGTTCAAACAGCACCGGCTCGCCGCGGCGGTCGTATTTCAAATCAAAATTGGCAAAGCCGCGCCAGCCCGCCGCCTGCAAAAGGCCGCGCAGAGCCTCCAGCAGGGCGGTGTCCTGCCGAGCGGGTTCCACCAGCACAGCGGCGTAGTTGCCAATGCCCTCGGGTGTACGCTCCTGCAAAAGGGGCTGCCCCTGCACAAGCCACGGCACACTGCCGTCGGCGGCGCAGTAGGCGTTCACGACCCCCAGCCGCGTATCCGGGCCGGGGATGTACTCCTGCAAAAGCATGGCCCCGCGGTAGCTGCTGCGGGCGGCTGCGGACAAAATCTCCTGCAATTCGGCGGCATCCCGGGCCAGATAGACCTTGCGCTTGCCCGGGTAATGGCAGTTCCACCAGGCGGGCGAGTCAGCGGGCTTAACGACAATCGGCCAGCCGAAGGGCAGCGCGGGCACAATGTCCCCCGGGTATACTGTTATGCTCTGCGGCGTGCGCAGATCCACGGCGCGGCAGGCGGCGGCAAACTGCTGTTTATCGGCCAGGGCCAGCGCGGCGGGTGGCGGGCAGGCAAAGCGGTACGCCCCCCGCAGTTCGGCGGCACAGCGGGCCAAAAGCTGGGTGTAGCCGTCGGCGCAGGAGATGAGCAGCCGCGTTCGGCCGGGGTATTGCTCGGCCAGGCCCAGCAGCGTGGCGGTGAAAACGCTGTCCCGCTCAAACGCTGGGTCCTGGGCGGCCACCTGTACAATACGGCTGTGGGCCAGCGCGGGCAGCGCACGGCGGCAGACGGCCAGGCTGCGCACGCCGTATGTCTCATAAAAGCTGCGGGCCATACCGTAGACATTGGCATCCCCGCCCAGCAGCACCGGCAATATCTGCGGCATAGAAATTCCCCCTTACCGCTAGTGTATGCGGCAAGGGGGCATTTATTCTTTTTGCCTTCTCCCATAGGGAGAAGGTGGCCCCGCAGGGCCGGATGAGGGGCAGGTATACCACAGCCGCCCGGCAAATGGGTTCTGTTGGCAAGGCTGCCCCTCATCCGCCCTCGGTCGGGGCCTCGGGCACCTTCCCCCAAGGGGGAAGGCACATTATTTCTCTACCAGCGGCATCTCCTCCGTCCATACCCCGCCATTACTGTCCGTCACCCGCACAACGTATTTGGGCGCGGCATCGCCGTCGTACTCCCAGCCGTTGATGACGGCATCATCGTAAAACGTGCCATTCCAGACGCTCTCGGTGCGGGAGGAATTGCCATAGCTGTACTCGCCCTCGCAATCCAGTACGGCGGTGGCGGTAGGTTCGCCGGCGTCGCCGTTCAGACGCAGGTCTATTTCCACCTTCGCAATCTGCATCCACGGCGGGGCGTCAACCTGAAGTTCCACCGGGTAGCAGGTCAAGGTCAGATACCGCTTACCGTTGACCCGGTTGATGTAGTATCCGAAATCCAGGCTGCTGCCCGCCGCACCCCAGACAATCGTCGGCTCAGTCATTTCGTCGTTGAAGTCCACCATGCCTAAGCCCTCACTGGTGGTCGTACCATCGGCGGTCCACTGCACACTCAAATCGTAGGTGCTGCCCACCGTAAAAACAATCCCCTGCGCCGCAAAGCTGCCGTCGGGCGCGGCGGTCATATCATAGAGCTGCGTGTCGTCGCCGCAGCGCACGGCCAGCCGTGCGGTCGTGCCCGCGGCGGCTGTGCGCGGCGTGACCTGCACCTGCACGGGCATCCAGCTCTTATCTGCGTCCCTGTGCAGCTTGTCGGCGGGCAGCCAGCGCCAGTCCAGCACGGTGGCCTCGCCCATCCGCACGGCGTCCTGCAATTCGGAGATCTGCGCCGAAAGTTCTGCCTGCTGGGCCGCGTAGCTGGACTGGATGGCCGCATAGTTCTGGTTCAGCGCGGCGATCTGCCGCTCATACTGCCAGGCCACCGCCGCCAGCAGCCCGGCCAGGATAACGACCGCCGCGCCCCCGGCGCAGCCCCACAGCCTGCGGCGGCGCTTTTCCTCAGCGTCGCGGGCGGCCAGCAGGTCCCGCAGTGCATCCAGCGTCACGGCAGGCGCGGCGGGGTCGGCCTGCTCTGCGCCCAGCAGGGCATCCACGCCGGTGCCCAGTTCGGCCGCCAGCGCCTGCAAATTGTCCAGCCCCGGCAGGGCGGTGTCCTTCTCCCACTTGCCCAGGGCCTGGCGGCTGACGCCGATGCGCTCGGCCAATGTCTCCTGGCTCAGGCCCTTGGCCCTGCGTGCTGTTTGGATATTCTGCCCCAGTGTCACAGGCTCACCTGCTTTCCTCTTTGATTTGACATAATTTTACCACAGCGTGTGGTAAAATGCCAGCAAGTCAAGTGTACAAAACGGTAACGGCAGGTTGCACTGCCGGGAAAGGATGCTGGAATATGTGCGGAATTGCCGGTTTTATCTCCCCCGCCCGAGCGGACGCCGCAGCGCTGGTCCCGATGCTGGCGCGCATCGCCCACCGCGGGCCGGACGGCCAGGGAACGTTTGTGGAGGGACCTGCCTCGCTGGGCCACTGCCGCCTGGCCATCATTGATTTGCAGGGCGGCGCACAGCCGCTGTACAGCGAGGATAAAAATTTCGTCGTCGTGTTCAACGGCGAAATCTACAACTACCGCGAACTGACTGCCGAGCTGACAGCCCTGGGCCACACCTTTGCCACCCGCACCGACACCGAGGTGCTGCTGCACGGGTGGGAGCAGTGGGGCCGCGAGCTGCTCCCCCGGCTGCGGGGAATGTTCGCCTTTGCGCTGTGGGACCGCCGGGCGCAGGTGCTTTTCTGCGCCCGGGATATGTTCGGCATAAAGCCGCTCTACTACTGCCGCTGCGCCGACGGCACGCTGCTGTTTGCCAGCGAGATCAAGGCGTTTCTGGATCATCCCTCGTTTGAAAAGCAACTCAACACCGCGCAGCTGCCGCTCTACTTATCCTGCCAGTATTCCCCAGGGCGGGACACGTTTTTTGCCGGGGTGCAAAAGCTGCTGCCCGGGCATTTTCTGGAATTTTCCGAGGGGATCGTGCGCACCACACGGTGGGTACAGCCCGCCTTTCTGCCAGGCGATACGCCGCCCGCCCCCGATGAGCTGGAAGCCGTGCTGCGCCAAAGTGCCGAGGCCCACAAAATTGCCGACGTCGAGGTCGCGGGGTTCCTCTCCGGCGGGGTGGACTCGGCCTACCTCACGGCATTGGCCCGGCCCGCGCGGACCTACACGATTTCCTACGCAGAGCCGAAGTACGACGAGTCCTTCCCCGCCCGGGCGCTGGCGCGGAATTTAGGGCTGCGGAACCGGGTGCGGTGCATCAGCCCCGGCGAGTTCTGGGACGCCGTACCCGCTGTGCAGTACCACATGGACGAGCCGATGGCCGACGCGGCCGCCGTGGCGCTCTACTTTTTGAACCGCGAGGCCGCCAGGGATGTGAAGGTTGTCCTCTCAGGCGAGGGCGCGGACGAGCTGTTCGGCGGGTATAACATCTACCGCGACCCCTTCACTGCGCGGTGGTATAACCGCCTGCCGCCCTGGCTGCGGGGCGGGCTGGGGGCCGCCGCCAGCCTGCTGCCGCCCGGGCCGGGGGTAAATTTTCTTGTGCGGCGGGGTTTAAGTTTAGAAGAACGCTACTTTGGCCCCACGGCGCTTTTGACCGAGCGGGAAAAGCGCCGCCTGCTGCCCGGGTACGAGGGCGACGGCGACCCGGTCTACCTGACCGAATCCAGCTGGGACATGACCGAGGGTCAGGACCCTGTGACCCGGATGCAGCAGGTAGATCTGCAGCTCTGGTTGGCCGGGGATATTTTGCTGAAAGCCGACAAAATGAGCATGGCCCACAGCCTGGAGCTGCGGGTGCCCTACCTTGATAAAGAAGTCTTTGCCCTGGCCGCCGCGCTGCCCGCCGCCGCCAAGGCCAACGCCCGCATGACAAAAATTGCCCTTCGCCAGGCTGCGGCCCGCACACTGCCCCCGGCGGCTGCCGCCCGGAAAAAGCTGGGTTTCCCGGTGCCGGTGCGGGACTGGCTGCGGCAGGAGCCGTACACCAGCCGGGTGCGAGCCGTATTCAGCCGCCCGGCAGCCGGAGAGTTCTTTAATGTGCGGCTGCTGCATACTATGTTGAACCACCACCTGCACGGCGGCGACTGCTGGCGGCAGATCTGGTGCGTGTACAGTTTTTTGATTTGGTACGAACAGTTTTTTGGAGCGTGATGCCAAATGGACCTGCGGCGGCTTATCCAGAACACCGACTGCCAGCTTGTGCGGGGCGACGCCCTGACCGAGGTGACGGCGCTCTGCTGTGATTCCCGCTGTGCCGGGCCGGGGGCGCTGTTTGTCTGCCTGCCGGGCCGCCACACCGACGGGCGGCAGTTTGCGGCCCAGGCCGTGGCCGCCGGGGCTGTGGCGGTGCTGTGCGCCGGGCCGCCCCCGGACGTGGGCGCGGCCGTGGTAGAGACGGAAAACCCCCGCCGCATGATGGCGGTTTTGGCGGCGCGGCTCTGCGGTGAACCGGCCCGCGCCATGACGATGATCGGCGTGACCGGCACGAAGGGCAAGACGACGACGGCCCACCTGCTGGCGGCCATTTTACAGGCCGATGGGCGGCGGGTCGGGCTGGTGGGCACCAACGGCGTCTGCTGGCCCGGCCATCGCCACGATTTGAACCACACAACGCCGGAAAGCTGTGACTTGCAGGCGCTTTTGCGCCGCATGGCCGACGACGGCTGCGACGCCTGCGTGATGGAGGTTTCAAGCCTGGGGATGAAGTTTGACCGCGCGGCAGGGATAGAGTTTGACGTGGGCGTGTTCACGAACCTGTCGCCCGACCACATCGGCCCCGGCGAGCACGCGGATTTTGCCGAGTATCTGCACTGGAAAGCTGCGCTGTTTCAGCAGTGCCGCGCGGGAGTTTTCAACATCGACGAACCCTGGGTGGGGAAAATCGTGGACGGCGTCCCCTACCGCGTCGTAACCTACGGCACGGTCCCCGGGGCCGATGTGCGGGCCGATAGCAATTTTACTCTGACACGGGAGGGCGGTCGGCTGGGCGCGGCCTTCACGGTGGACGGTGTGCGGTACACCGTGGGGATGCCTGGGGCGTTCAGCGTGCAGAACGCCCTGGCTGCCCTGGCTGCAGCGCGGGTGCTGGGCGCGGGCGAGGACGCGATACGCCGGGGGCTGGCCGCCGCCGTGGTGCAGGGCCGGGTGGAGCCTGTGGCCGTGGACGCACCGTTCACGGTGCTGATCGACTACGCCCACAACGAGGCCGCCGCCGAGAGCCTGTTGCGCACGCTGCGGGCCTACACCCCGGCGCGGCTGGTGGCGGTGTTCGGCTGCGGTGGCGAGCGGAGCCGGCTGCGGCGGTTCGGTATGGGGTCCGTCTGCGCCCGGCTGGCGGATTTCTGCGTCATTACCGAGGACAACAGCCGCAGTGAGCCGGTGGAGCATATTTTGGCAGATATCCGGGCGGGGCTGAAACTTGGCAACCCGGCCACCCCCTTTGCCGAGATACCGGACCGGCGGCAGGCCATTTACTACGCGCTGGCCCACGCCCAGCCCGGGGATATCGTGGCGATTTTAGGCAAAGGCCACGAGACGACGATAGAACGCAATGGGGTCAAGGAGCCGTTTGTGGAAAGTGAGATCGTGGAGGAGTTTTTCTCCCTGCCTTCCCCCAAAGGGGAAGGTGGCCCCGCAGGGCCAGATGAGGGGCGGCTTTTTGGGGGCAGACCGTGAGGTGACAGCGAGAAACCGTCCCCACAACCGCTCGCCTCACCCTTTGCGGCCGGGCTGAGCATGCCCGGCCCCTACCGCACAGCAAAAGGCCGCGCCCCTCCTGTATCGGGAAAGGCGCGGCCTTTTTATATGCAGTTATACCAACTTATACAGCCGCCCGCTGAACGGTGCCAGCGTCAGCTTCAGCTTGCCTTCGCACGCCTTGCCCACAAGCCGCTTCGGCTTCTCGGTCTGGCCGCCGAAGCACTGCCAATCCGTGTCCAGAATCGGCGTCAGCCTGCCCGCGCGGGGCAGTGTCAGCTCGTACTCTTTCAGCTCCGTATCGCCGAAGTTGAACGCCGCCAGCACCGCGCCGTCATGGCCCTCACGCCAGATGGCACAGGCGTCCAGCTCGGGGTGGGCGCAGTCAAGCCACTGGAACGCAGCCGGGTCGTACTCACGACTCCAGAACGCCTCGTTGGCGCAGTACGCCTCGTTCAGCGCCTTGCGGTAGCGGTGGAAGTCGTCGTGGCTCGGGTACTTCAGCACCATCCAGTCCTGCTCGCGGCTCTCGTCAAACTCGCGCAGCTGCGCGAATTCGTTGCCCATAAAGTCCAACATCTTGCCCGGGTGGATAGCCATGTACAGGTACAGCGCCCGCGCCTGGGGGAACTTGCCCTCGTAGTCGCCGTACATTTTTTGCACGATGGTCGCCTTGCCGTGGACGTTCTCGTCGTGGCTGAAGGGCAGGATGTAGTGCTCGTTCCAGGCGTACATCATCGAGAAGGTCAGCTTGCCCAAGTTCTCCCGCCGCTCGTCGGGGGTCTTTTTAAAGTAGTCTAGGGTATCGTTCATCCAGCCCAGATCCCACTTGTAGTCAAAGCCCAGGCCGCCGTACTCGACCGGCGCGGTCACTTTCGGGAAGCTGGTGGAATCCTCGGCAATCAGGATGGCCGTGGGGTGGCGCTGCTGCAAACCGCAGTTCATGCCCTTCAAAAAGTCCAGCGTCGAGCCATTGACGCCGCGGTTCGGGTCGCCCTGCCAGTAGATGAGCCGGGACACCGCGTCCATGCGCAGGCCGTCGGCGTGGAACACCCGCAGCCAGTAATCGGCGCAGGACTGGATGAAGCACTGGATCTCACCGCGGGAGTGCATGAAGTTACAGCTCCCCCACTCGCTCTGGCCCACAGCGGCTGCCGGGTACTCATACAGCGGTGTACCGTCAAATTCTTTCAGACCGTAGGCGTCCACGGCAAAGTGAACCGGTACAAAATCCAGAATAACGCCGATGCCCTGCTTGTGGCAGGCGTTGACAAATTCGGCCAGCTCGTCCGGCGTGCCGTAGCGGCTGGTGGGGGCAAAAAAGCCGGTGATCTGGTAGCCCCAGCTGCCGTCGAAGGGGTGCTCGGCCAGGGGCATGAGTTCAATGTGGGTGAAGCCGTTCTCCTTGCAGTAGGCGGGCAGCAGCTCGGCCAGTTCGGCGTAGGTGTACCAGCTGCCGTCCTCCTTCTGCCGCCAGCTGCCGGCATGGACCTCGTAGATATTCAGCGGTTTATCGAAGCATTTTGTGCGTGTCTGCATCCATTGGTCGTCGTCAAAGCCCTGCGGGCGGTCGGACACGATGCTGCGGCCGTCGGGGCGCAGTGTCATAGCCGTGCCGTAGGGGTCGCAGTGGGCCACGCTCTGGCCGTTTGCGCCGCGCACCCAATACTGGTAGACCATACCCGCGTTCACACCTGGGGCGTCGCATTCCCACACGGCGGACTGGGTGCGGTGCAGGTCAAAGGTGCCGATCTCGGTCTCGACGGCGATATGCTGCGCGGACGGTGCCCACACTGCAAAATGTGTGCCGCCGAAATAGGTATGCGCCCCGAAAAATTCATACGCATCAAAGGCGTGCCCGGTGTAAAAATCCTGCATATTCATGATGAAAACTCCTGATTGTAAGGATGGCTTTTCCCCCTTGGGGGAAGCTGTCAGCGGCCCCGACCGCTGACTGATAAGGGGCGGCGGTTCCGCCATAGCCCGGTAATGGATTGCTGCGGGAAGTCTGCCCCTCATCCGCCCCTTCGGGGCACCTTTCCCCCTCAGGGGAAGGCTTTTTCTCTAAAAAAATTGTACCACACCCAAAGGTGTGGTACAACCTACAATTTTGAACACGGTGTCCAAAATTTAAATTTTCAGCAAAACCCGTGCAATGTTGAAGTAGACCAGCAGCGTCGTGGTATCGACGATGGTGGTGATAAGCGGCGACGCCATGACGGCCGGGTCCATCTTGAACTTTTCGGCCACAACAGGCAGCAGGCCGCCGATCAGCTGGGACAGGATGACCGTGCAGACCAGCGTCAGGCAGACGACCGCTGCCACAGGAGCTTTGATGCCGTCCAGGAAAATCAGCTTGGCAAAGTTGCACAGCGCCAGCGTGCCGCCGCAGAGGATGGCAATGCGGAACTCGCGCCACAGAATCTTCGGCAGGTCGTGGGGCTCAATGTCGCCGACGGCCAGGCCGCGGATAATGGTGGAGGTACTCTGGCTGCCCGCGTTGCCGCCTGCGTCGGTCAGCATCGGGATGTAGGCGGTCAGCACCGTCACGGCGGCGAGGGCATCCTCATACCCGCGGATGACCATGCTGGAGAAAGTGGAGGAAATCATCAGGAACAGCAGCCACGGCGCACGGCTTTTGTACAGATCCCACATAGACTGTTTAAAGTAGGGCTTGTCTGACGGGCCGATAGCGTTCATCTTGGCGATATCTTCGCTGGCCTCGTCCTGCATGATCGAGATAGCGTCGTCGATGGTGACGATACCGACCAGACGCTTCTCGTTGTCCACAACGGGAATAGCCAGGTAGCCGTACTTCTCGAACATCTGGGAGACGTCCTCCTGGTCGGTGGTGGTGGCAACGCTGACGACGTTGTCATCCATCATGTCGCGGATGATCTCGTTCTGCGGGTCCTTCGAGAGGACCAGCGCGCGCAGGGAGACGACGCCGATGAGGGTGCGGTCACGGTCGGTGACGTAGCAGTTGTTGATGGTCTCCTTGTCAAAGCCGTTCTTGCGGATGGCGTCCATGGCCTGGGCCACGGTCCAGTCGGGGCGCAACTCCATCAGCTCGGTGGTCATGACGCCGCCGGCGGAGTCCTCGGGGTATTTGAGCAGTTCGTTGATCATGCGGCGGGTCGCGGGGTCCGCCTGGCCAAGGATACGCTTGACCACATTGGCGGGCATTTCCTCGACCAAATCCGTCGCATCATCGACGAACAGGTCGTCCACAACAGCCTTCAATTCCTTATCAGTCAGGCCGTCGATGAGGTTCTGCTGGGTCTCGGGGGTAAGTTCGGCGAAAATCTCTGCCGCCAGGTCCTTGGGACACAGGCGGAACAGCACCGGGAGCTTCTCGGGCGGGAGATCCTCAAACACGGCGGCCAGGTCGGGCGCGGGCAGGGTGGACATAACATCGCGCAGGCTCTGGTACTTTTTGGCATCGTCCAGGTTGGCCAGCATCGTGCGGAGGGTCAGGATCGCGGTATCAGACATAAAAAAGCTGCCTCCTTTTCAGGCGGCAGCCAGGCACATTTGGGTTTTGGCAACGCAAAACAGAGCAACACCGTGGGTTATGGCTAACACACAGTTTGCTTTGATGCGCCCCTAAAAATATGGTGGCTGCCGTTATTTAAGATACATCGGTACACAGGACTGGGACTGGGGGTATCCATTGTGACAACCACCTCACATATATTTGAATTTTTACCATAAGGCGCTATTCGCACCTATATTTACTTTACCATCCAAAGCCGAATTAGTCAACGGTAAATTTCGGCATTTGACGAATTTTTTTCCGTGCGCACGGCTGTCATCTGTGATATACTGGGGGTGCATTCCTGCGACCGCTTACAGGGAGGTATCGCCATGATTAGAAACATCGCTGTCGTCAGCCTGTCCCGCGGCGTGCTGGGAGAGGCATTTGCGCAGCACGAAGTCGAGATTGGGCTGCAACGCCTGGCCGGGTACGGCGTAAATGTCCGCTTTATGCCCAACGCCCGGCGCGGCATCGACTACCTGACCGCGCACCCGGAGGCGCGCGCCGCCGACCTTCTGCAGGCGTTCCGCGACCCGGGGATTGACATGATCCTCTGCGCCATCGGCGGGGACGACACCTATCGGCTGCTCCCCTATCTGTTCGACCACGACGAACTGCGCAGGGCCGTCACCGGCAAAGTGTTTCTCGGCTTTTCCGACACAACGGTCAACCACATGATGCTGCACAAGGTCGGGCTGCCGACATTTTATGGGCAGGCATTTCTGCCGGATGTCTGCGAATTGAGCCCCACGATGATGCCCTACACCGAGCACTATTTTACGGAATTACTGCGCACCGGCACGATCCGCGAGGTCACGCCCAGCGATGTCTGGTACGAAAGCCGCACCGACTTCAGCCCCTCGCAGATTGGCATTGCTCCCGCCACACACCCCGACGACGGTTTCCAACTTTTGCAGGGCAGCCCGGTATTCTCTGGGGAAATTCTCGGCGGTTGCATCGACACTTTCTATGATTTCTTCGATGGTACGCGGTATGCAGATATGCCGCTACTGTGCCAAAAATACGGTCTTTTTCCCACGGCCGAGGACTGGCAGGGGAAAATTTTGCTGCTGGAAACCAGCGAGGAGCAGATGCCGCCCGAAAAATACCATGCAGCATTGACATACCTCAAAAACGTCGGGGTGTTCCGTGCCGTCAGCGGCGTGCTGATTGGCAAACCGATGGACCGCCAATACGAGGACGAGTACAAGCAGATTTTAGTCGAAGTCATCAACGACCCCAAGCTGTCCATCGTCTGCAACCTCAACATCGGGCACGCCGCGCCACGGTGCATTTTGCCCTTTGGCGTCCAGGCCTGTGTAGACATTGATGCGCAGAAGATTACTTTTGCTTAAAGCAGCGCACTACTTTGGGGGCCGCATCTGACGGGGCGTCGAGGACGCCGCCCCCTACAAATATGCGGTAACACAAATAAAAAGCCGACTCCCGGCAACTGGCGGGTCGATGCAAGCATCGCCCCCTACAGGGTACCGGGAGTCGGCAGTTCTTTTATTTTACGGCAGGGCTTACGCCATCAGTTCCTTGACAGTCTCGGCCAGCTTTTCGTCCTTGCAGGCGGGGAAGAAATACTCGGCGAAGTGCTCACCGGCGAAGGCGCCCTTGACGAGGTCGCGGTCCAGATCCTTCAGGATGTCGGACAGGTCGCGGAAAGCAATGGCGCGCACACCGTCCAGGATCTTCTTGTTGCGCTGCTCGGGGACAACGCGCTCCTTGGGGTAGCCCTGGCCGTGGCCGAAGCCGAACAGCTTCTCGAAGATGTACTCGAGGTTCAGCTCGCCGCCCCAGCCAAAGCCCTTGGCGAAGGGCAGGGCCACCGCGTTGCCGTCGTTAACGTGGGCGAAGGTGTAGGCATCGACCGGGTCCTCGACATGGCCGCAGATGACACCGGGGAAGCTGTTCAGTGCCAGCATAGCGCCCTCGCCGGTGCCGCAGCCGGTGATGACATAGTCGGCCGCGCCGGAGTTCAGCAGCACAGCGGCCAGGATGCCGTTCTGCACGTAGGTCAGCTGGGCGGCATCATCGGCGGCATACATGCCGTAGTTGACGACCTCGTGGCCCATCGGCTCCACGACCTTGCGCAGGGTTGCTTCAATCAGGGCGTTCTTGGCGGCCTGACTGTTTTCGTTGATCAGTGCGATTTTCATATTTTTTCTCCTTTACGTGCGTTTTATCGGATCAACTGACGGAAATACGTTGTGTTGATGCTCTTATCGTTCTTGGCCATCTTGGCAATGCAGCCGTCCAGCGTGCGGGCCACATCGTCCAGGCTGCGCCAGCTGGCGGCTTGGGGCTTGACTTCTTCTTCCAGCCAGGGGCCGACGTCGGTGTGGGAACACGCCCCCTCGATGAGGTACGCGCCGGGGCGGCCCTCCTGGGTCTGCGGCTCGTAGCCGTCGGCGCTGCCCATCATCGTCATGACGAACTGGCCCTTGCGGTTGCGCCCACCCACAATAAGGCGCACGCCCACCGGCTGCACCTGCACGGTGGCGGCCTTTTCGCGCATGATCTTGACGACCTTTTCCAGCGTCAGGTACTGGGGCTGGTACTCGTCCACGGCGTTGATGATCTGCACGGCGGCCAACGTATCGCCCGCAAAACCAACCACGACGTTGCGGTTGATCTTGCGCACCTTGGGCAGGTCGTTCTTGATGACGTGGGGCTTGTCGCCGGTGATGGGTTCCTCAACAAAACGGCCATCGCTGACCATAGCGCAGAATGCGTCACTGCAAACAGCTAAAATAGCACTCATAATTTTTTCGTTCCTTTGCTTTTAATAGGGTACTTGTATTGTAGCACGAAATTTGCGCGGGTGCAATGGGTGCTTGACTTAACCTGCGGTGTTCGGTATACTAATAACAGAAAAGGCGCTGCGACAAGCGGTTGGCCCTTTCGGTGAATATGTTAAAAGGTTAGCCTAATAACCGTCACCTGCCGGGGTGGCGGTTATTGCTTTTTACAACTAAGCTCAAAGTAAAGGTCTTGCGACCGATATAGAACGTAAATGTAAATCGCATGGTCTCACCTCCTTTCGGGGGTGGGGCCAACCGCCTGC
>OBHX01000613.1_pt1 | contig 33513 bp, 27 predicted proteins | sample 1519331 | NCBI WGS metagenome assembly OBHX01 (sample SAMEA2602897, study PRJEB22501) | metagenome
GGAAAGTAGGGGGGTTGTTATGTTCTTCTCCGCCCCCGCCGACAGCGCAAACAGATGTAGTCGGTTCATCTGACCCAAACCATCACTTTTTACTGCAATCCCCACACGCCTTGATTTTACTTGCTTTCTCGGCAAAGAATGTCCAGAGGAACATTGTTGGTTAAGCCCTTTGCGTGGATGCTTGTGAGGAGGATTCAACTTGTCCAAAAGAGAAAAGGGCTTAACTACGCCGCCTGTTATTTATGCTTTTGTTTTTCACTGTTTTCCCTATGTTGTCTACTAATTATACTTACATTCCATAAAGGAATGTGGTATAATATCGGTATAATCAAGATAATTAAATAGACTACATTTTGATTGAGAAAGGAGAGCTGCGATGGCTAAGATAATCCACATCGACTTCACACAGGAGGCCAAGCCCTCAACCGTCATCGACATTGCCACCGTCCAGCAGAGCTGCCGTAAGCTCAAGGCTGGCCTCATCGCCCCCGCTGCTGAAGAGGTACATACCGACCTTGCTGTCGAGCACTCCGCCGAGCCAATCAAGAGCATGGACGACATCATCCGCATCTCTCAGTTCCTGATTGGACAGAAGCGATTCAGAGATAATATGCTGTTCATTGTTGGTATCAACTTTGGACTTCGTATCAGTGACCTTCGCTCTCTGCGCTTCACCCACATTATCAATGACGATTGCACCTTCCGTGACCGCTTTCCGGTTCTGGAGAAGAAGACACGAAACACTCGCAAGCGTCAGCGCAACCGCTATATCACCATCAATACAGCAGTTGTAGAAGCTGTGACCCTGTACCTTGAGAACACGCCCGGCGTTCACCTCAGCGACTATATGTTCCGCAGCCAGTCCAATAATGGAGTGAACGAAAACAAGCCTATCAGCAAGCAGGCCGTTGACCTTATGCTTAAGGGTATCGCTAAAGACCTTGGCCTTGGTAATCGTATGGCGACCCATACACTGCGTAAAACCTTCGCCTATCATCAGATGGTGATGAGCGGCAACGACCCCCGCAAGCTGCTGCTTCTCCAGAAGATATTTGGTCACTCCACCGCTGCTCAGACTCTGGACTACATCGGCATCACCAGCGAAGAGATTGATGAAGCCTATCGGAACCTCAACCTCGGCAGCGTCAATCACAACTATCTGGTCGATAGTGACATTGGAGAGACTGAGATTTTGATGGCCTGATGACCATCTGCTGCACCTTGATAATCGCATATCGGATAAACAAGTTAGGACACACCGAGTGTCCTGGCCGTTTTGGAAAGTCCTTGTGACACAGGGCTTTTCGATTCAAAGGTTATAAAGAAGGAGGAGTTTGAAAAAAGAGCATAAAAAAAAGCTACTCAAAGCAGGTTACAGGAGCTGCGTTGATAGCGACAGTATAACCAGTCGAGCGGCTTTTTTGTGTCCTAAAATTTTTTGGATGGTTTGGTTAATCAAAAATACGCAGAAAGGATGTGATGACACCACCAAATGAACCAGATAACTATTGTTGACGCCCGTATGGGCAGAGGTAAATCGTCGGCAGCTATTCGTTACATGAACCGGCACAAGGACAACAAGCGGTTTTTGTACATCACCCCATATCTGGACGAGGTCGGGCGTATCTGCGAACGCTGCGACTTTGACCAGCCGGACAGTGACCACATGAGCAAGTCATCTGAGTTGAAGCTCCACCTTCGTCTTGGGCACAATGTCTCCGCAACGCATTCGCTGTTTTATCTGATGGATGACGAGGCGCTGAAGCTAATTCGAGAGAAGCACTATTCTCTTATCGTAGATGAGAGCATCCAGGTGATAGAGAGGTTGAATATCACCGATAAGGATTTCGACCTGATTGTCACACAGCTCGCTGAAGTTTTAGAAGACGGATGCATCCAGTGGAAAGATGAGGAGTACACCGGGCGGTTCAGCGATTACAAAGAGATGGCAAACACCCGCTCACTATTCCGGCTGGACAATGCGTTGCTGAACATTCTCAATCCAGAACTACTTCGCTCATTTGACGAAGTGTTCATGTTGACCTATCTTTTCAATGGACAGTACCAGAAAGCATACCTGGATTATTTCGGGTTCGACTACAGAGTAGTTGGTGTGGAGAGCGACGCCAATGGCTATCGATTCTCTGACAGGCCGGATGAACCGCCGCCCCTGGATTACCACGACCTGATACATATTGTGGACAGCCCAAAACTCAATGCTGTTGGGGACAAGACTTATACCCTGTCCAAGTCATGGTACGACAAACGGGGGTATAACAACGCTGAGATTCGCACGCTGCGAAACGGCATGAAGAAGTTCTTTCAAAGCATTCCGGGCGGAGGGCAGGAGACCCGGCTATGGACTTGCTACAAGAGCGATGTGAACAAGCTGGTAGACAGCAAGACCGGAAGGTTCCGTAAGAACTTTCTGCAGACCAGCGCCAGAGCGACCAACGAGTATAAAGACCGTACCGATGTAGCCTACATGGTCAACCGGTTTGCAGACCCCAACATCATGAAATTCTTCCATGCCCAGAATATTACTATTGATGCGGATGCATTCGCACTGTCCGAGATGCTGCAGTGGATATGGCGAAGTGCCATTCGTGATGACCGCCCTATCAACCTGTACATACCGAGCAAGCGCATGAGAGAGCTGCTCATAAATTGGATAGACACGACGAACGGAGGAAAGACGATTGCAGAATAGTTACCCTTATACATATGAAGATTCCGATGAGCTTTGGCTCAAGCAGGAGGAGATTCTTGAGAACCCGCTTGAAAACGAAGCGGAGCTGGAACGACACATAGAGCGCGAGCGGATGCGCTTTTACCGAGAATGGTTCCAATATACAGCCGAAGACTACGAGTAAGGCTTTTATTTTTCTCCTATCATAGCAATTAAATATAATACAACTGTGAGGTGAGCAAGTCTGGCAAAACAGTTAGTATGTCAGAAGTATATCTTCAAACTGCATAGCAGCAGACTGCGAAAGGCCAAGTGGAAGCTGACGCTGCCTATAGCGGAAGCGCGACGAAACGATGAGGTCATTTCGCTTGCAGACAGCCAGGTATTGCGCTGGCTGGATGAGCTGAACGGAATTACCGATGCTGAGGCCAGAGCGAAGGAAATCAAGATGGAAATTCGGCGTCTGCGCAAAGAGCAGAACAGTGTGCAGAACCGCCGCCGTATCAAGCAGCTTTATGCTCAGCTGGATACTATCCAGTTCAAGCCGGATTATCTGTGCGTAATCATCGACAAGGAAAAAGACTACCACCGTGCCTGCCGTGGATTCAGCATTAACGGCATCAAGTATCAGCGGCTCTTGGGGACGAATGGCGGCGTCAAGAATGAGACGATTGTCTTTGTCAGCGAACGGCACGCAGATGAAATCCGCAGGCGTATCAACAACGGTCGCAATATGGAAAAGGCGATGGTGCCTGCCAAACTGGAAGCTTATAACGCATTGACTTGCAGCGCATCCATCCCCGTGTCTATGCCGCACGGTATTCTGGTGGTGAGCGACTGTGAGACGGAGTTCCTGGCCGATATCATTTACCTGAACGATGAGGGCGACGGCGAACCTGTGATGGAGGAGCGTAAGCAAACGACGGTGCAGCTTAAGGAGTCAGACGGATATGGCCTGATGCTTCCATCTCTGGCAAGGCGTTGGTCAGAGGAGCTTGAACTTGACTATCTTGTCAGCGGAGTGAACACCAGATTCTCATGGGAGAAGGGTATGGTATTTACCTTTGACTTTTTGGACTTCGCCGAGAATATCGCAGGGACTTACATTGTCAAGGACGCATGGGGTAACGATGTGGATGTGCGGAATGTGGAGCTGATACTGACAACATCCATGCTGAAGCTGTGGGACGCCTATGACAGCTGCGATGACTATGTGCAGAATTGTCTCCGCAACGGTTATACCTTCGGCGTGGCGAAGACCTGCCCCAGAGAGCTGGAAAGCGAGAGAACACTGAACTATCAGTTCATCCAGAGCTATGAGCTGGATGACGCAGATATGGAGCAGCTCATCAAGCCAACAATGGATGAGATAAAGGATGTGTTGTATGCCAATTGGGCAAAAACCGTTCTGTTTCTCAAAGGCGCAGGGCTGAACGAAGAGAATGTCGGCTGCATGGAAAACGACTTTATAAAGGCGTTGATGATTGAGCCCTACATTCTTAACGACCCCTATGTTCAGAGCAGCGTTTACCAGATGATAAAGAACCGCATTAACGAGGCTAAGGTGGGTGTGCTGAAGGTACACGGAAATTATTCCATTGTGTCCGGCGACCCCTACTCCCTCTGTCAGCACATCTTTGCCATGCCGGTGACGGGGCTGCTAAAGGCCGGTGAAATCTATAACCAGTACTGGTGCCGACAGGGCGCGCAGAAGCTTGCCTGCTATCGAGCACCCATGACCTGTCACAATAATATTCGATTGGTGTATCCGAACCACAGCGAGGGGGCGGCTTACTGGTATCAGTATATGACGACCTGCACTATCTTCAATTCGTGGGACACTGCTGCCCATGCCCTGAATGGCATGGACAAAGATGGCGACCTTGTGATGCTGACCGATAACGATGTTCTCGTCCGCAACCTGAGAGAACTTCCTGCACTGATGTGTGTGCAGCGTAATGCCAAAAAGAAAATCGTCACCGAGGCAGACTTCGTTCAGGCGAATATCGACAGCTTCGGCGACGATATCGGGAAGACAACAAACTGGATTACCTCCATGTTTGATGTGCGGGCGCAATTCAAAAAGGGTAGCGAGGAATACGAAGTGCTTGATTATCGCATCAAGTGCGGACAACTGTTCCAGCAGAACGCCATCGACAAGGCAAAAGGTATTATTGCCAAACCCATGCCGAGAGAATGGCACGACCGCCATAGCGTCAACACCATTGAAGACCCAGCCAAGCGCCGCTTTTATCAGAAAGTCGTAGCGGATAAGAAACCATATTTCATGCGTATTATCTATCCTGCGCTGATGAAGCAGTACAATACATACATAAAGAACACCAACAAGAACGCCATGCGGGAATTCCAAATGACGGTGGACGAATTGCTGGAGCTGCCGCCTGCGGAACTGAGTGACCGGCAGAAGGATTTCCTCCGCTATTACGAGTCCCGGATGCCGGTTGGCAATCACGATTGCGTGATGAACAGAATATGCCGTCGTTTTGAGCAGGAGTTTGACGGGTATCTCGGACGGCACAGTGCAGAGACGGAGTTTGACTACACCGTTATGAAAAGCGGCGTCGCTTATACCCGCTCACAGTATAACGCAATTCTGAAGCTGTATGAGAATTATAACCACCGGCTGCGCAGCTATGCTGTGTTTGCGAACTACGAACGAGTAGACGAGTACGACACCTTCTCCAAAATGATGGAAATGCGCACTGAGTTTGAGCAGGAGTGCAGCAAGATTTGCTCAAACCGGTTCGCCCTGTGCGACATCGTATTGGACATTTGCTACCGGAAGAGTTCGACTAAACGGTTTGCATGGGAGATGTGCGGAAATGAAATCATCTGCAATCTGCTGAACAAGCATGAAGGATTGATTTCTTATCCGACTATCGACCCCGCCGGAGAAATTGTGTTCTGCGGGAATCGCTTTACCCTGAGACAAAAGAGACTGGAGGAATTCAATGAGCATTGTTCTTAACGAATATGACTGGGCGGAGAGAATGCTGAACAACCATGACCTCGGCCCAAAGCCCGTGGAGACCCTTAGCCGCATTTCAAGATACTACTATGCGAACCAATACAGCAAAAAAGAGATTCGGCGGCTGCTCGACTCCTTTATGCTGCAGTGCGACCCGTCTGTTTCGCTTGTCCAGTGGTCGGATATTCTGGATAAGCTGACAAAGAATGTCGCTAAGTTCCCATTGATTCGGTTGGACGGGGTTGACATCACCGAGAACGAACTGCGAAAGATTGAGTCGCTTGAAGGAAAGCAGCTTCGGCGATTGGCGTTCACGCTGTTGTGTGTTGCCAAGTACTGGGATGCTGCATCCGACAAGAACAATCACTGGGTCAACAGTTCCGATAAGGAAGTCATGCAGATGGCGAATATCAATACATCTATCAAACGGCAGAGCCTTATGTTCGCAGAACTGCGCAGTGCTGGTTTTATTCGGTTTTCCAAAAAGATTGACAATCTGAATGTGCAGGTGTGCTTTATGGAAAACGGTAAAACAGCGATACATATTCAGGACTTCCGCAACCTGGGCTATCAGTACATGAAGCATTATGGCGGACAATACTTTGAGTGCGAGAACTGTGGTCTGACGGTAAAGGTGCAAGAACCCGCCAAAGGCCGTCCGCAAAAGTATTGTCCCAACTGCGCTGTGGAGCTTCACACAAGACAGATTGTAAATTCAGTAATGCGCCGAAGACAGACTTTGAAAAATTGAATCTGTTTACAAAAAGTACTCCCGTCAAACCGTTGTGCCACAAGGTAAAAGGGCGTGTTTGATGGGGTGTTGTAATGAATGATAGAAGCAAATCTATAAAATAAAAATTTGAAGCAAAGGATGATAGTTCAGTGATTGCAATTACTTTATCAGAAAAAGAGGCCATTCGTGAGAAGTTCCCCCGTGTTCACATTGTGCGCACGATGAAGAGCGACTCAAAACGGCATCATTATTATATGGTTGAGGAGGGCGCCCCCATGAGACTGCTGCGCGGCCTGCGTGGGCAGGAGCGTCCTCGTGACAAACGAAAGGGAGTGTAAGCCATAGGCACCAATACAGCAAGCTATAAAGAAATGCGCAACATCGTTATGGGAAAGCTGGTTGACCACACCATAGACGATGAGTACGAGGACTTGAGCGAGCGTCTGTTTGGTGAGGGCAACTGCTTCAACTCCAGTGAAGTCCGGAAGAGGATGTACGGGATGCGTACCATCATCGAAGCTATTGAGCGTGACGGCGAGGGCGCCGTATGCGATGAAGAGCAGCTGTCTGCACTGGAGGCCAGACGCATTGAACTGCTCAAGGAGCGACAGAAGTTCTTTGACCAGAGAAATGCATTCAACAAACTAATTCGTGAGCGTTCCCGACAGGAGGAACTTAACGAGATTCTTGTGGAGGCAGTCAGGAGCGGAAACTTACCTCGTCTTGCCTATGAGCCGTGCCACATCGAGCCGTCCGACAATGACCTGTTGGTCAGTCTCAACGACATCCATTACGGTGCGGATGTGGACAACCATTGGAATACATACAACTCAGATGTGTGCAGAGAGATGATGTGCCGATATCTGGACAGGGTCGTTGCTATTGGTGAGACTCACGGCAGCGAGAATTGTATTGTCTGGTCAAACGGCGACGCTATCAGCGGCAACATTCACCAGTCTATTGCTGTCACCAACAAAGAGAATGTGATTGAGCAAATCAAGGGTGTTTCAGAATTGATTGCAGAGTTCATTGCCGAACTGAGCAAGCATTTCAAGTCTGTGGTGTTTGTCAGTGTGGCGGGCAATCACAGCCGCATTACGCCCAACAAGGATGACGCTTTGCTCAGTGAGCGTTTAGACGACTTGGTCGAGTGGTATCTCGGCGCACGATTGCAGAACTTTGAGAATGTAACGATTGGTGCAGCGGAAGGAAGCTCCGTCAAAATCGACAGCACCATGTATCTTATCAATATCCGTGGCAAGACATACTGTGGCGTCCACGGAGATTTTGATGGTTCCGCCAGCAAAGTGCAGGCATTGCAGACAATGGCAAGAACTCCGCTGTACGCCGTGTTGTCCGGGCACTTGCACCATAACAAGATTGATGAAGTGCAAGGCGTCAAGACCATCATGGCAGGAAGCTTTCTCGGAATGGATGATTACTGCGTACAGAAACGAATTTACGGGAAAGCAGAGCAGATGGTATGTATCTGCGATGCAGAGGGAGTTCGCTGTTCTTACGGCGTCCCACTTCAATAAACAACCCGCGAGGGCTGTCCGCAATGGGCAGCCCTCTTCTGATTTCATCGAGACTTCGGTTCCACCACCTATTCCGTTTCTGGAGAAGGAACGCAGTACGCATATTACAAGGCAGGCAACTCGAAGGTGAAGAACAAAGGTGGCTCCGCTTCCGCCTGGTGGGAGCGTTCTCCGCGTTCTGGCGGCAGCGATTATTTCTGTGGTGTCAACAGCTACGGCACCGCCAGCAATTACTACGCCAACCGCAGTTTTGGCGTCGCTTTCGGCTTCTGCGTCTAACCTCTCCACCCCGCCGCATTTGCTTTGACGCAGAATATAAGTTTTACACGGGGTCGTGGTCAAGCGGCTAAGACACCGCCCTTTCACGGCGGTAACGATGGGTTCGATTCCCTCCGACCTCACCATACTTTGGGAGAGTGGTAGAGCGGTCAATTACAGCAGACTGTAAATCTGCCGCCTTCGGGCTGCGTTGGTTCAAATCCAACCTCTCCCACCATATTGCGGACAGGACAAACGGTTAAGTCGCAGGTCTCATAAACCTTGAGGAATCGGTTCAACTCCGATGCCCGCAACCAGTTTTTAATTCAATAGAAAGCGAGGTGGCTTGTATGCCCCGAAAAACAAAGCAAAACGAAATCACAAGCCCTGAGCTTTTAAGTCAGGTCAACCCGGAAAACATCCGTCTAAAGCATGATTTTATTGCCTATCTGCAGTCAGTGCAGCGCAGCCCTAAGACGATTGCGGGCTATGCAAATGACCTGGACATCTTCTGGGTTTGGAATTTGCAGAACAATGGGAATAAGTTTTTCCCGAAAATCTCCAAGCGTGATTATGCTGCATATCAGCATTGGCTCATCAATGAGAACGGCAATTCTCCCGCTCGTGTGCGGCGATTGAAGTCTGCGATTTCCTCGCTCTCCAATTATGTGGAGAACATCTTGGATGATGAAGATGAGTTTAAGGGGTTCCGTTCTACCGTAAGAAAGATAGAGAACCCTGCTATGCAACAGGTGCGAAAGAAAACGGTGTGGAGCGACGAAGCTCTGGACAAGCTTCTTGATGACCTGCTTGCCTCCGGGCAAAACAAAAAAGCCTGTGCCGTGGCTCTCGCTATGTGCAGCGGGCGACGCAAGGCAGAGCTTTGCCGATTCCGGGTTGACGATTTCAAAGACGACAACCTTGTATGCGGCGGGGCGTTGTACAAGACCAGTGAACCGATTCAGACAAAAGGGTTCGGCCTGGGCAAATACATTTACTGCTACACGCTGGCAAAAAAGTTCAAACCATATTTTGATGCATGGATGCGTGAACGGACGGAACTTGGTATTGAAAGTGAGTGGCTGTTTCCTGCTGGAACGACAAGTGAACAAATGAGTGAGACAACGCTCAACAGCTGGGCGAACACCTTTAGCAGGATGACAGGTGAAGATTTTTACTGGCACAGTCTGCGGCATTACTTTACAACGCACCTTTCCAAGCTCGGTTTGCCAGACAATATCATTCAAGACATCATCGGGTGGGAATCTGCTGACATGGTTCGCGTTTATAAAGACCTGAGCGCAGAGGAACAGATTTCGCAGTACTTTGACGAGAATGGTGATATTCGGTCTGACGCACAGAAGTCACTGTCAGACCTGTAACGGAAAGGAAGGCAAGGATGGATATTAAAAGGGTCGATTTAATCCAGCAGCTTGTGGACAGGCATGGCTACACGAAGAAGGCCGCCACAAGCATTGTTGATGATTTTACCAATCTTATTTTGGAAAATCTCGAAGAGGGCAATACAATTTCAATTCACAACTTCGGTTGTTTCGATATTTTGGAACGCAAGGCGCGAAGCTGTCCGAACCCACAGACCGGGGAGAAGGTCGATGTCCCTGCGCACTGGATTCCCCGCTTTTACCCTGGCAACAAAATGCGTATGGCCGTTAAGCTGTGGGAGGGAAATCATAAAAGGGGGCGGATGTAAATGGCAGACACCCCGAGACGCAGAAAGCTTGAAAAGACGACAGATGACTCAATGCTACTCCAAACTTCTCAGAAGTTTTACTGCTGCAGATGCGGTACATCGTATAGCCGCAAGAAAGGGTATTTCCCTGTTAGCCACAGTCTGATGTACCGAGGCTCCGGCTATCTACCTATCTGCAACGACTGTGTGGAGGATATGTATGAACAGTACAGAGCCTCCATCGGTGATGACAAAGAGGCTATGCGCCGGATGTGCATGAAGCTTGACCTATATTGGAATGAAGACATTTACAACATGGTGGAGCGCACCGTAGGCGTTAATTCTCGTATTCGTAATTATATCGGGAAGACCAATCTGATTCGATATATTGACAAGACTTTTGACGATACTATCGCAGAGGGCAATGCATTGGATTGCCAGCGCTCTGGCGTCATCTACCAAGAGCACCCCCAAGCATTGGATGAAACCGAAGAGACACCAGTTGACCAGAAGATTATAGATTTCTGGGGTGCGGGATTTACATCTGATTTTTATGTAGAGCTTGAGCGGCGCTACCAGGACTGGACAAACGGCGTTCCTGTTGTGGAACCGAGCGAACGGTCTTTATATAAACAGATTTGCATTTTGGAAGCGACAATCAGTCGTGACAGTGCGCAGGGTAAAGCAATTGACAAGAATGTCAATGCACTCAATACGCTGCTTGGCAGTATGAACTTGAAGCCCGCGCAGAAAAAAGAAGGCGCAGATGCGGCGGTCGATGGGACGCCGTTCGGCGTGTGGATTCGGAAGTGGGAAAACACAAAGCCCATTCCAGAACCAGACCCGGAACTGAAGGATGTGGACGGAATCGTTCGCTACATCACGATTTGGTTCCTGGGACATCTTTGCAAAATGCTTGGCATTAAGAATACATACTGCAAGTTGTATGAAGATGAAATTGCCAAGATGCGTATTGAACGCCCTGAATACGAGGATGAAGATGATGAAACAATGTTCAACGACATCTTCAGCTCGGACAAAGCGAGTATCGCTGAGTGACACGACAAGAGCGCATTATGAGCGGCGCCGCCGTATGGTGCGCCTATTATCGAGCGAACCCCCATCGGTTTGCAAAGGACTACCTGCATCTGGACTTGCATCTTTTTCAGAAGATATTGCTGGTGATGATGAATGTCTCCACGACATTTGTTTTTATTGCAAGTCGAGGCCTGGGTAAAACATTCTTATCGGCAATCTTCTGCTGTATCCGTTGTATCTTGTACCCCGGCACAAAGATATGCATCGCCTCCGGCACACGGGGTCAGAGTATCAATGTGCTTGAAAAAATACAAACGGAATTGCGGCCATGCTCGCCGGAGCTGTGTAATGAGATTGACGATAAGCAGACCAAGATAAATGCAACCAATGCGCAGATTGTATTTAAGAACGGTTCATTTATTAAGGTCGTTACCGCCAGTGATAATGCACGAGGCAATCGTGCCAACATTCTGCTGATTGATGAGTATCGCATGGTATCCAAGGATATTATCGATACGATTCTCCGTAAGTTCCTGACGAACCCGAGACTTCCCGGATATCTGAACAATCCAGCCTATAAGCACTTGGCGGAGCGTAACAAGACACTATATCTTTCTTCTGCCTACTTCAAAGACCATTGGTCTTATACCAAAGCTGAGGACAACTGCCGGTTTATGCTGGACGATAAGCGAAAAGACTTCGTGTGTGGATTCCCGTATCAGCTGGCAATTCAAGAGGGGCTACTGTTCAAAGAGGATGTGGCAGACCAGATGGCAGAGTCTGACTTCAGTGAAGTGAAATGGAGTATGGAGATGGATGCCCTTTGGTTTGGCGACACGGACGGTTCGTTCTTTGAGTTCAACTCCATCTCGAAGAACAGGCGCATTAAATATCCCATGCTGCCGGAGCGCGTTTCTGTCCTCCTTGGCAACAACAAAATCAAAATCCAGCCAAAGCAGCTTGGTGAAAAGCGAATCTTGTCTGCGGATATTGCGTTGATGTCCAGCAAAAAGCATAACAACGACGCAACGGCTGTGTTCATCAACCAGATGCTTCCAACCAAGTCTGGAAGGTACACAAGCAATATCATTTATGGGGACTCTTCAGAGGGGCTTCATACAGAAGACCAAGCTTTGGTCATCCGCAAGCTTTACGACGAGTTCGATTGTGACTATATCGTGCTGGACTGCACCGGGCTTGGCCTCGGCGTGTATGACGCTTTGGTTCGAGATATGGTTGACCCGGAAAGCGGCGAAATCTATCCTGCGCTGTCCTGTTGCAATAATCAGGAGATGGCGGACAGATGCACGGTAAAGGGTGCAGATAAAGTAATTTGGGCAATCAAGGGCACTCCTGCGCTGAACTCTGAATGTGCTGTCCTGCTGCGTGAGGGCTTCCGAAGCGGTAAGATACGCCTTCTCGTTACGGAGTATGAGGCGGAAAATATCCTGTCTGAAATCAGGGGATATGGCAGCCTTTCACCAGCTGAGAAGGTCAGACTACAAATGCCGTACATCCACACGACCTTGTTGGTTGACGAGCTTGTCAAACTACAACATGACGAGTCTGGCGGGCGGGTAAAGGTTTTTGAACGGGCGGGTATGCGGAAAGACCGCTATTCCAGCCTTAGCTATAACTACTATGTGGCGGCGCAGCTTGAGAGTAAGCTTATCCGCACAAAGGCGGCAGAGTTTAACTCCAGCGATATCTTCATGTTTAAGCCGCCCAAAATAAAATAGAAAGGTGGTGATACCTGAGTGAGCAGTTCTGAAAACAGCAAGTCTACCAATATGGAGGGCATGATTGGTATCTCCAGAAAGTTCGCCCTACTCAATCACTTGATTACAAGGGATTTGAACAACAACACCAATGCACCTACATTTTCTCTATATAAGAAAGACGACATTGCTACATATCTGACAGACCCGTACCGATATGAGAAGCAGCTTCGCAAGGCAGTTACTTATATCTACGGGGCAAGCTCTCATTTCCGCAGGCTCATCCAGTATTTCACTGGCCTTTCCGATTTTGCGTATGTTGTCTCTCCGTACCATATTGACCCCAAGGCTGTTAATATGAAATCGGTCAACCGCAATTACAGGAAGGTTTTGAATACCATGTCTGCAATGAATGTGCGGTCGCAGTTTCCCAAAATACTGACGGTGTGTCTGCGCGAGGACACTTTTTATGGGACGCTGTGGGTCACAAGCGACAGCATTACCATCCAGCAGCTTCCGGCTGATTACTGCGCCATATCGACCATTGAGGGGAATGTGCTGAATGTGACATTCGATTTTTCTTATTTTGATGGTCACTCACAGTATCTGGAGTTCTATCCGACAGAGTTCCAGACAAAGTACAAGGTTTATCAGAAGAACAGGCAGAAAAAGTGGCAGGAGCTGGATTCCCCGACATCCTTCGCTATCAAGTGTAACAACGATATTCTGGATTATGCCATTCCCCCGTTTGCAGGTATTTTGCGGGAGGTGTATGACCTCGAAGATTATAAGCAGCTAAAGCTCACCAAGACCACACTTGAGAACTATGCCATGCTGGTTATGACGCTTGGCATCAATGCAGACGGCGAATGGCAGATGGATTTGGACAAGGCCAAAGAGTTTTGGCGCAATCTGGATTCCGTACTGCCGGAGGAAATAGGCAGCGTTCTCTCCCCCATGCCTATCAACAAGATAAGCTTTGAGAAGTCCAACACCGGCGATACGAATACCATATCTGACGCTGAACAGAATCTCTTTACAGCGGCTGGTGTATCTTCGCTCCTGTTCAACAATGACAAGGCGTCCGCAAATGCGTTGCTGCTTTCTATTAAGGCAGACCAAGCGGTTACCTTTGGCATTGTAAAAAGCATTGAGGATATGGTCAACCGCTTCATTCAGTATCAGGGGTACGGAAAGAATTTCAAAATCACATTCCTTGATTGCAGTCCTTTCAACAGAAAAGAGCTGGGAGATATGTATCTCAAAGCGTGTCAGTATGGTCTTCCTTTTATTTCCATGTATGCGGCATCGCAGGGGTTGTCTCAGAGCGAAGTTGATTGCATGAGTTTCCTTGAAAATGATGTGCTCGGTCTTGCTGAACGGTTTAAGCCGCTGCAGAGTTCTTCTACGCAGAGTTCTTCTGCAAGCACTGTAGCAACCGATGAGGGGGGCGCTCCGCAGAAGGATACGGGTGACCTGACCGATTCCGGCGAACAGTCCAGAGAAGACTCTGACGACTGGGGCTAATCGGAGGTATGTATATGGAGAATTTCATTTATGTGTTTGATGAGAATGCTCGTGACCAGTTGCTGTCCAGAGGGTGTGAAATGCTGGGGCAAAATAACGAGAAACATATCTTTGTGTTTTTGAATACAGGCAATCTGAATTTTGAAGACGAGGATATTCGATATGTACTGTCAGACACGCTGACATTCTGACCCACGCTTGCACAAAGCGTGGATTTATTTTATCCAAAGGTGGTGAACTGTGATATGGGCGAGAGAAACATGAGCATCGTGTTCTCTTCCGGGATACGCAATCTTGTTGAGCGCAATTCATCTTTTGACAGCGGCGTTCTCCGTGTAGCGTACACCGGGAAAAACCGCAATAACAGCTTCATCAGCAAGGAAACCTTTGAACGATGTATGCCGAGTATCTATAACTGTCCTATTGTGTGCAACTACGACAGGGAATCAGATACCATCGGGTCACATGATATGGAGCTTGTCTCTGACGATAATGGAATGCGGATTGTGAATATCACGCAGCCGGTAGGCGTGATTCCTGAAAGCGCAAAGTATTGGTGGGAGGAAATTGAAGATGACTCCGGCCTGCACGAATACCTCTGCGTGGATGCGCTTATCTGGAAACGGCAGGAAGCATACCGCAAAATCAAAGACGACGGCATCACGGATGAGTCTATGGAGATTACCGTGAAAGAGGGCGGAATGGTCGATGGCGTATATGTTATCGACCGATTTGAGTTTACTGCCTTCTGCCTCTTGGGTACGGCAAAGCCGTGCTATGAATCAGCATCGCTGGAGATGTTCTCATGTGATGATTTCAAACAGCAGCTTGCAATGATGATGCGAGAATTCAAGGATTCGTTTACTACAGCACAACCCTCGAAAGAGGTTGGCATACACCCACAAAATTATTCGGAAGGAGGAGAAGAGGTATTGGAACAGAAAGTTGCACTGATGGCAGAGTTCGGTCTGACTACCGAGATGCTTGATTTCAATATCGATGATTTCAGCGTTGAAGAACTGCGCGAAAAGTTTGAAGCGCTGAAGACCACTGGTAGTGAGCCTGCCGCAAATGCAGGTAACCCCGAGAGCTTTGCTCTGGAAGGACAGTTCCGCGATGAACTGTTCGGAGCTTTGGAGTCAGAAAAGGTCGAAACCTGCTGGGGAATGGATTCCCACTATTGGTTCTGGGATTACGACAGAGATGCGTCTGAAGTGTACGCGACCGATGTCACGGACTGGAACCTGTATGGATTCCCTTATTCAATGGATGGCGACCATGTCGTTATTGACTTCGCTGGCAAGAAACGGATGAAGCTGTCTCTTGTTCCGTTCGACGAGGGCGGTCAAGCCGACCCTATCAGCGGAATGTTTGCAAAGATTACTGAAAAGTATTCAGCGAACGATACGCAGTGGGCTGAAAAGTACCAGACCGCCTCCGACACGATTTCGTCTATGGAGAACGAGCTTGGCACTTTGCGCCAGTTTAAGACAGACACCGAGAACGCCATTGCCAAGGGCGAGCGGGATGAAGTCTTCGCTCAGTTTGAAGACTTGGTCGGCGTCGAGGCATTTGAAAATCTGCGTGAACACTGCATGGACTACACGGCAGATGTTTTGGAGGAAAAATGCTACGCAATCCGTGGCAGAAGCGGCGTGACCGCAAAGTTCTCTTATGAACCCAAAGCCCCCAAACTGCCCATCCAGCGAGCAGAACCGACGCAGGAGCCTTATGGCGGTGCGTTTGCTGAGTATGGCTTTTCTAAGCCCAGTCAGCACAATTAAATAAACAACAAGGAGGAGTCGATTATGGCTTATACAGTTATCCGTACCGATTTGATGAGCGGTACCAAACAGCCTGCTGACCTCGTTTCTCTGCGCTTTTATGGTGCGGACGGTCAGCCCGCCGAGGTTGAAAACGGCGTTATCGTCAAGCTTCAGGGATATGAAGATGGTGAGCGCGAGGTGATGAAGGCTGTCGCCGCTACTGCGGACGATGACCTGAATGAGTGTGCTATCGTTGCTGGCGTTGAGGTTATGTACGATGAGCGCAAGAAGAATCTCGATGAGTATATCAACGAGGCCGGTAAAGCAGTGCGTGGTTATATCCCCCGCAGCCGCAACATTTTCTCCGTGACCAAAGAGGGTTTTGTGGGCGGCACTGCTCCCACCAAGGGCGCCAAGGTCGGTATTGGTACTGGTGGCAAGATTGATGCTGCTGCTACCGGGCTTGGTGTCTGCGCAGATATCGAGGTCGCCGGTCGCTACACCTACTATGTCATCAAGCTTGGCAAGACCGAGACCGTTGGCGGTTAATTTGAAGGGAGGAGAATAACTATGGCTGAAATGAAAGATATCATCAAGATTGCCGTCGATGCTTATCACGGCAATGTTGAGCAGTATTCCGTTGGTCAGTCTATGGAGCTTTTGCAGAAGGCTCTGATTGAGGCCAATGGCGGCAGCACAACTCTGAATTACAAAAATATTCGTGACGGCAAGTGCAGTGGTCTGTTTACCCTGATTGAGGAAGTCCTCAGTCGCACCGTTGTGGAGGGTCTGCAGGGCGATGAATATTTCAACGCACTGGTTGATTTCCGCAATGTCGCTGAGGGTGACAAGAACCTTTTTGAAGTGGAGGACAGCACCCTGTTCATCGTATCCGAGGCAGCGGACGGCACTCAGGGCATCCGTCGTCAGCGGCTTGGCGGCTTCAGCGAAGTGTCTATTCCCACTTCACTGAAGGTTGTAAAGATTTACGAAGAACTCAACCGTGTGCTTTCCGGTCGTGTTGACTTTAACCACTTTATCAACAAGGTGGCTGAGTCCTTCCGTCAGAAGCTGCTCAACGATGTGTATGCTCTGTGGAGCAATGCATCTGCACAGGACTTCGGTGGCGTGACCTACTTCCCCGCCGCTGGTGCATACGATGAGGACGAGCTGCTCGACCTGATTGCTCATGTTGAGGCCGCTGCCGGTGGCAAGGCTGCTACTATTATCGGCACCAAGAAGGCAATCCGCAATCTGGATGTCACTCCTCTGGGTGACAAGGCGAAAGAAGACCTGTACAACATGGGCTACGCCGGTAAGTTCTATGGCACTCCTGTCGTTGTGGCTCCCCAGCGTCATAAGGTCGGCTCTACCGACTTCGTGCTGGCAGACGATATGCTGACCATTATCGCCGGTGACGACAAGCCCATCAAGTGCGTGTACGAAGGTGACCCCATTGTTATCATGGGCGAGCCTACCGCCAACGGTGACCTGACGCAGGAATACCTGTATGGCGAGAAGTACGGCATGGGCATCGTCCTTGCTGGCGGCAATGCCGGTATTGGCCGTTACGAAATCGCCTAACGGATAGACAACAGACAAAAGCGGGGCTCTTTACGAGCCCCGCATTATGTATGAAAGGGAGATGTTATGTCTAACGAAACAGTAAGCAAGCCCAGAACACGCCGCAGCCCGGCAGAGGGCACAAGCGCCGTCGCAGAGCGGCCTGCTGCGGAAGTCTCCGAAACCACAAAAAAGCCTGTGGTTCCGAAGGAGATTGACCCCAATCAGATTATCACTGTTCGCAACGGCTTTCAGGGACGGCTTGTTTATAAGAGCAAGCGCACCGGCGAGCGTTGGAGCTGGGAGTCTTTTGGAGCAGAGCAGGATATGGAGCTGAGCGAATTGAAAAACGCAAGGAACTCCAACAAGAAATATTTCATCAACAACTGGTTCATGTTTGATGAGGACTGGGTTATCGACTATCTCGGTATGAGACAGTATTACAAGAACTCTTTGAACATTCAGGATTTCGACCAGTTGTTCAAGAAACCCGTTGGCGAGATTGAGGATATTATTTCCAAGCTCTCAGAGGGACAGCGGAAGTCTGTGGCGTATCGCGCCAAGCAGCTTATCGCAGAGGAAGAAATCGATTCAAACCGGGTGATTAACACATTGGAGAAATGTCTTGGTGTTGAGCTGGTGGAACGATAAAGGAGCGTGACGGTGAATGAGTGTTTCTTATGATGTGTTCACGGGGGCGTTCCTCTCTAAAGTATCAGAATTCGATTTCATCAATATGCGTGTATTTGAGCGCAACTCTTTGATTGACGGTTACATGAAGCGAGCCATCGCAGCTTTTAGAAAAATCTGCAAGTACGACCTTTCGACCACCGGAGACGATGTCATTCGTGAGTTTGGCATCGATATCGCCGACGGAGATTTGGATGAGCTGGCAGATATTATTTCCGAAGGTATGCTGGTACAGTGGATGAAACCTTTTACATACAGGCAGGAAAGTCTTGAAAGCGTTCTGAACACAAGAGACTTTACCACCTATTCCCCCGCCGAACTGCTGATGCGGATTGGAAACGCATACAAAGCAGCTCAAAAGGACTTTACGAATATGATGAGGGAATATTCGTACAACCACGGGGATTTGACGGACTTGCATATATGATGATTCAGACCACGGTGGGCGTGCCGATGGACGCCACGATGCTGAATAACTATTTCCGCGCCCTCGTAAATCTTTTCTTCAAGATTCTTCCTATTAAGGAAAGCGGAGAAAGTTCATTGGAAGTTTATATGAGAAGTCTCCAGGCGGAACTGCTTGGGTGTAAGGAGCTTATCGAAGCAATTCACGACGACCCGCTTCTTCTGTCATTGATTGCAATTTTGCAATACCTGATTGATACGCCCGAATGCGAAGTAAGCGTTGTAAAGCGAGAGGTGTTTCGCGCCATTTCGATTTGCAACAAGCTGAAAGCGAGGTATGCCGTACAGCAGGAGGTGTCACAATGAATCCCTGGAGTACTTATCAGGCCAGAATGGCGGCAAACGGCACAAATAAAAGGGACGCCGTAAAGCGTAGAGAGTGTGCCTTTTTGAACACAAAGCTTCCTTCAAGTCTGTCCTACCACAAGCTGACTATCGATGGGCAGCCACGCGAGTTAGCAGTTATCAATTCGGACAATCTGAATATGAAAACACTGTGTACAATGCCGGGAGAAGATTTGCCACACGGCGGCCTTGTGCATTGGATGGACAATTATTGGCTTATCACAGAAAAGGATGCCAACAGCGAACTGTACGCCAAAGGCACTATGCAGCAGTGTAATTATCTGTTGCGTTGGGTAGCGGCTGATGGAACGATTGTTGAGCGATGGTGCATCATCACCGATGGAACAAAATACCTGACCGGTGAATACGGCGACAACGAATACATTGTCGTTCGTGGTGACTCCAGAGTGTCCATGACGATTGCAAAGGATGAGTACTCCATTCAGTTGAACCGCGAAAGCAGATTCTTGATTGATGACTATGACTCTCATAATGTTCTCGCCTATCGTCTGACAAAGCCGTTTAAGCTTGGCGGAAGCTTCAATGGAACCGGCGTTTTGAATTATGTTCTGACAGAATGTAATACCGAGGACACCGATAACTTTGAACTGCACATTGCCAACTATTACAAGTACTTCCCGAGAGAAGGGCAGGAAGGTACGCCTGATGAGCCCGGCAAAGATGGCGGAGAAACACCGGGCGGTGACACCCCCGGCGGAAAGAAGGTGTGGTTCTGATGCAGCTTGAAGAGTTCTATGACTATAAGAACCAACTGATGGATGACCTGCTGACAAATGCAGAAATCATTCGCCTTTTGGACGACAACTACAAGGACAGCGACCAACCGGAGAGGTTTGTATATTCACAGGTATTTCCCTTTGAATATGTACCGGACACCATTGAGCATGGTCAGACCTTTATCTGCTGTGATGTGGATGTGCAAAAGTCGCTGAATAAAACCTTTTTAATTCCCGTTCTGTATGTTTGGGTCTTTACCCATAAAAGCAAGATGAAGCTGCCAAAGGGTGGCGTCAGAGTGGACAGGCTGTGTTCTGAAATTGCCAAAGCGGTAAACGGAAGCAGGTACTACGGGCTTGGCGAGATGGATTTATACGCAGTAAAAAGGTTCGCTCCGGTGACGGATTATCAGGGAAAGGTCATGACATTCCAGGCAAAGGATTTCAACCGGGTATCGCCCACGGGCAAGCCCGTTCCATCCAACAGGAAGACTGGATAAATGCGCACAAGAAATATGCTTTATCGGCGTGAGTACGACATCAATGATGCTATTCACATCAAGATTCCAACGGTTGGAGAAATCCTGGAATGTGAAGATGGGTACTACAGCATTGTGGCGATGCTGACGGCTATGCCGATTGATATGATGGTTCAGCTTGATGATATCGGAATCGACTTTACCACCATTGATGAATATGACCTTTTCCTTCTTTTGGTCGGCACCCTGAAAGAACAAGACACCTCTCTTGTTTTTGCAGACCTTGATTTGAAACGATTCCAAGCTGCCGTAAACGAGCAGAACGGGAACATCGTGTTGGTCGATGAAAGTTCAGGGGTAGTTATCGACCGAGCCATTCACGCACAGATTGCCGGTGCGCTCAGGAAAATTCACCATCTTGAGAAGGATAATCGCAAACCAGCCAACGGTGAAGCCAAAGAATACATGATTGAACGCGCACGCAAAAAAATGCGCAGACAGCGCAACCGAGAAAACGCTTCTCAGCTTGAGGAGTTGATTGTTGCGCTCGTCAATACAGAACAGTACCACTATGGATTTGAGGGGACACGAGAACTTTCAATCTATCAGTTCAACGAAAGCGTGCGACAGATTATCAAGAAAATCGACTATGACAACAAGATGCACGGCATCTATGCTGGCACAGTCAGCGCAAAAGACCTAAGCCAAGACGATTGGAATTGGCTAACCCATAAATAGGAGGAATGTCTATATGAATATCAATGATATCACTATCACCAGCCTTGAGACCATCAATGCTTTTGATATCGTGACAGGCGCCTACAAGTTCACTCTGGATGAGCTGCAGAATGCGACCATTGCACAGACTCAGGAGAAGACCGATATTACCGGTAAGCAGGGTCGCAAGCTGAACTCTCTGAAGAAGAACAAGGCTGTTACCGTCAGCGGCACCAATGGTCTTGTGTCCGGTGGTCTGCTCGAACTGCAGGTTGGCAGCGAGTTCGAGAATAAGAAGACCACTGTGAAGTGGACGGATTATCTTACCGTTACCGGTAATGCGGCTGCCACACAGTACAAGGCCGTCGGTACGACCGGCAACGAGATTGAGTCTGTTTATGTCAAGAAAGCCGACGGCACTCTTGGCAAGACGCTGACTCAGGGCGCCGAAGTTGCCGAGGGCGTGTTCACCTACAATCCTACCAGCAAGGCGCTTGCCTTCAACGAGGGCGAGATTGCCGATGGCACTGAAATTGTCGTGTTCTATATGCGTCAGATTCAGGCCGATGTTCTGGAGAACCTGAGCGACCACTACTCTGGCAAGTGTGCTCTGTACATTGACGCTTTCGCCGAGGATAAGTGCGCCAATGTGTTCCGTATTCAGTTCTATATCCCCAAGGCTGACTTCAACGGCGAGTTCAGCTTCGAGATGGGCGATAACCAGACTGTTCATGCTTTTGAGGCAGAATCTCTGTCTGGCGCCTGCGGCACCAGCGGCGCCCTGTGGACTTATACCATCTTCGGTGCAAACGCTGAGGATGTTGCCTAAGAAAGTTGGTGACACAGATGGCTTCTGCGGTCAAAAAATGCCGGGTATGCGGTAAGGAATATGAAGCCTGCCGTAGTGCCAATCGAGCTGCAGGTGTATTTCGCTGGCAGGAAGTAGCTTGTTCGCCTGAGTGCGGTGCAATCTATCTGCAAAAGATTAACGAATCTCGTGGGATTGTTAATCCGCAGAAGAAGACCAAGCGCAAGAAGTGCGCAGAGCCTGTCATTGAACAGGTGGTTGTTAATGCTGAGCTTATCGGCGAGAAACCTGTGGAAGAGGAATAAGTAACCGGGAGGGTGGAGTAATCCGCCCTCCCTTTTTCTATTAGGAGAGATATGGCGAGAACAAAATTCAATGTTGACAAAGACAAAGACAAACGAACATTCGCAGGAATTGTGTTCGACAGTCAGCTTGAGATGAAATATTTTCGTGATGTGCTTTGTCCCAGAGTGGAAAGCGGTGATGTGGTTCATTTTGAACTACAGAAAAAATATGAACTGCAACCAAAGTTCACACACGATGGAAAGACGGTGTTACCGATTACCTATGTGGCAGATTTCTACATAGAGTATGCCGACGGACATACAGAGGTGATTGATACCAAGGGTTGTCCGGACAGCGTTGCTAAAATTAAGCGAAAAATGTTCTGGCACAATTATCCAGATGTGCGCTATCGATGGATTACCTATGTAAAAAAATGGGGCGGCTGGCTGGACTATGAGGCCGTACAGACTTTGCGCAAAGAACAAAAGCGCAATAAGAACAAAAAGGAGGACGCAGACAATGGCTGATAAAGAGAAGAAGATTTCGATTGCATCTTTTGATAAGGTGTTGAAGGAGCAGGCTGTTCCGAATACTACAGAACACTGGTTTGGTAACGAGGTCGTTATCAAGCATACGATTTCGATTGCACAGATGCTGGCATTTGTGGACAATGTTGTGTCCAGTTGTTTTCATGATGAGGGGTATATGCCGGAGGTCAAAGACCTGCTGATTAAAAGTAACCTCTTGACTCGATATGCAAACTTCACGCTCCCTGAGAATCTGGAGCATCGATACACGCTTATTTACAACACGGACGCTGTGGCAATGGTGAGCAAGCATATCAGTTCCGCCCAGTTTGATGAAATCCTTCGGGCGATTGATGAGAAAATCGACTACATCTGCAACACCAATATCATGGCGATTGAGAAGCAGATGCAGCAGCTTGCGGTATCCTTTGAGGATGTTTCCAAAAAGACTTCAGAGATGTTTACCGGGGTAAACGGCAGCGATGTTGCGAAGCTGATTGGCGCTATTGATAAGGGCGGCGTAGATGAGCAGAAGCTTGTACAGGCCTTTCTTGAACAAAGAGAGGATTATAAAGAATGAGCTTGTCAAGCAAGCTAAACGCATGGATTAGGTCTCCGCAGGGGCAAGCCCGCTTACAGGAAAAGATGGCGGAATACACCAGAGACGGTGTAGAAAAAACTGCCGCCGGAGATTCTATCGTTCCTGAAAAGCGTGGCTGGGAAGCTGCCGCAAAGTTTATACAGGTTCTTCAGATGACGGCTAAAAGCTATGACCTGCCTGAATCTGTGATGAAGCACATTGACGAGATGGACAGCGGGAGCATCATTCGTATTGGAGACGGCTTCGAGGTTCCTTTATATTTTGGCGGCGACCTACATCGTGATTCTCTTGAGAACGACGCTACAAGTTATGGCGGAATCGACAATATTGTGGCTTTGTTTAATAACGGATACCACGCATCCAACTATGTATATGGTTGGTGGGATGGTCACTCACCATCTGGAGAGGCGATTGGTCGTTCGCTGCATAACGAAGACTTTGCATGGGTGCGCAGCAAAAAAGAGCGTGAGGCGCTCAAGTTTATCCAGCAGGCAATCAGTGATTTCAACGGGAACTATGGTTCTGACTACAATGTAACTGCGGTTGCCGCAGAGATATATGAACAATAAATTTTGAAAGGCTTGGCTTTGTGCCAAGCCTTTTCTTCGTAAAGGACGGTGATGACGATGGCAATGGATGCAGATGTACGGTTACTAATCGGCGTGGCTCGCGGTGGTGCAGACGGTGACAGTGAAGCTCTGATTCGCAAAGAGCTTGCTGAAATCATGAAGAACATCAAGGCTACCGTGACAGTTGACACCAAAACATTTGGCGAGCAGCTGCGTAAGGAACTGGATGCCATTAGCAACAGCGGCAAATTCTATGTCAATTTGTCGAAGATTAAAATCGGTGCCGGTGCCATTACTGATTTCAGGAAACAGTTAAGCGCCGTCATTAACACAATCAACCTTGATAAGGGGACAAGTGTCACCCTTACCGCCGAAAACATCGGCGAAGTCAAGTCAAAACTGAAGGACGCAGGCGACGCAGCAGACGAAGCCGCCCGCAAGGTTGCAGCGTTCAAGGTACAGATGGAGGCGCTTGGGCATCAGAAGACTGTTGTACAGAGAAGCTTGAACGGTCTGGTTGACAGCGGTGTATCTGAGAGTGAGAGCCAGCGTGTGGCATCGTTGGTGGAGCAGTATCGCCTGTGGGCGATGAGCGTGGAGACGGTTCGTGCGTCCAAAGAGGCTACAAGCGATGAGTACAGACTGAGTCTGGAAGCAGAAGGCGCAGCCATTCTGGAGAACATCAACCGGATTTACGCTGAGCGTCAGGCTGCGGAAGAAGCTGCTGCGGCAGAGGCTGCTGCGGCAAGGAGCGCAGAGGCCGCCAACAAAGAGAAGATGGCGACCATCAACGAGGTCATCAGTGCTTATAAAAAAGTCAGCACTTACATTGACAAGAATCCCCGCATTGATGGCACCGAACTGGAACAACTTAAGCTAATGCGAGAGCAGCTGCTCGGTGTATGGAACGACAGTAAGAATGCCGCCGATGGTATGACGAGCATGAGCAAGACAGACTTGCGAAAGCTGCTGTCTGATTTTGCCGCACTGGATACTTCCATTACGGAGTCCGGCAAGAAGGGCAATACGCTCGTTGGAATTATCTCATCCGCTTATAAGAAGTTCGGCGGATGGATGCTGGTGACGAGAAGCCTGATGGTCATGGTCAACAACTTCAAGCAGATGGTGACCAATGTACGGGCGCTGGATGCGGCCATGACCGAATTGAAGAAAGTTACCGATGAAACCAGAGCGACCTATACTCGATTCTTCAATGAAGCGGCTGTGCGTGCCAAGAGTCTTGGGGCAACGCTGACTGATACGATTACGGCAACAGCAGACTTTGCGAGACTGGGCTACTCCATTAGCGAAGCGGCAGAGTTAGCAGATGCTGCGCTGGTTTACAAAAATGTTGGCGATGGTATCAATGATATTTCCGAGGCGTCGGAGAGCGTCATCTCTACCATGAAAGCATTCGGCATTGAGGCTGCCAATGTAATGACCATTGTTGACAGATTCAATGAGGTCGGCAACCGATTCGCCATTTCTTCTAAGGGCGTGGGCGACGCATTGGTGCGTTCAGCGTCCGCTCTTGCAGCTGCCGGTAACAGCTTAGACGAGAGTATTGCCCTGGTAACGGCGGCAAACAATGTTGTGCAAGACCCTGAGAAGGTCGGTACAACTATGAAGACCGTTTCCATGTATCTTCGTGCGGCAAAGACCGAAGCGGAAGAAGCTGGTGAAAGCACAGAAGGTATGGCAGAAAGTGTCTCCAAGCTGAGAAAGGAAATTCTTGCGCTAACCAGCGGACGGGTTGATATTCAGCTGGACGAAAACACCTTCAAGAGCACTTATCAGATTTTGAAGGAACTTTCCAAAGTTTGGGGAGACCTTACGGATATTACCAAAGCCAACATCATGGAGATGATTGGCGGTAAAAGAAACAGCAATGTGGTAGCATCACTGCTGAACAACTTCGCAGATGCGGAGGCTGTTCTTGAAGTGGCGATGAATTCAGCGGGTTCTGCACTGAATGAAAATGAGAAGTATCTCGACTCTATCAATGGTAAGGTTGCGCAGTTCCAGGCCGCATTTGAAAAACTCTCTGCATCGTTTGTAAACTCCGGGCTTGTTAAGGGTGTTGTAGATGGCGGGACGGCGATTCTTGAAACACTGACTGCAATCATTGATAAACTGGGTTCGTTCCCTGCTTTGATTTCCACAATCACTGCCGCTGTAACCGCATATAGCGGTGCCAAAGGAAAGAACCTTGGAATCTTTGATGTTGTTGACGGTAAAGTAGGGCTTTCCGGAGGCATTACGGATTGGTCTGCGGCAAGCAAAAACATAGCCGAGTATAACAAGGTTCTCGGCTCATCTATACAGACGCAGCAGATATTCATTAAATATCTTGATGGTACTGACGACGCTCTGTCTGGCTATCTAAAGTCTCTGAAGGGCGGCAAAGCCTCCATGTCCGGCTACAAAGCATACTGCAAACAGGCTGGCATAGAGACCAAAGCGTTTGGTGCAAGCTCAAAGGCAGCCGCGATTGGTGTAACGGCGCTCAATACGGCCATCAATATGCTTATTTCGTTGGGAATCGGATTGGTGATTCAGGGAATCATCACGGGCATTACGCATTTGATTAACGCCAGCGATGAAGCGATTGAAAAAGCAAACGAGCTGACCAATGCGTTTAATGAGTTCCGGCAAACAAACTCCGATAACATCGATAAATTGCAGTCGTTGAAGGAAGAGTTTGAGACGCTTTCACACGGTGTCTCTCGCTATGGTGAGAATATTTCACTGACAGCAGATGAGTATGACCGATATAAGCAAATTGTTCAGACGATTGTGGACATCTCTCCCGCACTGTCAGAAGGCTATAGCATTGAAAACGGTTATCTTGCAGACAAGAATGAGCTGATTGAGCGAGCTATCGAGCTGCAGGAGCAGCAGTATAAGAGTGAGCTTCGTCAGATGACAACCACAGAAAAACTTTCTGAGGTTATTAAAGGATATGCAGCATCTTACGATAAGCTGAAAAACAGCGATATTCTAACCACTGATACGGATTTGTCCAACAATATGTGGCAGATGTTCCGTGTCAATGACAGAGATGTGACGCCTGAGTTTGTTGGAAACTCCGGAGACAATAAGAGCCGGTATCTGTCTGAGCAGATTATGAAGGCTCTGGGCGTAACCGATATTGGCAAGGAGCTGGAAAAATATACCAACGAGTACGGCTATTACCAGTGGGGCGATTTCTGGGACGACTATGCAGACCAGGTATCTCATAATATTGGAAAGATTGCGGCCTCTATTGACTATACGGAAGTTGGCTTCGAGTCTCTCTCTGATTTTGAGGCTGCTGTCGAAAAGACAAAGAACGCTGCTGTCCGTTATGGTGAGGCACGAGATGGGCTTGAAAAGGCCAATCAGGATGTTGCTGACCAGTTGAAGCTTGTTGCGCAGAACAACGCTGCTTATGATGATTTAAGTACAGAAGCACAAAACATTGTTTCCAACTTTATTGACCGTTTCGGCGTTGATGATGTTACGAAGAAAAACTTCTGGGGAAAGATTGTTCCCGACGAAGATGCCATTACCGATATTAAGGTTCAGATAAATGACTTCATCGACAAGCTAACGCCGGAAGTACAAAATGCAATGACTGGCCTGTTCGACCTGAAGGGGCTGTTCGATGCTGGCGACATCAATGTTGACGAATTCCAAGAAACTGTCAATGCGATTATCAGCGACCTTGAAGCAGCTGGTTTTGACGATGATACCATCAAATACCTTAAACTCTCGTTAGAAACAGACACGGTTGAGCGACAGCTTACTGCTGTTAAAGAAGCTATCGGCGGCGTTGGCGGCAAGTACGATGCGCTTTTAGGCGAAATGTCCGCGCAGGAGCTGGAAATCGCGTATAACATTATCTCCGAAGAAGGCTCCATGACCTTCGAGGAATTACAGGAGAAAATCGAATGGCTGAAATATGCCAACGCCGATATGGTGAACACCCTCGATTTCTCCGATATGATATCCGGCCTGGATAGTGCGAAGGATGGCCTTGACAGCATCATTTCTGCAATGGACAGACTGAACTCTGGCACTGCCATGACAAAGCAGCAGCTTGCCAATCTCGCCTTGCAGTATCCGAAGCTTTTGGAGCAGGCCGACCTGTTTGTTGATGGGTCTATCGATGGTCAGCGACAGTTGCTAAACAGCGTTCTTGAGATGAATGAAGCTGAATATGATGCGCAGCTTGACACGAAAATCGCAGAGTTGAAAGCGACCGAGCAGGTTATCAACGACCAGCTTGCGATGGAAACGGAAAAGGCGAACATCATTGCCGATATCAAGAACATGACTGTGAACGGCCAGGTTCAGCAGGAAGAGGCTCTTATCGCTAAAATGAACGAGCTCAACGACCTGCAAGGCCGGAATTATGTTGCGATGGAAAACGGTATGCTGACCGTAAACGAAGAGGCTCTGAATAATAAACTTGGCAAAGAGAACGAGTATGGTCAGCAGGCAACGGAGAACATTTGGAAACCGTATGCGAATACCATTAAAAGCGCACATACACAAGGATTCTCCAAGTCGCTTGAGGCAACCAACAGCTACGGTAACAGCCTGTTTGCCAAGATTCGCAACATTGCTTCCAGCGTTTGGGGCGCACTGAGTCAAGCTGTTAAGGATGCTACGACTGGTAACTGGCAGGGTATTTCTCACTATTTCCAGTCCGCAGTATCTGGCGCCGCAGGTAATACCTCGATTGATGCAGGGGATGTTATCGTAACTTTTGATGGTGCAGCGGCCTATGTCGGAACAGAAACGCTTGATAATTGGATTTCACAACAGGAGCAGGCGTCCGCCCAGCGTATCGCCGCGCTGGAAGATTTCAAACAGCGGACAGTCAACGCCTACAAGAACCTTGAGGCGCTGCGTGGGCTTGACCTGACGAGTATCTATGGTTCTGCCGGTAGCTCTTATGGCAGTAGAAGCGATAGCAGTAGCGGAGGCAGCTCAGATGGCGACAGCGATACAAAAGACAAGATTAAAACAGTCGAAGAATATATCGCTGATATCGATGCTTATTACGAAGCTGAGAAGCGGCTGCAGGCTGCACAAGAACGGGCAAACTCTCTGGCGAAAAAGCTGAAGTATGCGGAAGACCCAGCTGAGAAAATTAAGCTATCCAGCGATTTGATTGATGCCTATAAAGAAGAGATGGCCGCTGAAAAGGATTTGATGGAGCTGAAAAAGAGCACCATCGCATCCAATGTCGGTGCTCTTCGGGCGCTTGGGTTTGAGGTCGAGTATAACAGCGAAACAAATGAGCTGTATATTAAGAACCTTGAACATCTGAATGAGCTTACGGCGTCATCTGCTGGCAAGTATGACACGCTGCAGGAAGCGACCAATGCCCTCCGCAAGGAAACGGAAGACCTGATAGATGTGACGGAGCAGCTCAACGATGACAACATCGACGCTGCGGGCTCCATTGAGGATTTGGGTTATCAGGTTCAGGAGACAAAGAACAATATCATCGACTATATCGAGGAAGTCTATAAGAAGCAGATAGATGCTTATCAAAAGATTATAAACCTAAGAAAAGAGATGATTGAGTCCGCCAAGGACGAGTTCGACTATGAAGCTGATATTGCCGATAAGGTCAAAGAGATAGCAGACCTGCAAGCCAGAATCGACCAGCTTGCTCTGGATGACAGCAGAAGCGCACAGGCAGAGCGGAATGCGCTAATGCAGGAGCTGGAAGAAAAGCAGAAAGACCTTGCAGACACACAGAGAGACCACTCTGTCGAGGCTCAGACCAATGCCTTGGACAAGATGGGCGAAGACTACGAGTCTGATAAAGAAGCGGAATTAGAGCTACTCAGAAGTACCGTCAATTCTTCCGAAGAACTCTGGACGGCATTTTACCAGACACTTCTTGGGCAGAGCGTATCTGTTGGCGCATCTATCGATGCGGAGATTTCTTCTGCATGGATACGGGCTGCGGAAGCTGTAAGACAATACAGCGATGCAGTGAGCGGCGTAAGCGGTGTTGGCACCGTGGTAAGCAATGTCCCCAAATACCATGATGGCGGCGTTGTTGATGAAGCAAACCTCAGCAAGGATGAAACTCTTGCTATTTTGCAAAAGGGCGAAGTCGTATTGAATGAGGCCAAGCAGAAGAGCCTGTATCGTATCATCGATTTCCAGGCGGAACTGTCAAAGCGCCTTGGCGTGGTTATCGGTGCGCTACCGACAATCTCGGCTCCGTCATCAGGCATCAGAGACACCATGAGTGGATTGACGCAAGACATTATCGGCAGTGCCGCACAGAGTCTCGTGTTTGAACCGCACTTCGAGGTCAACATTACCCATAGTGGTGAAATGGCCGACACGGACGCAAAAGCCTATGGCGAACGGATTGCCGATGTGGCAATTGACAAACTTTACAGCGCATTTGAGCGGCGCGGCATCAACAGTACGCGAGGCTCAAGGCTGAAACCATAAGTAACCCAACGGGGAGATACGGGCAACTGTATCTCCCCTATTTCAGAAAGGAGGTTTTCTCAAAGTATGGTAGTTGATTTCTCAAAGATAGACCTGCGGGAACCGCCAATGTTGATTCTTAAAAATACGACCGATGTACCGATTGGCGTGCTGGGCTATGCCATGAATATCACTGCTGATATTAAATATGATGAAGCCTCTGTGATTGAGTTTAATCTTCCGGCACAGGTGGATGGCGAACCAACCCCGTACTATGATGCGGTCATCGGTATGCGCATTGTTGAACTGCAGAATATCGGCCAGTTTATCCTTGTGAATCCCAAAGAGACCGGCGATGGCGTGAAGAAGATAAAGGCGTGCAAGGGGTATTCCCTTGAGTACGAATTTACTTTCAAAAAGCTTTCACTGGCAAACGCCACCTATAATTTTTGGAACCCTGTTACGCCGGACAGTACTCTACTCGGTATTATCCTTGAGCTGATGCCATCGTGGAGTGTCGGGAGCATTGACAACAATCTTGTTGGAAAATATCGTACCTTTGAAGTTTCTGACGAAAACCTTTATAACTTTATCAAGGGTACGATACAGACTTCATATAACTGCATTTTTGACTTTGATACCTATCATCGCAGAATCAATGTTAAGGATGCTTCTTCTGCAGTTCCGACCAATCCCATTTACATTTCCAACGCCAACCTTGCAAAAGAGATTACGGTCGAAGAAAATACGGAAAGCATCGTAACCCGGCTGGATGTCAACGGCGCCGACGGCGTAAACATTCGTGATGTAAACCCCAGCGGAACCAATCAAATCATCAATCTGGATTACTTCATGAATACCGATAACTTCGACCAGGTATTGATTGACAAGTACTATGCGTGGAAGGAAAGCTATGCAAACTATCAGCTTCCTTACTACAACTTGTCTGTGGAATATGTTCTGCAAATCATGCGCAAAACCACGGAGCAGACGGCGTTGGTGGAATTGGAAAGCGAACGGACTGTTCTGGAAAATGAGCAGGCAATCATCATACAAAGCATCGCACGAGACCTTGTACCGCAAAGCAAGCTGGACGATGTAAACGCCAGGCTTGCTGCAAAGCAAGCCGAAATCAATGCCAAGAACGAAGAAATCAAAGGCATTGAAGCACAGGCGGCGTCCATATACAGCGAACTGGTCACGATAAATAAGGCGGCCAATTTCAAATCCTACTTCACGCAGGAAGAATATTTGCAGCTTGACCGATATCTGAAGGATGATGCGGTGTCAGAGAGCAGCTTTGTAGCACAGACAACCGATTCATATGCCGATGAGGATACAGGCAATCAGGTTGCAGACAAGCTGATTGGTGTCAGCGACGCCAGCATTACTTATGTGACCAACACACGCAACAAGGAAATCTATGATGTCAAAGGCGGTAGAATCAAATCCGACTTCATTGATGCAGAGGTCATCAACGCAGCATTTGAAAAAGCGTCAAACAACAGTTTTGTGATGACGGCATACCTCGGTGCAGGAGTAACGGGCGACCGGTCTTTCCCAAAGGGGTGTATCTCTTTGACGGGAACAGTGTCTTCCGTTGCACATGACATGGCGGCAGACACTGAAATCCCTGACCTGTTGGTCGGTACGAAGCTGGACATCACGGTCAGCGAAGGGTATCTATACTTCACGCTGAACACCAGCGAGTATGAGAAGCGTGCTGTCGCATGGGACTTGTTTGAATACGGCAACGAGATTCTAACCAAGGTATCGCAGCCCTCCTACACATTTGGCGTGACAAGCGCAAACTTCTTGTGCCTTGACGATTTCGTGAAGTTCAAGAATAAGCTGCGCCACGGCGAAAAGCTCTATGTCGGTATCAGTGAGGATGAAACGCTGGCACCTATTTGCGTGGGCGTAAAAGTAAGCTTTGATTCGCCTAACGACCTGACGCTGGAGTTTAGCGACACCTACACCTCTGGTGATAGTTCTTTCCTGTTGGCTGATTTGTTGGAGCAAAGCGTCTCAATGGGCAAGAGTGTAGACCTGAACAAGTACAACTACTCTGCGTTTATGGACAGCGGCGCCTCTACAAAGGTCAAAGACTTTATGCAGACGGCACTGGATGTGTCCAAGAATGCCATCATGTCTTCTAAGGAGCAGGCTATCTCGTGGGGCGATTCTGGCATTCGGCTGCGCAAGTGGAGCGACGAAGCTCATACAGAGTATGAACCGAAGCAGGTGTGGCTGAACAACAACAGCATTCTGATGACCAGCAACAACTGGTCAACGGCAGAGCTGGCTATTGGTAACTTCTACGATGAGAACCTCGGTGATTGCTGGGGCATCGTTGCTCCCAATATTGTTGGTACTTTGCTCGCTGGCAGCAACCTTGTTATCGAGAGCGCAAAGCAGGATGGCGGCGTATCAGTGTTTAAGGTAGATGCCGAGGGGTGTGTGTTGCACAACAGCAACTTCAGCATCACCAACGAGAAGAGCAACTCGCATATTCTCTTAGACCCGATGCATGGTCTGATGATTGGTAAGTATCCGCTTATCAACAATAAGGGTGTCGTAGACGACGATAAGAAGCTTTTCTACGCGGATACTAACGGCAACCTGACACTAAAAGGCACCATCTACGCTACAGCCGGTTCTTTTAGTGGCGAAGTCACTGCGCTGAGTGGCTACATCGGCCAGCCGTCACAGGGTTGGACTATTATCAGCGATGCAATTTACAACGGGAAGCCTTCTTTCTCCAGTACCACTTCCGGCATCTATATTGGAACGGACGGCATTTCTCTTGGAACGGCAAGCAACTATATCCGCGCCAATAAGAACGGCTACCTGCTTGCAAACAATGTAAGCATTTCTGGCAAGGTCGAGGCAACCAGTGGTATTATTGGAGGCTGTGAAATCTCCAATGGAACGCTGCAGGTCAGTAATGCAAATATTGTCAGTATCAATGCCAGCAAGATTACGGCAGGCACTATGTCAGCCGATAGAATCAGCGGCGGTACGATTGATGCGACCGATGTGACCATCAAGAATCTGAACGCCAGTAATATTACATCGGGCACTATCAACGGTAATGTCATCAAGGTGACGAATCTGAGCGCAAGCAATATCACTTCTGGCACGCTGAATTGTACCAATGTTACTGTTACCAACCTTCGGGCAGATAGCATTACTGTTGGCAAGCTGACGGCAAGCCAAATATCGGGACTGCCTGCGAGCCAAATTACCTCTGGTCAGTTTAACACGCAGAGAATCCCGGAGCTTAATTGCAGCAAGATTACTTCCGGTACTTTTGACCCGGTGCGTATTC
>OBHX01000619.1_pt1 | contig 33368 bp, 20 predicted proteins | sample 1519331 | NCBI WGS metagenome assembly OBHX01 (sample SAMEA2602897, study PRJEB22501) | metagenome
GAAGCAGCGGCTCCATTTTTCCGTGAATCATGTCGCACATATAGTAGACAACGACACCGCAGGCTGCTGAAAATGCAGAGAGCGGCGTGCCGGCAAGACCATAGGCAACCGGAACGGCAGATGGCACGTGAAGCCAGAATGCGAGCGGTGTCAAAAGGAGTGCCGGCGCATCCTTCGGCACAAAGCGAAGATATAGAAACCAGAGCACCAGCAGAACCAGCGCCGCAAGACCCGCGATTACCATGTGAAGTGCAAAGCAGTGACCGATGATCACCAGCATTGCAAGGAAAACCATTCCATTCAATGGCAGGATGGCGCAGATCAGTGACAGAATCAATACCACATACATGCTGTTCAGCATCTTCAGATAGCCGAGATTGGAATTAATACCACGAAATACAGCAAGAGCGAGCAGAAATTTCACAATCGGAAGTACGATTCCGCTGCAGGAGCCGTAAAACTCTTTTAATTTTTCTTTCAGTTCAATCAATACTGTCATGTTTCCTTCCTCCTGCGCCCGGATTTCTTCCCGCTTTTTTCCTGTTCCTCATACATGTTCTGCAGGTCATCCAGCTCTTTTCCATACCATTTCAGCTTTTTCTGTGCTCCCTGGTAACGGATTGTGCTGATCACATACACGGCAATGGAATAGACTGCCAGAAAACACAGATAGGACGCGATCAGACACCCTGCTGCAAACTGCAGGTCGATTGTGTCTATCTCGTCCACCAACCATTCAATATGATATAAGACTGCAACCGCAAGTACCAGAATGTATCCGATGGAAGCCAGAAAAAAATTTTTCAGAAGCTCTTTTCCGATGTAATCACTCCGAAAATAGCGGCCGATTCGTAAGGCATTTTTTTCTTCTTTTTTTTCAAAAAAAGCCAGTTTTGTCATCTGACGAATCCTTTTTTCGTCCAACATGCCTCTTGGTCTCCTCTTCCCGTTCTAAATTATGTTTATTTTACCATATGTTTCCGATATTGGAAAGCTATTCTCAAAATATTCACACACTATTTTACAATTGCCGCACAAACAAAATCCACCTGTTCTGCTCCATTCACTTTCAACAGTGACGCAATGGCATCAACCGTGCTTCCCGTTGTGTAAATGTCATCTACCAGAAGAATCCGGCAGTATTTCATCTGTCCAGGCTTTGCCAATGCAAAAGCTCCCTCCAGGTTTTTCCGCCGCTCGGCGGGACTAAGCTCTTTCTGGCGTTTTGTTTTTTTCACACGGCGGATCAGGCGGGCATTCATGGGAAGTTCCATTTCTTCTGCCAGCTTTTCTGCAAATACCTCCGCCTGATTGTAGCCGCGCTGCCGCTGTCTCGCCGGATGAAGCGGCACCGGAACGAGCACCTCCGGATTTCTTCTCTGGATCTGCTTTCCCACATAGAAAAACGCCGCGTGAGCATAAAATCCAGCGTATTCCTGCCGTTCATGATATTTGAACCGCATCAGGGAAGCCTCAAGTTCCCCGTGGTAACCGTACGGCGCAAAACCGCGGTCGAAGCTGTGCCTCGTTCTGCTGCAGTCCCGGCAGAACTCTTCCTCACTGCCCACGGGTTTCCCGCATTTTTTGCACCGCGCACCCAGAATCGGATGGATCTTTTCCACACAATTCCGGCATAGATACAGTTCCTCACGTGACAGCAGTCCATCACAGATGGGACATCGTCTCGGATAAACTGCGTTTAAAAGCCAGTTTCCTGTTTTATTTTTTTCTTTCATGTAACCTGCGCTTTCCCTTATCCACTCTGCCGGATGCAGCCGCATCCATGCCCCGGAAAAACGTGTTTACGCGTTTTCTTCCTGCATTTCCCAGATTCTTCTGGCGAGCGTTGTATACCGGTTCGCCTCGATATGATTTCCGATCATTGCCTGGAATGTCACATCACTTCCGACGATGGTGACGCACTTTCTGGCTCTCGTCACGGCCGTATACAAAAGATTCCGCGTCATCAGCATGCGCGGGCCGCCGAGCAGCGGAATCACAACCGCCGGGTACTCGCTTCCCTGCGCTTTATGTATCGTTGTGGCGTAGGCGAGCTCCAGCTCGTCCGCCTGTTTGAACGTATAGTCTGCGAATTTTCCTTCCTCAAACTCCACGGTGATCACCTCGGTATACGGGTTGATGCTCCGGATCATGCCGAGGTCTCCGTTGAATACACCCATACCGCGCTCCGCCACGATTCCGTTGATGCCGCGGATTTCCCACTCCATCTGGTAATTGTTGCGGATCTGCATGACCTTGTCGCCCTCGCGGAGGATATTACCTCCATTTTCCCGCTCGGCTTTGTCCGGTGCGGGCGGGTTCAGGTATTTCTGCAGAATCTGATTCAGATTTTCCACGCCGAGTGCACCTTTCCGCATCGGAGTCAGAATCTGGATATCCTGCGGGCGGGCATCCACATAACGCGGCAGTTTCTGGGACACCAGCGTCACCAGCACTTTCCAGATCACGTTGACATCGTACCGTTTCAAAAAGAAGAAATCTTTGCTCTTATTGTCCAGTATAACCTCTTCCCCATTATGGATCTTATGTGCATTGACAACAATATCGCTCTGGGATGCCTGCCGGAAAATGTGCGTCAGGCAGACAATCGGAAAGCATTCCGAACGGATCAGATCCCGGAGGACACTGCCCGGGCCGACACTTGGAAGCTGGTTCTGGTCTCCCACCAGGATCAGCCTTGTTCCCGGCACAATCGCGGAAAGAAGGGCATGCATCAGGTGGATATCAACCATCGACATCTCATCAATGATGATGACATCCGCGTCGAGCGGATTATCTGCGTTCCGCTCAAAATGCACATTTGCCGAGGAGTCATCCACATTTCCCGTCAGTTCCAGAAGACGATGGATCGTGCAAGCCTCACAGCCAGTTGCCTCTGTCATTCGTTTCGCCGCTCTTCCGGTCGGCGCTGCCAGGAAAATGTCGAGGCCTTCTGCCTCAAAATAATGGATCATCGCATTGATGGTCGTCGTTTTTCCGGTTCCGGGACCTCCGGTCAGGATCATAAGACCGCTGTATGCCGCCTCAACGACTGCCGTCTTCTGCATCTCATCCAGCTCGATCTGATATTTTTTCTCGATCTTTCCGATCCGCTTTTCGATTGCCTCACGGTCTTCCTCGCATGTAATATTCAGCTCATGCAGCATGCGCGCCGTACTCAGTTCCAGATAATAATACTGGCTGGCGTACACAATCCGCAGCGGCTCATCCCCTTCCCGTTCGGCCGGGAGCTCGCGGATGACCGCTTTTTTGTCGATTGCCATATCCTGCAGAGATTTCTGCATCCGCTCCGGTTCTACGCCGAGAAGTTCCTGCCCTCTCCGAAGCAGCACCGGTTCCGGCAGATAGACATGGCCTTCTGCCGTCGCCTGATTCAGCACATACGAAAGACCGCTCTTGATGCGGAATTCGCTGTCCACGGCAATCCCGATTTTTCCGGCAATCTCATCCGCCGTCCGAAATCCCACGCCTGCGATATCTTCCGCCATTTTATACGGGTTTTCCTTTAAAATCCGGTACACATTGTCCCCGTACTGCTGATAAATCTTTGCACCGAGATTCAGCGCAATGCCATATCCCGAGAGGAAAATCATCGCATTCTGCATTTCGGCTTTTTCTGCCACCTGCTGTGCAATTTCACGCGCTTTCCGCTCGCTGATTCCCTTTACCTCCGCGAGGCGCTCCGGCTCTTCCTCGATGATCCGAAGCGTATCGTCACCAAAGCGGCGCACAATTCTTGCCGCCAGCGCCGCACCGACTCCTTTGATCGCACCGGAACCGAGATACCGCTCCAATGCAACAGAATCCTGTGGAACTTTCGTCTCATAGGATTCAATGCGGAACTGCTTTCCATAGGCAGCATGTTCAATATAATCTCCGGAAGCCTCGATCAGCTCGCCCTCTCCGATCATCGGAAGCGTGCCGACGCATGTCAGCTCGCGCCCCTTCATGCTCAGATTCAGGACGGTATAGCCGTTCTCCTCATTTCGGAAAATAATGTGTTCTACGTAGCCTTCTACTTTTTCTTTTTCACTCATCTTTTATCAAAATTGGCTTTCAAATTCATTCATCACTTCGCGGTACTGGCCGGTTCCAAGCGCAACGACGCTCGCCGGATTTTCTGCTGTCACGGTATTGATGCCGGTCCGCTCCTGGATCAGCTCGTCCATTCCGTCAAGGAGACTGCCGCCTCCGGTCAGGATAATGCCGCGGTCGGAAACATCGGATGCCAGTTCCGGCGGCGTTTTTTCCAGCACGGCACAGATCGCGTCCGCAATCTGGTTTGTCGTCTGGGCAAGGGCACCTCGGATTTCGTCGGAGGAAACCGTAATCGTCGCCGGAAGTCCGGTGATGACGTTTCTTCCCTTGATCTCCATCGTTTTCTCCTCGGCCCGCGGATAAGCGGAACCAATCCGGATTTTCACTGCCTCTGCGGTCTGTTCTCCGATAAATACGTTGTATGTTTTCCGTACATAGCGGATGATATCCTGGTCAAATGTCTCACTGGAAATCTTGACCGAATTGGAAACAACGGTTCCCGCAAGCGAGATCACAGCGATATCCGTCGTGCCTCCGCCGATGTCCACGATCATATTTCCGCATGGTTTCGTAATGTCAATTCCAGATCCGATTGCCGCTGCCACCGGCTCCGGCACGATCAGCACTTCCCGGGCTCCCGCCTGGTACGTTGCCTCCTCCACAGCCTTCCGCTCTACTTCCGTCACACCGGACGGCACACAGATGCTGATTCTCGGTTTCCGGAATGCTCTTCTTCCCATTGCCTTCTGGATAAAGTAGCGCAGCATGCGCTCGGTGATCAGAAAGTCCGTGATCACGCCCTGCCGCATGGGCCGGACCGCCATAATATTGCCCGGTGTCCGTCCAATCATCTGACGCGCTTCTTCTCCAATTGCCCGTACTTTATCTGCATCTTTATCATACGCAACTACGGACGGCTCCTTTAATACAATGCCTTTTCCCTTGGCATAGACCAGGATGCTGGACGTCCCCAGATCAATTCCGATATCGGTCGTTGCAGCCATAGTAATCCCCTTTCCTGTTCTCTTTTATTTTTCTTTATTTTAATCTGTTTGAAATTTGTATAGAATAAGTTCGGGTTCAAAACACCCGAAACACAAAAGGATCGAATGTGTTCTGAACCCAACCCGCTTCTTATTATATACAATCCCTTTTAAAATGGAAAGGATTTTTTAGAGATATTTTTCGACATATTTTCCGGTGTAGGATACCGGGCTCTTGGCCACTTCCTCCGGCGTTCCGCACGCAATCACGGTTCCGCCGCCGTCTCCGCCCTCCGGTCCGATATCAATAATATAGTCCGCCGTCTTGATGACATCCAGATTGTGTTCGATAACAACGACGGTATTTCCGCCCTCGGACAGGCGGTGCAGAATCTCCACCAGTTTGTGGACATCCGCAAAATGAAGTCCCGTCGTCGGCTCGTCGAGAATGTAGATCGTTTTTCCCGTGCCGCGGCGGCTCAGCTCTGCTGCGAGCTTGATACGCTGCGCTTCTCCGCCGGACAGCGTGGTGGACGGCTGGCCGAGGCGGATGTAGGAAAGTCCGACATCGTACAGGGTCTGTAATTTCCGGAAAATCGACGGTACCGGCCTGAAGAATTCCAGTGCCTCCTCGACCGTCATATTCAGCACATCGTAGATGCTCTTTCCTTTGTATTTGACTTCCAGTGTCTCACGGTTGTACCGTTTTCCATGGCAGACCTCACACGGCACATAGACATCCGGCAGGAAGTGCATTTCGATCTTCAGGATACCGTCGCCGCCGCAGGCCTCGCATCGGCCGCCCTTCACATTAAAGCTGAATCTTCCCTTCTTGTAGCCGCGCGCCTTGGCATCCTGCGTTGCCGCAAACAGGTCGCGGATCTGATCGAACAGACCTGTGTACGTTGCCGGATTGGAACGCGGTGTTCTTCCGATCGGGGACTGGTCGATGTCGATGACCTTATCGAGCTGTTCCATACCGATGATGTCTTTGTGTGCACCCGGAATCGTCCGCGCACGGTTCAGATCTCTTGCCAGCCGTTTGTACAGAATTTCATTGACAAGGGAACTCTTTCCAGATCCGGAGACTCCGGTCACGCAGGTCATGACACCGAGCGGGAAATTCACGTTGATATTTTTCAGATTGTGCTCTTTTGCTCCGACTACCTTCAGCCAGCCCGTCGGCTTTCTGCGCTCGGACGGAACCGGAATTTTCAGCTCTCCGCTTAAGTATTTTCCGGTGATGGAATTCGGATTTTTCATCAGATCTTCCGCCGTTCCGATCGCCACCAGCTCTCCGCCGTGCTCACCGGCTCCCGGGCCGATATCGACAACGCAGTCAGCGGCGCGCATCGTATCCTCGTCGTGCTCCACGACGATCAGGCTGTTTCCGAGGTCACGCAGATGTTTCAGCGTCGCGAGAAGTTTGTCGTTGTCTCTCTGGTGAAGACCGATGCTCGGCTCGTCGAGAATATAGGCGACACCGACAAGGCCGGAGCCGATCTGCGTTGCCAGACGGATTCTCTGCGCCTCACCGCCGGACAGCGATGCCGTTCCGCGCGCCAGGGTCAGATAGTTTAATCCGACATCCGCAAGGAAGCTCACACGCGCACGGATCTCTTTTAAAATCTGCTTTCCGATCAGCAGCTGCTGTTCGGAGAGTTCGAGGTTCTGCATAAACTTCTGCAGATTGTCGATGGAAAGGGATGTTACTTCAAAAATATTTTTATCTCCGACCGTCACACCAAGCGACGTCGGTTTCAGACGCTGGCCATGGCACGCCTGGCACGGGGTCACACGCATGAAGGTTTCGTATTCCTGTTTTGTAGAATCCGATCCGGTCTCACGGTAGCGGCGCTCTACATTTTTGATCAGCCCCTCAAAAGCCACATCGTACACACCGACGCCGCGCTGACCGCGGTAATGCACCTTGACGGATTTTCCGTTCGTTCCGTAAATCAGGATATCGTGGATTTTTTTCGGATATTCACAGAACGGAGTGGAAAGGGAAAAATCGTACTCCTCTGCCAGCGCATCGAGAACGGCTCTCGTATAGCTCGATTTGTCCGTGCAGGACTGCCAGCCGAGCACGGTGATGGCTCCGTCTGCGATGGATACGGTCTTGTCCGGAATCATCAGATCCTCGTCGAACTCCATCTTGTAGCCAAGGCCGGCACAGCTCGGGCAGGCGCCGAACGGGTTGTTGAAGGAAAAGCTTCTCGGCTCAATCTCCTCCATGCTGATGCCGCAGTCCGGGCAGGAAAAGCTCTGGCTGAAGTTGAGCTGATTTCCGTCCATCGTGTCGACCACCAGAAGGCCGTCCGCCAGATCCAGTACATTCTCGACGGAATCCGTCAGACGTTTCTCAATGTCCGGTTTGACTACAAGACGGTCCACAATAATGGAAATGTTGTGTTTCAGGTTCTTATCCAGCGTAATCTCCTCGGACAGCTCATACTGGCTGCCGTCGATCATCACGCGGACATAGCCGCTGCGTTTTGCCTGTTCGAGCACCTTTTCGTGTCTTCCCTTGCGGCCGCGCACAACCGGCGCGAGAAGCTGGATTTTCGTCCGCTCCGGGAGTGCCATGATCTGATCGACCATCTGGTCCACCGACTGGCGGCTGATGACTTTTCCGCACTTCGGGCAGTGCGGAATACCGATTCTCGCGTACAGAAGACGGAAGTAATCGTAAATCTCCGTCACGGTTCCGACGGTGGAACGCGGGTTCCGGTTCGTCGATTTCTGATCGATCGAAATAGCAGGCGGCAGGCCTTCGATGCTGTCCACATTCGGTTTTTCCATCTGTCCTAAGAACTGGCGCGCGTAGGAGGAAAGGCTCTCCATGTACCGCCGCTGGCCCTCCGCATAGATCGTGTCAAACGCAAGCGAACTCTTTCCTGAACCGCTGAGGCCCGTAAATACAACAAACTGGTTTCTGGGGATATCGACATTCAGTGCTTTCAGGTTGTTCTCCCTGGCTCCCCGTATTCTGATAAACTCTTTTTTCTCTGCCATAACTGTTCCTCTTATTAATTGGAATCCCTGTCCGGACAGGGACAGGAATCTTGTCTCGTTTTCTTCCATTATAGCACACCGCCGTGCGTTATGCAAACATTTGTTCTATTTCTTTATCATCTTTTTACAGCAGAAAATCTGCCAGAATCACATTGCTGACGGAAATCCCATCGCGTGTCAGAGCCAGGCGCCCGCTGTGTTCCTGTAAAAGATGCATCGCTTCGTATTTCTTCAGAACCCCGCCGTATACGGCATGGATCTCCTTTCCAAACTTCTCCTCAAACTCCGCCGTCGAGATCCCTTGTGTCATTCGAAGGCCGAGAAACATAAATTCTTCCATGGCATCCTGCCGGGAAAGAATTTCCTCATCCTCACGGATCTTTTCCAGTGCTCCGCACGCTTTCAGATACAAAGATCGATCTGCCGTGTTCGTCCACCGGCGGTTTCCGAATAACGATGCCGCGGAAGGCCCGAACCCCAGATAATCCGTCCTTTTCCAGTAGCCGATATTGTGGCGGCATGCGAAGCCCGGCTTTGCATAATTGGAAATCTCATACTGGAAAAAGCCGTATTCTGCGAGGATTTCCGCCGTTCTGGCATACATTTCGCGTTCTGTGTCCTCATCCGGCAGATCCAGTTTCTGCTCCGCAAACGGGGTTCCCGGCTCCACGATCAGGCTGTAGGCGGAAATGTGCTCCGGAGAAAGCTCCGCGATCGTCCGAAGACTCTCTTCCCATTTCTCTTCACTCTGCTCCGGCAGACCTGACATCAGATCCACGTTGATATTCGCAAACCCGGCATCCCGTGCCAGCACAAAACTCTCCTGAAATTCCGCAAACGTGTGGATTCTTCCCAGCCGTTTCAGCTCCTCATCGTGAACCGACTGACAGCCGATACTGATCCGGTTGAAGCCGCTCTTCCTGTAACATTTCAGTTTTTCCGCATCCAGCGTTCCCGGATTGGCCTCCAGCGTAATCTCAGCATCCTCTGAAAAAACGTACTTGCTCCGCAGTTTTTCCATCACACGGGCGAGCATTCCGGCATCCACTGCGGATGGTGTTCCGCCGCCGAAAAAGACGGAAATCACTTCCCTTTCTGCCGTCTCTTCCGCTGCATCGATTTCTGCCAGCAGAGCCTCTTCATACTCCTTCTGCATTGCTTTCGTGCCCGGTCCCGAGACAAAATCACAGTAGGCACATTTCCGGATGCAGAACGGGATATGCACATAGAGTTCCAGTGGTTTTCTTTTTTTATTCATTCTGCTTTTCCTCCGTACGATCGAAAGACCGGCCCCTGCGCTCCCGCAACAGCAGGCGGCGCCGACAGGCCGGTCTCATTTTTATTTCTTAATTTTCATCCAGTTTCAGTACGCTCATAAATGCTTTCTGCGGAATCTCCACGTTTCCTACCTGGCGCATCCGCTTCTTACCTTCCTTCTGCTTCTCCAGCAGCTTCTTCTTTCGGGAAATATCGCCGCCGTAGCACTTGGCGAGGACGTCTTTGCGCATCGCGCGGACGGTTTCTCTGGCGATAATCTTCGATCCGACAGCCGCCTGGATCGGGATTTCGAAGAGCTGCCGCGGAATCTCTTCTTTGAGCTTCTCGCACATCTTTCTTCCGCGCTCGTAGGCAGATCCCTCGAATACGATGAAGGACAGCGCATCCACTTCTTCTTTATTGACGAGGATATCGAGTTTTACAAGCTCGCTTCTCTCATAGCCGAGCAGCTCGTAGTCGAATGACGCGTAACCTTTGGAGCGGGATTTTAAGGCATCAAAGAAATCGTAGATAATCTCATTCAGCGGGAGATGGTAATGAAGCATCGCACGCGTCGTCTCCATGTATTCCATTCCCTGATACTGGCCTCGTCTCTGCTGGCAGAGCTCCATGATCGGTCCGATGTAGTCGGTCGTCACCATAATCTCTGCTTTTACCAGCGGCTCTTCCATATAATCAATCTCGGACGGATCCGGCAGATTCGACGGGTTGGTCAGGTCAATGACGGTTCCGTCGGTTTTGTGAACCTTATAGATAACGCTCGGTGCGGTCGTCACGAGATCCAGATTGTACTCACGCTCCAGGCGCTCCTGAATAATTTCCAGGTGAAGCAGTCCAAGGAAACCGCAGCGGAAGCCAAAGCCGAGTGCTGCCGATGTCTCCGGCTCGTAGAAGAGGGATGCATCGTTTAACTGCAGTTTTTCCAGCGCGTCGCGCAGATCGCCGTACTGTGCGCCGTCGGCCGGGTACATGCCGCAGTATACCATCGGGTTGACTTTTTTGTAGCCCGGCAGTGCTTCTGCACACGGACGGTCGGCATCGGTCACGGTATCACCCACGCGGGTGTCGCGCACGTTTTTGATGCTGGCGGTGATATAGCCTACCATTCCGGCGGAGAGCTCGTCGCACGGGATCAGACGGCCTGCGCCGAAGTAGCCGACCTCGACAACTTCCTCGACAGCGCCTGTCGCCATCATGCGGATTCTCGTTCCTTTTTTCACGCTTCCTTCCATCACACGGCAGGAAATGATGACGCCGCGGTATGCATCGTAGACGGAGTCGAAAATCAGTGCTTTTAACGGTTCCGTCGGATCACCTTCCGGTGCTGGAATTTTCTGTACGATCTGCTCGAGCACCTCGTCCACGTTCAGGCCGGTTTTTGCGGAAATCCGCGGAGCATCCTGCGCTTCCAGTCCGATGACATCCTCGATCTCTGCAATTACACGGTCCGGCTCGGCGCTTGGAAGGTCTACTTTGTTGATGACCGGGAACACATCCAGGTCATGGTCAAGGGCGAGGTAGACGTTGGCAAGGGTCTGCGCCTCGATACCCTGCGATGCATCGACAACGAGCAGCGCGCCGTCGCATGCGGCAAGGCTTCGGGAAACCTCATAGTTGAAGTCAACATGGCCCGGGGTGTCAATCATGTTTAAAATGTACTCCTCGCCGTCGGCCGCTTTGTATACGGTACGGACTGCCTGTGCCTTGATCGTGATGCCGCGCTCACGCTCCAGATCCATATTGTCCAGCACCTGATCCTGCATCTCACGCTCGGTCAAAAGGCCTGTTTTCTGAATAATACGGTCCGCAAGGGTTGATTTTCCATGGTCGATATGGGCAATAATACAAAAATTACGAATTTTACTCTGATCTATTCCTGACAAGTTTTTTCCTCCTGCTTTTTCCCTACGATACCAGATTGCTCCATATTTCGTACTCCCGCAATCTGTCTATTTTGTATGATACGAAATTCCACTCAAAAAAGCAAGATAAATTTATCCGCCTGATGCCGGACTTTTGCCCGACAGAACCTTATGCAAGATATCCGAAAACGGCCCCATTGCATTTTTCACCTCCTCGACCGTATTCGTCTGCGCACCAACCTCGAGAAGAACAGATCTCGGGCGGAGATGGAGGTTGTAGCGGTAGCCTTTTAAATAGATGCAGCGCGAAAAACCGGGATAATACTGTTCTGCCTCATACTCCATCTGAAAGGAAAATGCAAGGTTTTCCGCCTGATACGGATTGGGCAGGCTTGTCAGTTCGCCGCTTTCTTTCGTGCGGGAAAGGCCGTTGAAAAACATGATCTGCGCGGTCGGCTTTCCGTTGATTTCTGTCACAAGACGTTTTGAACCATTGACCCCGTCCCGGTGCAGGTCGATCACGACCTGAATGGACGGGTGTTCTTCCAGCGCCGCTGCGATGACCGGCTCCGCGTAGTTGTAGGCGCGGCTCCGCTCGAGACAGCCTTCTTTCATGTCAAATGCCTCTGTAATATGAAGCACTTCGTATCCGTACTGCTTTTCCAGAAGCTCCTGCAGATCATCACCGAGGCCGATTACCGTGTCCGCTCTTTCTCCCGGACGGGAATCGGCGAAGGTTTCCTGCGAATGGGTATGATAGATCAGAATCTGCGGGCCTTCGGCATTTTCCGGCAGGGTCAGGTCTTTTCCGAGCAGGGTGCTGCCATCGATCTCGCCCGGCAGGACCGAAGTGTTGGGATCGACAACGAAGAAGCGGTTCAGGAGCGCCTGCGGGTCAGCAAGAAGGTCAGGGGAAATTGTCTCCTGAATCGTGTCGGCCTCCGGGTAGAGAATCTCACGCGGTGCGCCGCCGGTTTCGATGGTCTCCTCCGGGACAGACTGCGGCGCTTCGGGTTCTGCCGTTGATGCCGACTCTCCGGCTGCCGGTTCTGTGATTCCTGTTTCCGTCTGCTCCGGCTCCGTGATTTCCATTCCATCTTTTTGAGTTTCATCTTTTTGAGTTCCATCCTTTTGATCTTCCTCAGTTCCCTGCTCCTTCGATTCTGTCTGCCCTCTTTCTGCTCCCGGTCCCGGATTCGAATCCTGCTTCGCCGTATCCGTTTCCGCTGCTTCTGTCCCGGCAGACAGCGTATTCTCTGCCGTGCTTCCCTCCCGAAGCGCCGGTATCTGATCCCGCACTGCCGCGAGGAGATTTTCCATCCATCCCCTTCCGTCCTCTTTTCCGTCATAAAAAAGAAGCGGCATCATCACATCCACGGATAACTGCTCCGCCTGTGCTGCCGCCCGCTGCAGCAGAACTTTCCCCTCTGAGAAATGATTTTTCCGGAGAACCGCTGCACTGCGGAACAGCAGTATACTGCAGGACAGGAAAAGACATCCCCATCCGAACCATCGTCCATTTCGCCTGGCATTCCACATATTATCACCATATTCATGATATGTTACAGTTCCCCGGAAAATGCCTGATTCATACCTGCCGCAAGAACCCCGGCCAGGCGGCGGACCATCTCGTCGATCTCTTTTGTCGTCACGTAAAGGCTTTCGAGCGCCGGTGAAATGACTTCTCCCAGAAATTCATCCATCTCGGACTCCTCCAGCGATTCCAGAACGCCTGCGACGGCATCGTGGACGATCGTTCCTGCCCCTACAACGGTCGGCACACCGATTCCGATGACCGGCACGCCGAGCGTCTCCTGATTTAAGGCATTGCGGTGGTTTCCGACGCCCGAGCCCGGCCAGATTCCGGTGTCGGCAAGCTGGATCGTACAGTTCAGCCGGTGAATACTGCATGCGGCAAGGGCATCCACGGCGAGAATCACATCTGGATGGGTCTGTTCTGCCGTTCCGCGCAGGATTTCCACTGCCTCCATGCCCGTCTGTGCCATAACGCCGGGAGCAAGGGCACTCACTTCCCGGCCCTTCTTTCCGTAGGTGCGCACCAGATGGCGCGTAACGTTAAGCTGCTCCACCGTCTCCGGCCCGAGCGCATCCGGCGTGATACCGCGGTTGCCGAGGCCGGCCACAAGAACGGATCCGCACGCTTCCGGCACCATTTCCATCAGACAGTGGGAAAACTCCTCCGCCGCTTTCCGGCTCTCCTCCTCGTCTGCCGTCAAAAGCAGCGGCGCTTCGATCGTCACATACGTCCCTTTCGGCTTTCCCATCATTTTTGCACCCTGCTCCGATGTGATTTTCACAATGGTTGTCTGAATTTCCGCCTTTCTTTTCTTCTTCTCAATCTCGACCCCGGAGATCTCCACATGGTCCCTCTCAAATTTTTCCTGATTCTCCATCGCCAGGTCTGTCCGCATCCTATACTTTCCTATCATACTTTTCTCCTTCTCCTGTATTTTTGTTGTAGTTTTTGCAATTTTTTCAAAAATATGTATTGACAAACCATGCGAAATATTATAGGATAATAAAGCATGTTTCAGTGGAGCGCCCGTGTCTGTTCCATTGAATAACATCCCTTAAATCACATTAATTTTAAAAATATTGGAGGTGTACAGTTTGGCTAACATTAAATCCGCAAAGAAAAGAATCCTGGTAAATCAGACAAAGGCAGACCGCAACAAAGCAATCCGTTCTGCAGTTAAGACTTCTATGAAAAAAGTAGATGCTGCTGTTGCTGCAAACGATAAAGAGGCTGCTGCTGCTGCATTAGTAAATGCGATCTCTACCATCGACAAGGCTGCTTCTAAAGGCGTTTATCATAAAAACAACGCTGCCAGAAAAGTATCCAATCTGAGCAAAGCTGTAAACTCAATCGCATAATAAAGATATAAACCAAAGAGAACTTAGTCATACCGTCATGTGGCTGGGTTCTTTTTTTATGCTTACCAAAAGAGTGCGCCGCGACAGATCTTTTGATAAACACAGAACAAGGCGTATCGGCCAGTTTTCCTGTACCGGTACGCCTTGTTCTTTTTATAGCAATCCCCGAAAATAATGCAAAAAATTCAGCACCGCAGAGCGTGAATTACTGCGTCACAGATTTTCGTCGTACCCCGGTACGCCTTCAAATCTGTTCCTTGCAATTCGCGCTCTGCAGCACTGCCTTTTTTGCATTATTTTCGGGTCTTGCTATAGAAAACTCTGCTCTTACGCCGCCCTGCTGTATTTCGTAATCAGCAGCTCCACGCTCAGCAGATCGGAAATTTTTCCCGTCTTCACGTCCTCTTCCATCTGCACGCAGTCATTGACCGCCGCTTTTAATTCCTCCGCCGCATACTGGCGCGACATGGGAATATAGTTCCGCACAACGAAGCTCTGCAGTCCCGTCCGTTTTGCGATCGTCGCCTGATCGCAGTGCTCTGCCAGCAGCTCTTTGACCTGCAGCAGCAGATTGAACTGGCGTGCCAGCAGAAAGAGAATCCGCATCGGCGGCTCCTTTAAAGCCAGCAGATCCTGATACAGATCGAGCGCTTTCCGCTGCTTCTTCTCCGTTACCGCGCGGATCATCTCGAAAATCCGGTTCGTAATCTGCGTTGTGCAGACTGCCTCGATATCCGCCCGTGTGATCACATCTCTTCCCATCGTATAGCTGAGCAGTTTTTCCAGCTCCTGCGAGATATTTCCCATATCCGTGCCCGTCTTTTCCAGAAAATCTTCCATATCCTGGCGTGTGATCTTTTTTCCCTCTTTTTTCATCATGCCGAGTACCCAGGTCATCAGCGTCTTTTCGTCCTGACGAGCAAATTCCACTGCTCTTCCCTGCTTCTGCACCGCCTTGTACATACGGTTCCGCTTATCGACTTCCTCCTCCACGAAGATCAGCACCAGATAATCCGGCAGGGATCCCATGTAGTCTGCCAGCGCGTCGGCTTTGTTTTTGAAAAATCCTGTATTTTCCAGCAGAATCACACGGCGGTCCGCAAAAAACGGCATCGTCTCCGCAAGGTCAATCACTTTGGGAATCTCGGTTCCTTTTCCCTCAAAGCGGGAGAAATTCATCGTGTCGTCCTCCGGCAGCAGTGCGTTTTTCAGCTTGTTTTTATACTGATGCTTCAGATAGGCTTCTTCTCCGTAGAGCAGGTAGGCCTGCTTAAAATTCTGCGTTTTGATATCTTCTAAAATGCTTTTCATTCCATCCTCTTTCTTTCGTTCCGGCAGAAGCACGTTTGCGCAGTGCCGCAGCAGCCGGAGCTTTTGACCATTCAGGAGACGGGAAATTCCACATCCGACCGGTATCCGTGAACCGCCAGGCGGTCACGCTTCAGCTGTACTGTCACGGCTCCATCCACCGGTGTTCCGTAGATATGGCTTTTGCAGGCACGAAGCCGCTCCAGCAGCTCCCGGTGCGGATGGCCGTACCGTCCCGGCCACGCGCAGGAAATCAGGCTGATCTGCGGCTGTATGCGGTTCAGAAATGCCTCGCTCGTTGAATTTCTCGAGCCGTGGTGCGCCACCTTTAAAATCTGGCACCGCTCTGCCGCCCCCAGGACCTCTTCTTCTCCGCTTCCCTCCAGATCTCCCGTCAGAAGTGCGCGGCAGGCACCGCAGGAAAGCTGTAATACAACACTTCCGGCGTTTTCCTCTCCCGTATAGTCTTCGCCCGCTCCCGGATGAAGCACCGATACGGTGAGTTCTCCTGCACGGATCTCGTCTCCCTTTTTTAGATATTCTACCATAATTCCCGCTTTTTGTGCGGCTAAAATAAAAGGATTTTCTTTTTCGCTTCCTTTCATCCACACAGGCAGGAACAGATGGCGGATGCGAAGCGCCGTTTTCTGCTCCCCGATCAGCTCCAGCAGTTCGAGGATTCCGTTCGTGTGATCTGCGTCCGGGTGCGTGACAACAACGGCATCAAGAGCGGCAATGCCGCGCTGTTTCAGATACGGGAGAATCCTTTTTTCCCCGATCGCAGACGCACTGCTGCTTCCGCCATCATTCAGCATCAGAAAACGGCCGCTCTCCACCACCAGCGCATCGCCCTGGCCGACGTCCAGCGCTGTAATGGAAAACGTTTCCCGGGGACGGTAAAAAAGCAGAACACAGGCAAAAAACATGGTAATACCAAAGAGCATCCGCTCCCGCCTTCGTGCCTGCGCACCTTTTCGTTTTGCCCCATCCGGATTCATCTCCCGTTTTCGTTTTCGCACATACAGTATCACCAGCAGACCGGTCAGAATGATTCCATATCCTGCCATCTGCCATTTTTCCGGCTGACCGCAGATCCACACATTTCCCGGAATCTGTGCGACCGCCGCTGTCATCTGCCGCAGAAGTGTGAGCAGGAACCGCGCCGGAAGCAGAACAACACTTCCCGCTTTCACGCTTGCCAGTCCCGCCAGAAGCCCCGCAGCACCCGGCAGCAGCACCGCCGTCATGACAGCTCCTGCAAACAGATTCGGCAGAAACGCAAAGAGCGGAATCTCATAAAAATACCACGCCTGCAGCGGGATCATGACAAGCTGCAGGGAAAGGTACACCATCGCAGCCTCTTTTCCTTTCGCCGCAAGCTTTTCCAGCCCCGTTTTTTCCCCGCGTCTCTTCCGTTCCGCCTTCTCCCCCGCCAGAACCGGATAAACCCCGGAAATGGCTGTTACTGCTCCAAACGAAAGCCAGAACCCGCTCTGCTCCAGATACGAGGGGTTTTCTGCCAGCATCAGAATTGCCGCAAGAGAGAGCGCACTTAAGGAATCATACGTCCTTCCCACTGCGACAGCTCCCATCCGCACTGCAAACATCACCACTGCACGCACGGTCGCCGTTCCGCTGCCGGTAAACATGCCATACAGCACCATACCGGCGGCCGCTGCCAGAGACGCGGGAGTTTTCGGCAGATGCAGTGCCATCAGCAGCCGTCGGAGTGCCATGCCGAGCAGCATCAGATGCATGCCAGAAACGGAAATCAGGTGCAGCAGACCGCTCTGCTGATACGCCAGATACGTCTCCTCCGTGAGTTCCGACCGTTCCCCGAGCAGCATCGCAGAAAGCACACCTGCCTCCTCCTCCGGCATCATTTCTTTTAAAACGGCACAGCACCGCTCCCGCTCCAGCCGGAGCGCTTCGCCGAGATTCCACCGCCCGACATCCACAACTTCCTCCCGCTCCGAAATCATGTAGAACGCACAGCCTTTTCCCTCATAATATGTTTTCTCATCAAACATCCCCGGATTGCGCGGGCTTTCCGGCTTTTTTACAGTTCCGTACACCCGCACAGCGGCTCCGACCGGCAGATCTCCCCGCTTTGCGAGCAGATAAATTTTCCCTTTGCTTCCCTCCCCGCGCAGCACATACCCGTTGTTGCTGCTCTTTTTCTCATACGTTTCAATTGTCCCTGCAATCCACACCTTCCTGCCCTGCTGCGCTTTGTTTTCGTATTTGGGATCAGAAAAAGGCGTGCCAAGAGGCACGCCCGCAATCCGCAGCAGCACAAGCACCAGCATGAATCCAAGACACGCCAGGCACATGGGCCGTTTTCTCATGTATCTTTTTCCTCCAGATAAGACAGGTCTTCCTCGTAGAACTGATTGAGTTTCATCGTTTCACGGAAGGTTACATCGCTCTCTCCGTTGATGGAAAACTGCACCTTATCCACCTTACAGTTCGCCGTGATGGAATCCACCACCGCATAAATCGGAATCTGCTCCGCCACACTCGAAAGCGCAGAATCCTTAAAAGATTTGTCAAAATTCACATAGGCAATCCGATCGGATGTCGTGACACTTAAGACATTCATCGTATCCGGCAGCACCGCATAGTGGCCGTCTTCTTTCGGTCCCTTCATCAGCTGCTCCACCACGACACGCTCCAGCGGAATGTTCGTGCTGTACGGCACCCGCCGCGTCTCCTTCACAAGATGATCGCCTGCTTCATTTGCAAAATACAGTGTCAGCGTCGCATACTGATACTGATAAATTTCCCTTCCGGAATTTTCCAGAAAGCTGTCCGCCGTCATCGTTCCGATCTCGCGTCCTTTGGAATCCTTTAACGGATCCCCGTCGATCAGAAGCGTCACGCGCTCCACCTCCGGAACCTGCACAAAGGTACGCACCAGTCCTGCACGCACCAAAACCTCCTGCGGCCGCGCAAGCTCTCCGTACTCTCCACTTAAGTTCAGCGTAAGGAGCCCGTTCTCCAGCGTATACGTCTTGATGGAAATCCCATTGGAAAGAAGTGCCTGGTTTCCGTCCTTGGCAGGTTTCTCCTGCAGCGCGTCAACCAGCTCCTTGATCAGTTTCTGACCCGTTCCTTCTTTTGGTTCATACGGCTCCTGCACCAGTGTTGTGCCGGTTTTGTCCAGGCAGTACAGGTGATACGCCGACTCCTTCTGGCTCTTCTGCCACTGCCCGCAGCCGCTAAGAAGCAGCACGCCGGCCAGCAGTACGCCAAGTATCCGTTTCATGTGCGCCACCTCCTACATCACGTAATTCAGAGGAATCCGCACGGAAAATGTCGTTCCCTCTTTTTCTTTGCTGTATACACGGATCGCTCCCCGGTGCATGACAATCGCGCTCCGCGCAATCGCAAGGCCAAGGCCGGTTCCGCCGATTTCCCGCGAGTGGGACTTGTCCACGCGGTAGAAACGCTCGAAGATATGCGCAATCGACTCCTCCGGGATGCCGATGCCGGAGTCTGCCACCGTCACGTAGAAATATTTGTGATCCGCATTTAAGGATACACGCACCCATCCATTCTCGTTGTTGTATTTGATGCCGTTTTCGATCAGGTTCGAGAACGCCAGCGAGAGCTTCGTCGCATCCACCTCCGCATTGACCGGGCGGAAGCTGTCGAGAATGAGCTCCACATTTTTCTGTGCGGCAATCGGATGAAGCCGCTTCAGCAGCTGCTCTAACAGCTCGTTGATATTGACCTGGGTGATATTGAGGTCTGCCACCTTTTTATCCATCTTGACCAGCGACAAAAGGTCGGTAATAATCTGGTTTTCGCGGTCGATCTCCGAGGTAATATCCTGCATGAACTCCTGATAAAGTTCCACCGGAACGCCCTCCTGCCCGTTCAGCGAATCCGCCAGAACCTTCATGGACGCAAGCGGCGTCTTTAACTCATGCGAGACGTTCGAAACAAATTCCTGGCGGGAATCGTCGAGCGTGCGGACGCGGGTCAGCATCTTGTTGAATGCGTCCGTGATCAGCTCTGTCTCGAGGTAATCCGGAACAGAAATGCTTTCGTCGAGATAGCCGTCGGTGATGTCCTCGATGGAACGGGTGACCTTCTGGAACGGCTTCATCAGAATGCCCGCGAGCAGATAGCCAAAAACCAGCACGAGAAGCGCAATGATCGAAAGAATCGTCATTCCCTTCGTCTCCAGAATTTTCATATTCGCACGGATCTCATCCGTCGAAATGCTGACGAGCATAACGCCGAGCGTCTCCTTCGTCTCGGTATTCTGAATCCGCACCGTCATTTCCAGATAGCTGTTTTTCCGGTCGTACTGGCTCGTCTCCTTGCCCTGAAAGCTCTGGATGACCTCCTGCGAGATAATCGTCTTTCCGCGGTCCATATCGTACGTATCTTTGATGACGCGGAAATCCTGGTCAATAATCAGGATTCTGCCGCCGTAGATATTCGTCAGCATACTGAGCTGTCCGTTGATGACATCCGATCCAGGATCTTCCATGTAATTCTGCTGGATGAGCTGGTTGCAGATAATATCGCACTGATTTTTTACGGTAATGCTGCGCACCGATACCGCACGGTCCTCATAGCTGTTTACGATGCTCTTCTCAAGGATCACACACGGTACAATGCCGATGATCACAAGAATCACCGTGATGCGGAAGCGCAGACTCCGCAGAAACTTCCATTTTTCTTTGATTTTAAGCCTGGAAATAGTAACCAACTCCCCACTTTGTGTGAACGTACTTCGGTTCACTTGGATTTTTCTCGATCTTTTCGCGCAGACGGCGGATATGTACATCTACGGTGCGCACGTCGCCCGGGTACTCATAGCCCCAGACAATGTTCAGCAGGTTCTCTCTGCTGTACACCTTGTTCGGATTGAAGACGAGAAGCTCGAGCACATCGAACTCCTTCGCAGTCAGATTGATCTCGCGGTCTCCGATGAAGACTCTTCTGCCCTCGCAGTCGATCCGCAGGTCTTTCACCTGTACGACTTTTGCTTTCTCTTCTTTTGGCTCCTGGCGGGCCGCACGGCGCATGATGGCCTTGATGCGTGCTTTTACTTCCAGAATGTTGAACGGCTTTGTGATGTAATCATCTGCGCCGTATTCCAGTCCCAGGATTTTGTCCATGTCCTCGCCCTTTGCGGTCAGCATGACGATCGGAACGTTGGAAAATTCACGGATCTGCTGGCAGACGGACAATCCGTCCAGCTTTGGCAGCATCAGATCCAGAAGGATCATATCGTATTCTTTTTCTTTTGCCATGGAGAGTGCTTCCTCGCCGTCGTATGCGCAGTCAACCTCCATGCCGTCCTGCTCCAGGCTGAAGCGGATTCCTTTTACGATCAGTTTTTCATCATCAACTACAAGAACTTTCTTTGCCATTTCTTCTCCTTCTTGTTCTAAACCTCGATAGAACCCCTTATCTTTTCAAACATCTTTTCCTTGATGCCCTCAATGTTCATAATCTCCTCAATCGAACCAAACGGGCCGTTTGCTTCGCGGTAGGCGATGATGGCATCCGCACGGCTCTCTCCGATGCCGGAGAGTGTCATCAGTTCTTCTTTTCCGGCCGTGTTCAGGTTGACTTTGCCGGAACCGGAAGCCTGCTCCGTGCCGCCCGTATTCTGCTGCGGCGTTTCCGTGATTTCCATGTTTTCTGCCTCCTCGCGCGTCCAGACGGTGATCTGCTCTCCGTCTTCGATTTTCCGTGCAAGATTGAGGATTTTTTCTTCAGCATCCGGCAGAAATCCGCCTGCCGCTTCCACAGCCTGCACTACGCGGCTTCCGCCCGGCAGCGTGTAGACACCGGGGGAAGCGACCGCACCGCAGATATAAACCTGCACCGTTTCTTCCGGTGCTGCCTCCTGTGCCTCACGTTTTTCCGGAATGCCTGTAGTTTCTCCGGCGCTTTTTTCGGAAACCGTCTGCTCCTCATCCACTTCCTTCTGATTCCCGAAAACGGTTTCCGCCGTGCTCCCGCCTGTGCTATCTGACAGTTTGTATTCTGTATCCCTGTGGTTGCATCCGCAGAGCAAAAAAACCAGCATCGCCGCCAGTATTTTTGCATGTTTTCTGCCTCTGTTCTGCTGTTTTTTCAATTTCATGCTGTGTACTCCCTTCCGCTTCGCATCTGACGCGCAAGGGTCCCTTGTGTACGCATAACTACGTTTCTATTGTATCGAAGAAACCATAAAAATACAAGTAGAAATCTTAATCGTTATTCCCACTGAAACACTACAATTCCCACAACTGCCACTGCCATGCCGAGCAGCTTGCGCACGGTGAAATCCGTTTTTTCCATACCGAAAAGGCCGAACAGTTCAATCAGCCACGCCGCTGCGAGCTGGGAAATGACGATCAGCATCGCCGCCTTCGCCGGGCCGAGCCCTGCCATACTCCAGATAACCGTGATCGTGATAAACGCGCCAATTGCCCCGCCGAGCAGCAGATACCACGGCTTTACGCGGAACAGATCCCCGATGGGCTCCCTCCCGGTGATGCACCATGCCGCAAGACAGACGGCAAACGCACTAATCTGCACCCAGCCGGCCGCCAGCCATGTACTCGTCTGTTTCGTCACCTCTGTGTTGAAAACGCCCTGAATACTCATCAGTGCGCCGGAAAGCAGCGCTGTTAAAATTCCCGCCATTGATTCTTCCTCCTGCTGTTTTTTTATGTACTCTCGGAGTCTTTCTGCGCTTGATTTTACGAGAAGATTTTTTGTCAGTTGTGCCCAAATTTCTGAGGCGTACGCGGTGCGTACGTTGATGAAATTTGGGTGCAGCTGGCGGAAAATCGGCCGTAAAAGCAAGTGCAGAAAGGCCCCGAGAGTACATTTTATACTATTCCTTTTTTCCCCGTTTTTATACAGAATTCAGGGACAGCAGGAAAACAGCCGCCCGGTCTCCTGCATAGGAAACCAGACGGCTGTCTATTTCACATTACTGTAATGCTTTCTCCAGTTTTTCAATCATCTCATCGATGTCATCTTTCGTAATCACAAGCGGCGGTACCATACGAAGAACGTCGCTTCCGGCGGAAATCACAAGAAGTCCGTTCTCAATCGCGCGGTTAATGACTTCTCCGACCGGACGGCCCGTTACGACAAGGCCCTGCATAAAGCCTTTTCCACGGCGTGCTGCGAGGCAGTCATATTTTTCCACCAGTTCGTCCAGCTTTTTCTCCAGATACGGAGCCGTCTCTGCTACATGCTCTACGACATGCTGTTTCTCATAGCATTCAAATACAGCATTGACAGCCGCGCAGGCCAGCGGGTTTCCGCCGTATGTCGTTCCGTGGTCTCCCGGAACGAGCGAATGCTCTGCCGTCTTTTTATTCAGCACGAAGGCGCCGACCGGAACGCCGCAGCCAAGTGCTTTTGCACACGTCATGACATCCGGCTGTACGCCGTAATCCTGCCATGCGAACAGTTTTCCCGTTCTTCCCATACCGCACTGGATCTCGTCGAGAATCAGCAGGATGTCGTGCTCGTCACACAGATCGCGCACGCCCTGTAAAAATTCTTTCGTTGCCGGATAGATACCGCCCTCGCCCTGTACAGTCTCCATGATGATCGCACATGTCTTGTCGGTAATCTGTGCCTTTACGCTCTCCAGATCATTAAAATCCGCAAATTTAATGCCGCCGATCAGCGGTTTGAACGGATCCTGATAATGCGTATTTCCTGTTACAGAAAGCGCTCCAAGGCTTCTTCCATGGAAGGAATGGTTCATCGCGATGATCTCATGATCGTTGCTGCCGTCTTTTAAGTAAGCGTATTTTCTCGCTACTTTGATGGCTCCCTCGATCGACTCCGTACCGCTGTTCGTAAAGAATACTTTATCCATGCCGGATGCCTTCGCCAGCTTTTCTGCCGCGGAGCCCATCGGAACATTGTAGAACAGGTTGGAAACATGGATGACTTTGTCCACCTGGTCTTTCACTGCTTTTTTATAATCGTCATTGCTGTAGCCGAGCGCATATACCGCGATACCTGCCGCAAAGTCCAGATATGCTTTTCCGTCGGTGTCATACAGATGAACGCCCTCGCCGTGGTCGATCACGAGCGGGAACCGGTTATAGGTGTGGAGCACGTACTGCTCGGTCTGTTCCATATACTCATTCGTCTTCATGATTGAATTTCTCCTTGTTTTCCCCTAAAATAGCCGTACCAATTCCTTTGTTCGTAAAGATCTCAAGCAGCAGGCAGTGCGGGATTCTTCCGTCCATGATGTGGACTCTCGATACGCCGTTCTCGATCGCATCAATGCAGCCCTGCAGTTTTGGAATCATGCCGCCGCCGACATTTCCGTTTGTGATGAGATCTCTTGCTTCCTGTACGTGGAGCTCGGAAATCAGGCTCTCCGGATCCTTCGGATCTTTGTAGACACCCTCGATATCGGTCAGGAATGCCAGTTTTTCTGCATTTAACGCCTCAGCGATGGCGCATGCCGCGTCGTCTGCGTTGATATTGTAAGTATTGAAATCATCATCCATGCCTACCGGGCAGACAACCGGAAGGAAGTCGTTCTCCAGAAGATCGTACAGCACCTTCGGGTTTACGTTCTTGATATTTCCAACGAAGCCGATATCCTCGCCCTTGGACAGCTTCTTCTCTACATTTAAGAGTCCGCCGTCTTTTCCGCTGATGCCGACAGCACTAACTCCGAGTGACTGAATCATGGTGACAAGCTCTTTGTTGACCTTATTCAGCACCATCTCTGCCACCTCCATCGTATCGGCATCCGTTACACGAAGGCCGTTGACGAATTTCGGTTCCATGCCGACTTTTCCGACCCAGCGGCTGATTTCCTTTCCGCCGCCGTGTACGATGATCGGTTTGAAGCCGACCAGTTTCAGAAGAACTACGTCCTGGATGACGTTTCTCTTTAACTCTTCATCCACCATTGCGCTTCCGCCGTATTTGATGACAATGATTTTGCGGTTGAACCGCTGAATATAAGGAAGTGCCTCGATCAGCACATTTGCTTTGTCCAGATACATCTGATTTACCATGATTTTTTCTCCTCTTATGCTCTTTTCCCGTGCCTGTTCCGGATCCGATCAGGAACGATAATCTGCGTTGATTTTTACGTAATCGTAGGTCAGGTCGCAGCCCCATGCCGTTGCTGTCGCCTCTCCCATGTGGATGTCGGCGGTCGCAGTTACTTTCGGCTCGGAGAGGATCTTCGTTGCCTCCTCCTCGCTGTAGTCAACGGCAACACCTTTCGTGATAATCTGCAGTTTTCCGGCTGCGCTCTCAAAATAGAGATCTACATTTTCCGGATCGAATTTTGCTCCGGAGTAACCCATCGCGCAGAGGATTCTTCCCCAGTTGGCGTCATGGCCGAAGATTGCCGCTTTCGTCAGACTCGATGTGATGACGGATTTTGCCAGTGTCACGGCCTGCTCTTTGCTCTCGGCTCCCTGAATCGTCACTTCGAACAGTGCGGTTGCGCCCTCGCCGTCGCCTGCGATGTGCATCGCCTGTGTTTTATTGACTTCAAAGAGTGCTTCTTTGAAAATCTTGTAATCCTCGTTTTCTTCCGTAATTTCCGGGTTTCCGGCAAGACCGTTTGCCAGAAGGAGAACGGTATCGTTTGTGGAAGTATCACCGTCTACGGAAACCATGTTGTAGGTGTCCGGTACGACTTCGCTTAATACTTTCTGCAGCATCTCTTTCGAAATATTGACATCGGTTGCCACAAAGCTCAGCATGGTGCACATATTCGGATGGATCATGCCGGAGCCCTTGCACATACTGCCGATCGTTACGGTTTTTCCGCCGATTTCGATCTGAACAGCAACTTCCTTCGGCTCGGTGTCGGTTGTCATGATCGCCTGTGCTGCTGTAGCTGCGGCTTCTCTTGTAGCTGCAAGCTGCGGTTTCAGCATTTCCACGCCGGCTGCGATCTTATCGATCGGAATCTGTTTTCCGATAACACCGGTCGATGCAACGAGAACGGAGTCCTCTGGAATGGAAAGTGCAGCCGATGCTGCCTCTGCGGTTTTTCTGCAGTAGCCATAGCCCTCCTCGCCGGTGCATGCATTGGCGATTCCGCTGTTGCAGACGATTGCCTGTGCGGTTGGATGGTTGTATACAATCTCCTGGTCCCATTTGACCGGAGCTGCTTTTACGATGTTTGTAGTAAAGGTTCCTGCTGCTACGCACGGTACCTCGCTGTAGACAAGTGCCATATCCTTTACGCCCTGTTTTTTAATTCCTGCTGCGCCGCCTGCTGCCTGAAAACCTTTTGCAGCAGTGATGCCTCCTTCAATCTTTTTCATTCTTTTATCCTCACTTTTCGTAAATTCCGTCTGTTGTCTGCTTCTGTCTTTTTTACGGGAACATCGGCGGCATGCACAGGCCTTCGTTTTCCGGCAGGCCGAACATCAGGTTCATATTCTGTACCGCCTGTCCTGCTGCGCCTTTGACCAGATTGTCCATCGCACCCATCATGATGATTCGTTTCGTTCTCGGATCGATCTTGAAGTTGACATCCACATAGTTGCTTCCCTCGACCCATTTCGTCTGCGGGCAGACATCCTTATCGAGAACACGTACAAACTGCTCGTTGGCATAATACTTATCGTAAACGGCTTTAACCTTTTCGTAAGTCACATCTTTTTTCAGGGATGCATATGCCGTTACGAGAATGCCGCGGTTCATCGGAACAAGATGCGGGGTGAAGTTCAGGGTGATCGGGTAGCCAGCTGCATAGGAAAGCTGCTCCTCGATCTCCGGTGTGTGGCGGTGGCCGGCAACGCCGTATGCCTTGATGTTTTCATTGACCTCACAGTAGAGGTTGTCCACTTTCGCCCCTCTTCCTGCTCCGGAAGTTCCGGATTTTGCATCGATGATGATGGTGTTGCCATCAATGAGATCTTCCTTTAATAAAGGATAAATCGAAAGAGTTGAGCAGGTCGGATAGCATCCCGGGTTTGCCACGATGCGCGCCTGTTTTACTTTCTCACGGTTGATCTCGCACAGTCCGTAAACCGCCTCGTCGATATACTGCTGGGATTTATGCTCGATCTTGTACCACTCTTCATACGTTTTTACATCTTTAATACGGAAATCGGCGCTCAGGTCGATGACCTTTACTTTCGAAAGAATTTCATCATTTACCAGGGAAGCACAGAGTCCCTGCGGAGTTGCTGTAAAAATGACGTCTACTTCCTTTGCAAGCTGCTCCATGTTGTCGTCCTTGCAGACATCGTCTACTAACTGAAACATATTCTGGTAAACCGACGCATATTTCTTATCGATATAGCTTCTGGAACCATACCATTTAATCTCCACATCTTTGTGTCCCAGGAGAATACGCACCAGCTCGCCTCCTGCATATCCTGTAGAACCGATAATTCCTGCTCTGATCATACCTTTTTCTCCTTTTTTCTTTCGCCCGTTTTCTTGTTTTGCCGGACATTTTTTCTTTTCTCTTTATGATAGCTCAATTATTTTCTTTTTTCAATGAAAAATCTTTGTTTTCTGCTGTCATATACCGTCGATTGCATAAGTATACACCTCAAATGTATATTATGCAAGTTTTTTTTGAATTTCTGAAAAAAAGCTTGCATAATCCTGTCGTATGATGTATATTTTAGTCATTGACGATGCACCGCGCATATAGGTGCACGAGAAATCCAAGGAGGATCTTACATTATGAAAGAAAAAGTTGTACTTGCCTATTCCGGCGGACTTGATACTACTGCCATTATTCCGTGGCTGAAAGAGACCTTTGACTACGAAGTAATCTGCTGCTGCATCGACTGCGGCCAGGGAAACGAGCTGGTTGGCCTCGATGAGAGAGCAAAACTTTCCGGCGCTTCCAAATTATATATCGAAAACGTTATCGACGAGTTCAGTGAAGACTTCATCATGCCGTGCGTAAAAGCAGGCGCTGTTTATGAGAACAAATACCTGCTCGGTACTTCCATGGCACGTCCGGTTATCGCAAAGAAACTCGTTGAGATCGCAAGAAAAGAAGGTGCTGTTGCCATCTGCCACGGCGCTACCGGTAAAGGAAATGACCAGATCCGTTTCGAGCTCGGCATCAAAGCCCTTGCTCCGGATATCAAAGTAATCGCTCCTTGGAGAATGACCGATGTATGGACCATGCAGTCCCGTGAAGACGAGCTGGCTTACTGTAAAGCACACGGCATCGACCTTCCGTTTGATGCAAACCACAGCTACAGCCGTGACCGTAACCTGTGGCACATCAGCCATGAGGGACTTGAGCTTGAGGATCCGTCCAACGAGCCGAACTACGACGATCTTCTCGTACTGACCACTCCTCCGGAAAAAGCTCCGGACGAAGGCGAGTACGTAACCATGACCTTTGAGGCCGGCGTTCCGAAGACCTTAAACGGAAAAGAAATGAAAGTTTCTGAAATCATCACCGAGCTGAACAAGCTGGGTGGAAAACACGGCATCGGTATTGTTGATATCGTTGAGAACCGTGTTGTCGGCATGAAATCCCGCGGTGTTTATGAGACTCCTGGCGGAACTATCCTGATGGCTGCACATGAGCAGTTAGAGGAGCTGATTCTCGACCGTGAGACCCTGAAAACAAAGAAAGATCTCGGAAACCTGCTTGCTGAGGTTGTTTACGAAGGAAAATGGTACACTCCTCTGCGCGAGGCAATCCAGGCATTCGTTGATGTAACCCAGAAATACGTAACAGGCGAAGTAAAATTCAAACTGTACAAAGGCAACATCATCAAAGCCGGCGAGTCTTCTCCGTACAGCCTGTACAATGAGTCTCTTGCTTCCTTCACCACCGGCGATCTCTACGATCACCACGATGCAGACGGATTCATCACACTGTTCGGTCTACCGCTGAAGGTTCGTGCGATGAAAATGCAGGAGCTGGAGAAAAACAACAACAAATAAGATCCGATCCTATGGATTTCCAAAAGAAAGCGGACTCGCTCCGCTTTCTTTTTTTGCATGCAAAAAGGACCCGCCCATTTCAGACAGGTCCCTTTGTTGCCAGGCATATCAATAATTGGTCCAGTGGACCAATTTTGATTATTCGTAATATGCGTCGATTCCGTCCGCAATTCCCTGTGCCATCTTGTTTCGGTAATCCTCGGTTGCCATCAAACGGTCCTCGGAAGGATTGCTCATGAAGCCAAGCTCAATGATCGTGACCGGAATGGTACTCCAGTTGATGCCGCTCATGGAATCGGTGTAAATCACATCGCGGTTCTTCGCACCGGTGTCTTTGCAGAATGCTGCGATCATCTTCTGGGAGAGCTTCTGGCTCTTGCTGATCACATCACCGGAAAGATACGTATTTCTGCTGCTCGGTGCCATCGTGAGTGCTCCGTAAACCGACTGGTTCGAATCGCCGTTCGCGTGTACACGCACGAGAATGTCTGCTCCGTTCTGCGCGGCAAGTTTTGCACGCTCGGAGTTGCTGATATTGACGTCGTGCGTCTCGCGGATCATGTAAACATCGTAGCCGCGCTCCTCAAGGATATCGCGTACCTTTAAGGATACCGCAAGGTTCAGCTCATACTCATTGATGCCGGTTGCCACACCGCATGTTCCGGAAGCAACCTTCGCCTTATAGGTCGATGATCCCGGTCCGATCGGCTCTTTCTCGCTGTTTCCTCTTCTCTGGTGTCCTGCGTCGATTGCCACGCAGATATTTTTGCTGTTCCGGCGGACACCGTTTTTATCAACGTAATAGCCGTCGATGTAGGTATCCTTATAGATGCCTCCCCAGCTTCGGAAGTAATACGTTTTTCCGTCCACTTCCTGCCAGCCGTTCTTGTAAATACCGCCCCAGCTCCTGAAGTAATACGTTGCGCCTTTGATCGTTACCCACTGGCTCTTATACATGCCGCCCCAGCTCTGCAGGTAATACCAGTTATTATCATACCACAGCCATTCACTGTGCATCATTTTGCCGTCCTGCCTCAGATAATACCAGTTCTTGTCATACAGCAGCCAGCCTTCCCCTTTTGGGGTTCCGTTGCTGTCCATGTAATACCAGTCACTGCCCTTGGCCGCCCAGGCGTTCACGCGCATGCCGCCCCAGCTTTCAAAGTAATAATCAACGCCGTCAATCGTCTGCCAGCCGGTACTCATCACACCGTCTGCGTCTACATGGTACGTTCTTTTATCATGCACAAACCACTGATTCGTTCTGAGGCTTCCGTCCTCATTCAGATAGTACCATGTTCCGCCGACTTTTTTCCAGCCCTGGAATCCGGCTCCGCCCCAGCTCTCGAAGTAGTAGAGCGTTCCGTCAATCTTCTGCAGTCCGGTGCTCATCACACCGTTTTCATCTACATGGTATGTTCTCTTGTCGTGAACGAACCATTCATTCGTTTTGACGCTTCCGTCCTCGTTCAGATAGTACCATGCCCCGCCGACTTTTTTCCAGCCCTGGAATCCGGCTCCGCCCCAGCTCTCAAAATAATAGAGCTTTCCGTTGACCATCGAAAGACCCGTGCACATGATTTCGTCTGCATTCAGATAATATCTCCGGTTCAGATGGGTGATCCACTCGCTGGCGGCCATCGTGCCGTCCTCTTTTCTGTATTTCCAGCTTCCGTCCTCCTGTTTCACCCAGCCGGCAGGAAGTTTCTCTTCCGGCTCCTGTTCGTTGTCCTCACCTGGAATCGTAACAGCCGGCGTCTCGTTTTCCGAAGTACCGCTCTGCTCCTGCACTGCCGCTTCCTCATCCGAATTCTGCTCGGAACTTTCCGTCTCATCCTGCTGCCAGGTTACGGCCGTGCCGTCATTTTCTGCTGCGCTTACCCTTGCCGGAAGCGCCCAGCCTCCTGCCGCAACGGCCGCTGCGATCAGCAGTGCTGCGATTTTCTTTTTTGCCATCTGGTTTTCCTCCTTTTATCGCGCCATCTGGTAAATCTCATATACTTCCTGTGCGCCCAGCTTGCGGATGCGGGACAGTTTTACAGTGTCCTGCTGTGTTGCATCCATGGAAAGGGCACGCAGATCCTCATCCGACGGGTTCGGGATATCAAGCTCATGCAGGGAGGTCGGCATGCCGAGCGAATGGAAGAACGCTACTGTGCGCTCAATGCCTTCCGTTGCCCGTTTGTGATCGCTTCCTTCTGTGATACCCCATACCTTTTCAGCAAACCGTGCAAACCGCCAGAGAACCGACTCCTCATCGTACTGGTATTTCGCCCAGGCACCCCAGACTGCCGCCAGGGATGCGCCGTGTGCTACATCATATTTTGCACTTAACGCATGGCCAAATTTATGTACCGAAAAATCTTTGCCGCGTCCGCACTCCGTCAGTCCATTGTGTGACAGGCTTCCGCACCACATGATTTCCGCCATCGCATTGTAATCGGATGGGTTTTCCAGAACCTTCGGTCCGTTTTTGATTACGGTACGGAGGAGTCCCTCTGCAATCTCGTCCGTCATCTCGCACTGGCTCTCCGGAATGAAATAGCGCTCCATCGTGTGCATCATGATGTCGGTTACTCCGCAGGCAATCTGGTATTTCGGCAGGGTTGCTGCCAGCTCCGGGTTCATGATGGCAAATTTGCAGCGGTTGAACGGCGTGTTGATGCCGGCCTTTTTGCCGATTGCCTCGTTTGTCAGAACGGCTGAATCGCTCATCTCGCTTCCGGCTGCCGGTATCGTCAGAACCGCTCCTACCGGGAGAGATTTTGTCAGCGGTACTTTTTTCGTCCAGATATCCCAGAGTGCCTCCTCCGGATTTGCAGCTCCATGCGCAACGGCTTTTGCGGTGTCAATCGAGCTTCCGCCGCCGACGGCAAGAATAAAGTCTGCCTGCATTTCCACTGCTTTTTTCACACCCTCCTCGGCAAGGGCAAGTCTCGGGTTTGGTTTTACGCCGCCAAGCTCTTCAAAGGCAAGGCCCTCTTTTGCAAGAGATGCTTCCACTCGGTCCAGAAGACCGCTCCGTTTTGCACTTCCGCCTCCGTAAACGACGAGCACCTTTGTGCCGCCCCATTTCTTTACCTCAGCGCCTGCCTGGTTTTCGGTCTCTTTTCCGAACACGACTTCCGTCGGGGTATACTGTATAAACTGATCCATCTTCTTATTTCCTCCCTGCATTTTTATTCTTCATAAATCCGTACGTTTCCCGAGCTTATACGGTAAAGATCGTCTCTCCTGTTTTCCAGAGACGGGATTTCATTTCTTGTCCGCTCCAGCACTTCCGGATCCAGCTCTGCGATGAGTACCTGCGGGGTATCATCTGCCTCCGCAAGAATTTCGCCGTCCGGCGCAATGATCATGGAATGGCCGTACGCCTCAAACCGCGCTTTCTGGCCGCACTGGTTGGCGGCGAGCACGTAGCATCCGTTTTCAATGGCGCGCGTGCGCAGCAGTGCTTCCCAGTGGCGCTCTCCCGTTGCTTTCGTAAAATCCGCCGCTATCAGAAATGCATCTGCTCCGGAGGATGCCATCAGCCGGTACTGTTCCGGAAAGCGGATATCGTAGCAGATGCTCATGCCGAACAGGCCAAGCGCCGTGTCCGCAAGAACAATTTCATTTCCCGGGCAGATCTCGCGTGATTCTTCGTAGGAGACACTGCCCGGAATATTTACGTCAAACATATGTATTTTGCTGTATTCTGCAATCGTTTCTCCATCTGGTCCGAACAGAAACGACGTGTTGGACGGACGCCCCGGATGGCGCCGTACCGTCATGCTGCCGCAGTGCAGATAGACACCGTACCGTTTGGCAAGGCTGGAAAACCGGCGGCTGACGTAGCCCGGCACTGCACTTGCGTGGCCCGGCATGTCTGCTCCCGTGTATTCTGCGGTCTCCGGGAAAAGAATCAGCTTCGCTCCCTGTTCCGCCGCCTCCCGCACATACTGCTCGGCCATACGCATATTTTCATTCATATCCGGCCCGGAATCCATCTGCACCAGGCCTGCAATTATTTTTTCCATCTTTTTGTCCCCTCGTTTCACATGTTATCTTGTGATTTTTCCGCTTATACTCTCGTTTATTATATCGTTACAGTTCACAGATACCTGCGAACTGTAACATTCGCAGCCCTCATTGAAAGTTTTGCTACGCAAAAGGAGGGCTGCTCACACCTGAATCACTTTCTTACGCAGCGAAACAGCAAGTGTTTCACTGCTGATTGAACAGTAATATTATATCTCATATTCCCCAAAACAGCTACCCAAATTCGCAATTTTCATACCTTTTGCAGCTTTTATTTTTTAATTTTTGAAAATAACAATTGACAAATCCAGAAAACAGGAGTAGCTTAGAACCATAAGCTGTCGTGTTCGATCAGATGCGGCAGAAAAAATCATGAAAGGAGAACACCACTTATGATCAATCTTATTTATGCATCCAGCGTAAAACAGAATAAACTTCGTATGGCGATCAAACCAGGTGGCTGCCCTTCTTTCGAAATTCTTTGTAAGCATTAACTCTGCATAACAAATCTCTATGCATTCTTTATGCCTGCTATTTCGCACAGAAGGCGCGGTACGTTGATACTGCGGCTTTTTTTATTGCTATAAACAGTACGAAACCGTTCTTTCCGGCTTCGCTCCGTTTCCGGCAGGCAGATTCCGCGGTCTTCTTACCGCATCGATTCCCTTCTTTTATATACAAACGCAGCCTTCGCTTTCGTTTCCCGTTGTTCCGTTCCCACACTTACGGAGCTTTTGAAAGCCTATGTTCTGCCAGACACCCAAACGACATCAATGAGGAGGTTTTAACATTCATGAAGAAAAATCCAATCGGTAAGTACCTGCTCCAGAACTGGTACTACTACGTTTTCGCTTTTGGTTCCATGGCCTTAAGTGTCTTTCTCGATATGCTCGCGCCGCTTGTCACGCTGCACATCGTGGATGACGTGCTGGTCGGTCACAAAATGGAACTGCTCTGGAAATACCTTGCCGCCTTTCTTCTGATCGGTGCCGCAAAAGCCCTGTTTCAGTACATCAAAGAATTTTTATTCGATGTCAGC
>OBHX01000634.1_pt1 | contig 33072 bp, 44 predicted proteins | sample 1519331 | NCBI WGS metagenome assembly OBHX01 (sample SAMEA2602897, study PRJEB22501) | metagenome
GCGACCACCGAGATCTACACTCTTTCCCTACACGACGCTCTTCCGATCTGCCCCCACTTTGTTTTTGCACGAAAAAAGCCGGGGCAAATTCCCGGCTTTAAAGGTATTAAATTATCTTTTTCAGTGTTTCTTTTACGCCAACTTCAAGATCCGGAATAAAGTGTCCGTATGTATCCATCGTCTGCTGAAACGTACTGTGACCAAGTCTGTGTTGGAGAGCTTTGAAATTTATACCTTCTTTCAAAAGCAACGTGGCGTGTGTATGTCGGAGGCCGTGAAAAGTAAAATCGGGTAGACCCATTGCGTTAAATGTCCGGCGGGCAATTTTTTCAATATGGTTTCTTTTTATCGGGTTTCCCTCGGCATCGCAAAAAAGCAGATTTTCAGGATTGGGAGTACCTTTCATAGCTGATATGTGGTGCTGTATCATTTTTAAGGTTTCTTGATCTATAGATATTGTCCGGCGGGATGACTTGTTTTTTAAATCGTAGGATAGCTGCTCTTTACCGTTCACCCGGATTACAGAGCGCATGACTTTTATGGTTCCCCGCTTAAAATCAATCCCCCATTTACAATCAAGTCCGGAGATTTCCCCCATGCGGAGCCCGGTATATGCCGCAATCCGGAAATAAAGCTTTGTCCACTCTTCCGGGATTAGATCGAGCATTTCTTTTATTTGTGATTGCCTCAGGATAGAAACTTCTTTCCTCTCTTGTTTGGCGTGTTTTATATTTGTTAATGGGGATACTGGAATAGCCCCATCTTCTGCAGCTTGCTTTAACGCAGCATGTAGGATTGTATGCAGGTTATTGACGGTTCGCGGGGATTTTTCTTTCAGTAGGGTCGCAAAATATGAACGGAACATGGTCGGCGTCAGATCAGTTAAGAGTGTTCTCCCGACGTGCGCCTCTGTTATATATTTTTTAATGGTATAGTAGTAATCTCTTTTTGTGACAGGGGATATATTCGGCGTTATAGATTCAAGCCACGCCTGCATCCATTCTGACAATGTGACTTTTTGTGTGGCGAGTGGACATTTTTCTAATAAATCAAGGAATGCCGCCCGTTTATCTTTTGCTTCTTTAAGTGTTCGTCCCATGAAATAATAACGCTTTTTGTTGATTTGGACGGTTACTTTATACCGCCCGTCTTTTCTTTTCGGCATAATAAAATCAGCTCCTTTTCTGAAACAGGGCGGATTGTGCTATAATATATGCGTAACCAGCCTGTGGTAGGGTTGTTACAACTACCGGAAGGATACCCCTATCGTTCCGGTTCCCGTCGTCATATTCGCAGTATGGCGGCGGTTTTTATATTGAACGAAAATGTCATCGTTTATTTTTTCAACTATTTCCAAAAAAGAAATAGTTACGGATTACATCTTTTGCAGGGAACATATCCGGCATTAATCGCCTCGTCTCGTGTGTCAAAGTAAATTTTGTTACGATCTTTCATCTGGTAGACACTGCTGCAATAATCTTCGTGGAATTTGTGGCTGCGGAGATTCCCGATGTATGCATCTACTATGCTGATAACGGAAACAGATAATACAGCGGTCAATGAAAGTGTGAGAATAGATTTTTTGAACATTTTTAAGCATCCTTTCTGAATAAAGTTATTAATGAGACATATTAAAGTTTGAAATTTGACGGTTGATTTCTTCTATAGCATTCTCTCGTTCATCTATAATCCGTTGAATATCGGCATTACAGTTATCGACATATTCATTCCCTTCATCAATATAACGACCTAATTCTTCATAGGTAGGAGAATAAGAAATATAGCCAGAAAAAGAAGGATAGTAATAATTCATATTAGATCCACCAGTTGCATGGCCAAGGGCATAGGATGTAGCACACATCATGAAAATGGAGACAGCAATTAAAACCTTTTTGTACATGATTAAACTCCTTGATTGAATAAATAATTATATACTTCTTCAGGCCATGAGTTTGGGAGAATAGGAATTTCAGTATATACCATGATAGTATTTTGAGAATATAAATGTTGCCGATCTTCTTCTAATTTTGTATTTGCAATTGCAAGAGCTTCTTCGTGTGAAAATCCAGATTTAACTGAAGTTACAAATGTTTCCCCAGCAGCAATTTTTGTTTTTTGGTCAATTTTATCCTTATTTAATACTTTTAGGAGTCCCATGTCTCCAGAATCTTCTATATGCCCATTGGGATAAAATGAGAATATTTGCATTACGGCAAAATGCTGTTTATTCTTCTTAAATCTTACTTTCAATAAATTGGAGCTATCATCGGGATATCTCATGTCAATCCAAACGGTTACCTCATCATTAAGCCGTATAATCTCATCATTTTTAATATATATTTGCCTATCATTTGTATTTTTTATGAAAGTCCATTCATCTGCATTACTGGGGTGTGAACAAATAATCAATAAAATCAAAAGGATAATCTGTACCGCTTTTTTAAATATGGGATGGCTCATGTCATTAATCCTTTGCAATTTACCATGTATGCCGTGATTCAATTACTTTACCTATGATTTGTATCGGCAGTTGTTCTATTTCTTTATTGGTATAGAAATGCGGCTGATATACTTCCACATTCAAACCGACAAGCATAATTCCTGTATCGGTCTTTTTTATTTGTTTTACGGTAGCTTCATCACCATTTACAAGTACAATTGCCGTATCGCCATTATCTACATCGTTCTGCTTACGGACAATGACAATATCACCTTCCAGTAGTTTTGGCTCCATAGAGGAGCCTTTGATTCGCAAGGCGAAGTATTCTCCACCGGCAGCCATCTTAGTGGGAAGTTCTTCCCATCCTTCAATATCGGTAATAGCTTCTACTGGGATACCAGCAACAACTTTCCCCAGTATGGGAATGCGTACGCCTTTTGTTAGTGAAGATGCGGACTCCGCTAAATAATTAAGATCATCAGACAAGATATTTAGGCCATGGCAAATTTTATTAATGTTATCCATGGAGGCTCCGCCTACATTTTTTAAAATTGAAAGTAGGGTGCTATAGGGCATATCAATCTTATTAGAAAACCATTTTAATGTGCCTTGTTCTTCAATTTTTGCTCTTAAGTATTGCTCTCGCGTCATAATTATTCCTCCTACTTGAAAGTAGAATATCATATAAAAAACGAAATTTCAACAAATTTTATAAAATTAGTATTGACAAAAACGAAATAATAACATATCATAAAATCCAGAAAACGAAATATCGTTACTAGAGAGGGGGTGATCTAATGTATAAAAATTTAAATGTAGAGCTCGCACGACTGGGATGGAATATAATTAGGTTGTCAGAGGAAACGGGGATCAAATATCAAACTTTGGTTACTAAAATGAAAGGAAATTCAGAATTTAAATTTGATGAATGTTTAGCAATAAAAAAAGCTATAGGTTGTAAAATTCCCTTAGAAGTCCTGTTTTTACACCAATAAAAACGATATTTCGTTAAATGGCGTAAAATAAAAGCCCCCGAAGGGGCTCATGTGTCAGCATGTTTTTCTTTTCAGCGCTGGGTTCCGCGTTTTCCTGTATATGGATTTACATTTCCTTTATGGCTGTAATTATTGTTTGGGTTACCATCCGGATTGCTTCTGTAATGAGGCTGTACATAAGTACCATCTGAGCGATAATGCCCGCGAACATAGGCAGCGTTAGCCGTACTTGCAGATAAAACAAATGCAGAAATAGCAAAGATGCATAAGATGAGTTTTTTCATAAAAGCCTTCTTTCTTGTACTATCGCTGACACATTAACCAAATTGTAACACAACCTACCACATAAAAACATAGAAAGGAGTGAAAAGATGAAGATTGAATGTTTTTTATCTATGCTACGGCCGATGAAGCGAGGACTTGAAGTCCATATCAAAGCAAATGCCTATAAGAAAGAGCAGGTCAGGGAAATTGTGAAGCTGGCATCTGAAATACAAAAAGAGTACAGCTGCTACTGCACTCTTAATGTAAATCTTACTTAATTTTCCTCAATGCTTCGTAAATGCACTTAGAAACCGAGAGATAGATGATTTCCTCTAAATTCCGGGGGGCGGTTCCGTAATTTCCTGCAACAATGTTTTGTACAAACTGCTGACAACCACCCGGAAGCTGGAGATCGGATAGTGCTTTTCTACAAATGTCATTTACTTCATTTTGGCTAATATTCATAATTTCACCTCCCTTCTAAGCCAATTATAGGGGAGCGTGGAGTGTAAATCAAAGAAAGAAGATGATCAAGATGGAACAAAATCCAGTCGGGCTGACGATGGAAGAAACTTCACGGCTGCTCCACATCGGAGTAGAACAGCTCCGGGAGTACGCCCGAACAGACCCGACGTTTCCGTGTTTCTCGGTCGGGAACAAGCTAATCACGACCGAGGAAGCCATTCGAGAATGGGCAACTGCCCGCGCAAAGATGCGGGTTGGGATGAAGACGGAGAGCTCACACGTAATGGAGATTATTAGGCGGAACAGGAGGCGAGCATGAACAAACCACTTTTGTTTACCGCGGCTCTAATGTCAGCCGCATTGGTAGCAGGCGCCGCGGTTGACGCGGACAACATCTACAATCGGCTCTTCCCGGAGACAAAGATTGTCGAGTACCGGAGAGAAGTCAAACCGGGCGACACGCTCTGGGACATCTGTGGCAAGATAGCCACGGACAAAGAGGACCTGCGGAAACTGGTCTGGCAGGCAAAAAAGGATAACAGAATCCGGGATGTCGGCAACCTGCAGCCGGGAACCTTAGTGATTGTAAGAGTTGAGGAGGCGAGAAATCAGTGAATGCAGAAGAAGAACTTAGTGTTTTGAAGAAAAAAATAGAAAAGATGAAGGAGACGTATAAGGGCGCGCAAGATTATGAGTATGAAAATTATAAGAAATATAACGAAGAGGGTAATACGGTCGCGGCGAATCGGGCTCTCGGTAAATCCTATGCATTTGAGGCGATATATACGTACATCAAAAACATGTAAAAAGCCGACTGATAACTGCAATTATCAATCGGCAGGCGGAAAAGAATCGCTAAGACTTTCCGCCTCTATGTTATCAAAAAATGGAGGATTACACAAATGGCAGAACTCATATTGAATGCCGATGCTTCGCACGAGGATTGGCTCAAAGTAAGAAATACAGGATTAGGTGGGTCAGACTGCGGAAGCATTCTCGGGCTCAATCCGTATAAATCGGCATTAACGCTTTGGTCAGAAAAAACAGGAATGATGCAGCCGGAAGATCTCTCGAAGAATGAGAGGGTTTGGTGGGGTAGCCACATGGAGCCGGTAATCGCACAGAGATTTGAAGAAATTACAGATAAAAAGGTACGCCGGAGAGGAACTCTTCGAGATAACGATTATCCGTATATGCTGGCTAATATTGATCGCTGGATAGTCGGAGAGAATGCCGGTCTTGAAATCAAGACGGCAGACTGGCGCATGAGCAAACAGTGGGGCGATAAAGACGATCCGCAGGATATGACGGTACCGGACAGCTACTACTGCCAGTGCATGCATTACATGGCAGTCACAGGGGCCGATTACTGGTACATCGGAGCGCTTATCGGCGGCAACGATTTCCGGGTAAAAAAGATCATGCGTAACGAAGATGATATCAAGTACATTCGGGAGCAAGAAAAAGAATTTTGGAACCACGTCACAGAACAGACAATGCCTGCGGTAGACGGCAGTGATTCTACAGTCCATACGCTTGTCGGGCTGTACAATACACCGAACGGGAAAGAGATAGACCTGCCGGAAGAGGCATTGCGGATTTTTGAAAAATATGACTTGGCCAAAGCAAAAGAAAATGAGGCAAAAGAGGCTATACAGGCGGCAAAAAATGAATTAATGGCACTGCTTGGAGAAAACGAAGTCGGGCACCTCGGTGACAGAAAAGTCACATGGAGGGCAACCAAGCCGAGAGAATCTATTAGCTTATCACGCGTTAAAAAAGAAGACAGCGGCAGCTATGAGGCACTCAAAGCGATGGGATTTATCAAAGTCGGCGAAGCAGGCCGCATGATGAAGGTCTACTGATGAGCATTGAAGAGTTTACAGCCCTCAAGATAGGCGCAAAAGTCAGTATACAAAGGGGGCTAAAAGCCCCACCCCTTAGGGGAATTCTGGCGGATAAGGTGAACGAATCCGCTCTTGTAAAAATAGGTCACACGCCGGCAGGAAAACCTATCCTGATATGGGCGCATTATATGAAATTAAAACAGGAGGAAAAGAAATGAATGCAGCAAAAGGAATTGTAAAAACACAGCAGGAGAACAAGGCGGTAAAGACGCCGAGTGTACAATCTTTGCTGAATGACTATTTAGATCAAAACGGATTCAGAAGGCGCTTTGACGAATTGCTCGGCGGAAGATCCCCACAATTTATATCAAGTGTAGTGACGCTTGTAAACGGAACTCCAGAGTTGCTGGAATGTTTTAATCGGGATCCTATTCAAATAGTAAAAGGTGCTCTTAAAGCGGCTACTTATGATTTACCGATAGAGCCGTCACTCGGATATGCTTATCTAATCCCTTTCCGAGATAAAAAGACTGGAACCACAAACGCCACCTTTATTCTCGGCTACAAAGGGATGGTGCAGCTTGCTTTGAGAACCGGGCTCTATCAGCGACTAAATACAATAGAAGTCCATGAGGGGGAACTCGTGTCTTATGACCGCATGAAAGAAGATATTGAATTCCGCTGGATTGAAGATGAAGAGGAGAGGGCAAAAGCTCCTGTCATAGGGTATGCCGCTTACTACCGATTAAATAATGGCATGGAAAAGACGCTCTATATGACGAAAAAACAAATAGAAGCACACGAAGCAAAAAACAGAAAAGGAAAATATCAAAATTCTATCTGGAGAGATCAATTTAATTCTATGGCACGGAAAACATTGCTTCGTTTACTTCTTTCTAAGTGGGGCATTATGAGTATTAATTACTTGGACGCTTCTCCGGTTAATCAGGAAATCATGAAGAATCTGGCGACAGGTCATATGGATGATGATGACACGCCGGTAACCATCGAGGCGAACACACAGGCTCCGCAGGACGAGGAAATCCCGTTTGATGAAATACCGTCAACGGTAGATAAAGAAACCGGGGAGGTGTTGAGCGATGGAAGAAATTAAGAGAAATCCTCTTCCGAAGTTGGAGTGTGGGATGGCCTACTTGGCCCATCCCTATTCCCCCACTCCAAATAGTTTGGCTACAAAGGAATTCAATCTAATGGACACGGGGAATATTGCGTATAACATTATGCTGGATTACCCTAATCTGACGATCCTTTCACCTCTTCATGCGTATTCATTTTTGGAAGGAGAAAAGATAAAAGAGACGGAAATACTCAAGTATGATTTCAGGCTTCTCAACAATTGTACTATCTTAATTCTATCCAGAAGATGGCGGCAGAGCTGCGGCTGCATGGCGGAATATGGCTATGCGAAGGCGAAGGGAATCCGGATCTACGAATACAGAGACGGGCTGTTGTATCCGCTGGAATGAGTGACAGTTATGAGTGATAACAAGAGATATTATTATCTGCGGCTAAAAGAAAATTTCTTCGATAGCGAGGAAATGAAAATCATAGAGGGTATGCCTGATGGATATTTATACAGCAATATACTCCTGAAATTGTATTTACGCAGCCTGAAAACTGACGGGAGACTTATGCTCGGCGGTAAAATCCCTTACAGCCCAGAAATGATATCAAGTGTCACTGGTCATCCTGTCGGGATAGTTAAACAAGCAATATCAATATTCAAGGAACTTGGATTAATTGAGATTCTCGATAACGGAGCGATCTATATAACTGATATCCAAAACTTTATAGGTAAGGGTAGCACTGAAGCCGACAGAATCAGGGAATACAGAAAAAAGATAGCCGATGAAAATAAATTGATTGATAACACAAAGGTTATAGATTGTACAAATGTACAACAAAAGTACACCAGAGATAGAGTTAGAGATAGAGATAGAGTTAGAGATATAAATACATTGTCGGGCAAGCCCGACGGTGGACATGCAAAAGCAGCTAATGAAATCATTTCTTGTTTGAATGAAAAAACGAAAAAACACTACAAAGCAAATACACCGAAGACGGTGCGACTGATTAGATCCAGACTTAAGGAAGGATTCACGGTCGAGGATTTCAAGGCGGTTATCGAAAAGAAATGCGATGACTGGCTGGGAAACGAAAATATGGAACGGTATCTGAGACCGGAAACACTATTCGGCACAAAGTTTGAGGGATACTTGAATGAAACACCGAATAATGAAAAGGATTACGACATTCCGGAGTTCGAAGACCTGATAGACAATTACGAAAGGAGGCACTCGGAATATGGAAACAGTGAATGAGGCGATAAACAGAATCATCGCTAATTTAAAAAAAGATGAAACGGAAGAACCGAAATACACATGTAATCGCTGCAAAGACCGCGGGTTCATAGCCGTAAAGGAAAACGGATCCACATTTGCCATGTTATGCCCAGACTGTACCGCAAGGGCTGATCAGAAAAGGTGGATGAAGCGAAGCGGTATTACTGAAAATGATTACAGAAGATACACGTTCGAGACATTTGCAACAGATACGGAAGAATCCCGCAGGATGAAAGAAATAGCCTTACGGTTTCTTGCAAACAAAGATGCAAGGGGAATGGGAGTATTCGGCAGACCAGGAACGGGTAAAACACACTTGTGCATAGCGACCTGTCAAGCGCTGGGAAAAGAACATTACTACTGGCAGTATCGGAATGAAATTCAGAAAATAAAATCCGCAATGTACAAAGATTTAAACAGTTACCTCGACATGATAGAGATCCCTAAAACTAAGCCGTACCTCTACATTGACGATTTATTCAAGGGGGCGTTGGTTGGTAATGACATAGCGCAGCAAGACAAGCAAATTATGTTTGACATCATCAACGAGCGGTACGTAAGAAACCTCCCGACGATTATATCAAGCGAATATAGTCTGAACCAGATTACTAAATCTGACGAAGCTATTGGGTCACGGATATTCGAGATGCTGAATCCGTACATCATTAAAGTAACAGGCGTAAACAGGAGGCTGAAATATGGGAAATAATCGATTTATGGTTGTGTCGGAGAAAAATGGGATCATCGCAATGAATCCGTCCTATATTGAGCAGAAAGGGAAAAATCTTATCATCTACATACCAGGAACCTATAAACAGCTTGAGCTGGAATACGAAACAGAAGAAGACGCAAGAAACGCTTTTGTTGAAATAGAGAGCGCTTATGAATCAGGGAGAATAGACGTTTATATCTGAATGGAGGAAATGATCATGATGTTAGAAGTGGCGATTAAAGTATTAAAAGAATTGCTAAACGGTATGTCTAACAGTACATACTGGATTCCGGCCGGAAAAACAGCGGAAGAAGAAAAAATATTTAACGATAGGGTCTGGATGGCGTTAGCTGTGGTCATTAAAGCGCTTGATTCGAAGGAAAGCAAAGGAGAATGAAAATGCCAAACATGAACAATTGCCAGATTTGCGGAAACCTTGTCCGCGATCCTGAAATCAAGAACACATCATCCGGGAAAGCGGTAGCAACGATGACGGTAGCGGTTAACCGATATTTTGTCAATCAGAACGGAGAAAAGCAGGAGTTTACTGATTATGTACGAGTAAAAGCATGGAGCCCTTGGGCGGAAGCCATCGGAAACCAGCTGCAGAAAGGAATGCCGGTATTTGTAGAGGGGCGGTACAGCAGCTACTCATACGGCAAGGAAGGCGACAAGAAGTACATGACGGAAATTGTGGCGGAGTTTGTAGCAATGCCACTCAACATCAAGAAAGCGCAGGAAACAGGATCGGGCAATTTTGAGCAGTTCGGAACGGTGCAGAGTGAACTCCCGCCGCAGAATGATGATTTACCGTTTTAAGGGGGGAAGAGAAATGAATACAGCGATGGATGTAGTAAGCGTCGTACTGTTTATTGTCCTGCTCATGTACGCAGCTATCAAGCTTGATGAGGCAGCAAGAAAACTGCGAGATGAAGAAGAGCGGATTTACGGAGAGAGGCGTAAAAAATGAATAACTTGATCACCATCGTTGCCACTTTTGGCAACGAGAGAGGAGCATGAAGTGAAACTTTACAGTGACAGAGGGGATAAATATTATCTTTTCGGACAGTTTGAACTATATCTGATGCTCATACAGTGCGTTCTTATTGGAATATTAGTAGCACTGGCATACGTTTTGATTCGATTAGGCGGTGGAGTATGAAGCTCATAATTCCCGGTAGGCTTCCATGTATGAACGACCTAATCGCAGCCAACCGACTGAACAAGTACGCAGGAGCTGGCGTCAAGAAGAAAACACAGAAAGAGATTATTATTATCCTGCGACCGCAAGCAAAAGGGCGGAAGTTTACCGAAAAAGTAAATATCCGCATTGAGTATTACGAAAAGGATATGCGCCGGGATGAAGATAATGTGATGAGCGCCGCAAAGTTTATACTTGATGCGCTGCAGGATATAGGGCTTATCCAAAACGACAGCAGGAAATACGTGCACTTGACGCAGGAAGTATTTACCGATCGGGATAATCCGAGAATTGAGATAGAGGTGAATGAAGCATGAAAATTCTTGACGCATGCTGCGGCGGAAAAATGTTTTGGTATGAAAAGGATTTGGATTTTGTGGATTTTCAGGACAATCGGGAGCTGCAAACGGAGTTATGCGACGGACGGATATTCAGTGTAGAGCCTGATTTTATCGGGGATATTACTCAGATGGATATACCCGATAAAAGTTATGACATGGTAGTATTTGACCCGCCGCACTTGAAAAATGGCGGAGATACGGGGTGGATCATTCTAAAGTACGGAAGGTTGCCGTCCGAATGGCTGCCGTGGATAGAACGAGCTTTTAAAGAATGTTTCCGTGTTCTGAAAAATAACGGAGTACTTATCTTTAAATGGAATGGTGAACAAATACCGTTTTCAGAGGTTATAAAATTATCTCCGTATAAGCCGCTTTTCGGAGACAAAAGATCGAAAACGCGATGGACGGTGTTTGTGAAAAATTCTTCACTAAAGAAAGGAGAAGATGATGAATAACGGAATGCGACCAAGCATTTTTCATAATCCGGATCCGACGTACGAAAAGACGAAAACGAATTTAAATCGTGAATCAAAGCGGGTACGTAATGATATCGAAGCGTTTTTTGAAGAGATTCGACGCTGCAGGAAGCATATTGACTCTTTGAATCAATACCGCCAGCAGTGCGAGATGGATATGATCTCACTCAGAGGATGTAGATACGATAAAGAGCCTGTGGATGGCGGCTCTCTATCCGATTTGTCAGACATCGTGATTGCTTTCAAAGAGAAGATGGCAAAATCAGAAGAACTGCGGATAAAAGAGCTCAACAGATACGGTGACATGATTACAAGAGGGTTCAGGCTGCTTGCTTTGCTTTCCGATCCGGAACAGAAATCAATCATGATTGACAGATATTTCTTAAACAAAATTTGGGAAAAAATCGCGCAAGAACATCATTATGCAAGAACATATTGTTATGATTTGAAAAATAAAGCTTTTCGGGAAATCTCAAAGAAAGCAAAACCTGACAAAATCTGACATTTAAATGTGGTATTATGATAGCGTAAAAATGTCGAGAGATACTTTCCTCCTCAATTTGAAAAGCACGTACTCTACCAAAGTGCGTGCTTTTTGTTTGTTTATCTAAAAGGCGGTGATTACTGTGGGCGCAAAAGGCAAGTATGCAAAGTGGCTTCTTCGGGATAATCTTTTGCGCCTGCAGGCATGGGCGCGAGACGGATTAAGTAATGAGCAGATTGCGCATAATATCGGCATTAATCAAGATACATTGTATACATGGATTAAGAAGTACCCCGAATTTTCCGAGGCTTTATCGCGCGGGAAAGAAGTTGTTGATATCGAAGTTGAGAACGCATTATTAAAAAGAGCAAAAGGATATGACTATATAGAGACGACATCGGAGCTGATTGCGGATAAAAATGCAAAAAATAAAGCTGTAATGAAAGTAACTAAGCGAGTAACTCGGCATGTACCGCCAGACGTAAAAGCTATTGTATTCTGGCTGACGAACCGAAAACTGGAATGGCGCGACAAGCAAGAAAAGGAATTATCTGGTAATATCGGTATCAATTTGGTGGTAGATGATGATATCAGCACAGACGATTAATCTTGTCAATGACATTATTCATCCGACGGCAAAACAACGGGAATTTATGCGGACGGTCAAGGATAATACATACATTCTCTATGGCGGTGCTGCCGGCGGCGGGAAATCGTATATATTGCGGTGGGAATTGATTTATCTTCTTATCAGCTGGTACAAGCACTTGAAGTTAAAAGGTATCCGTGTTGGACTGTTTTGTGAAGACTATCCGTCGCTCCGAGATAGGCAGCTGTCAAAAATTAAAATGGAGTTTCCTGACTGGCTCGGCAGTTACAAAGAGGCGACGCATGAATTTACATTGAATCCGGCGTTCGGCAGCGGTGTGATATGTTTCAGGAATTTGGATAATCCGTCTAAGTATTTATCATCAGAGTTTGCGGCGATTGCGATTGATGAGCTGACGCTGAATGAGCAGACTGTTTTTGATTTCTTGCGTATGCGGCTTCGCTGGGTTGGCGTTGAGGACCCTAAGCTGATTGCAGGGACGAATCCCGGCGGTAAGGGTCATATGTGGGTCAGAAACCTATTCATTGACAGAAATATTCCGCCGGAAATGCAAGATTTTGCAAATAAAATTGCTTTTGTGCAAGCACGGATAGATGATAATCCATACTTGCCAGCGGGATACAGTGACGCGCTTGATACGCTGCCGGATAAGCTAAGAAAAGCGTATCGTGAGGGCGATTGGAATATATTCGAGGGACAGGTCTTTGAAGAGTTCCGGACGGACATACACATTGTTGAACCGTTTGAAATTCCGAAAAGCTGGCAGCGCGGACGGTCTATGGATTGGGGATACAGCAAGCCATATGCAATCTATGAGTATGCGGTGGATTATGATGGTGTTGTCTATGTAATTAATGAATGGTACGGCTGCAAGCCGGGAACAGTTAACACGGGTACGCAGGAAACAGCGCGGGAAGTAGCGCAGAAAATTAAGTATTTGGGCAGTGAATTTGGCATTGCGGACCCGGCAATTTGGCAGAAAACCGGGCATGACGGGCCGTCGATTGCAGAAGTTTTCGCGGCGGAAGGCGTGCCGTGGTATCCGGCGGATAATGACAGATTGGCCGGGAAAATGCAGGTACACTTACGATTAAAAGAAAGAAAATTAAAGATATTTAAGACGTGCTATCACTTGATACGGACGCTTCCGGCGCTGACATACGATAAACACAAAGTCGAGGATGTAGATACACAGCAAGAAGACCATAGTTACGACAGCGTTAGATATTTCTTGATGAGTCGTCCGATTCAGCCGGTAAAAGTAGAAAAGCCATTCAATGATGGATACAGATATGAAGATGCGGAAGGAGATGAACCGACGGCATGGGGGGTGTAATGAGTGACAGAGCACTTAGAGACTATGCTTATAGAGTGCTCAAATCAGAGTACGGTGAACATATAGAGAACGGGATTTTAATTCCGGCGAAAAAGAGCGATGAAGAACTGGCAGCGTTCGCAGCGCAGATGCCGGAATGGCAGCTTGAACAGATGTATGGAATGATGTTTAAAGGAGAACTTGTCGAATGAGTTTTGATTTATCCGAAGCGCGAAGTAATGTGAGAAAAGCGCTGCAGCTGACAAGCGAGTGGCGGAAAACCGCGAAAGAAGATTATGATTTTGTTCGCGGCAAGCAATGGACGGATGCCGATCTGAAAGTAATGAAGCAGAAATCCCGCCCGGCAATTACGATTAATCGAATTAGACCGGTTGTTAATCTTCTTTCTGGCTATGCAGCGCAGAATGAAACAGAACCGGATTTTCTGCCGCGCTCAGAAGAAGATGACCGCGTGGCACGAGTGGCCAAGGGAATAACTAAGTATACATTTGATAAAACAAATTATCAGAGCGTTAAGAAAAAAGCGTTCAAAGACGCGGTGATATGCGGTGTCGGAAATTACTGGGTCAGTTATGAGTTTGACTATGCCAGTATGGATGGACGTATACAGATAAAAAACGTCAGTCCGTTCGATGTATTTGTGGATCCGGAGTGCAAAGAAGATGATTTGTCCGATGCTTTTTATTGCGGGCGGTACAGCTGGGAGAGCCCGGAGAAACTCAAACAGGTCTATTCGGACAAAGCAGATGAAATCACAATGCTTGCGCACAAGTACGACGACAGTGAACTGGAGACGGTTAATACAGAGCCGCTCTGGTATTCGCGGGATTTGAAAAAGCTTCGTGTGGTGCAGTACTGGTATAAAGAATACACACGAAAGAAAGTATTTTCTGCAGATGGAATGATTATAGATGAGTCGCAGCCGGATTTATATTCGGCTTTTTTAATGTCCGGAACGGAACCGGAAGAAATACCGGTTACGCAAATCAGATACGCGACATTTTGTGGAGATGTATTGTTAGAAGAAGGCAAAAGTCCATACAAACACAATCAATTCCCTCTTGTGCGGCAGTATTGCTACTTATCCGGTTACGGCGAGGACTTAGATGACGGATTGGAACCGGCGGGCATTGTGCGGGATCTAAAAGACGCACAGCGCGAACTCAACAAGAACCGCAGTCAGCGTATGCATATCGTCAATCAGCAGTCGCTCGGTGTCCGGTTCTGGACTGGACCGCAGTTTGATGAAAAGGAAAAACGGGAAATTCAGAATCTGTCTACAACGCCGGGCGCTAATATTTTCTTAAAGCCGGGCGTGACATTTACCGATGGGCTTCCATCGGCGCAGTCTGTCAATAATATAGAGCTTGAAAACCGCTCAAGCAGTGATTTCTACACGATTTCGGGCATTACTCCGGAGAGCCTGTCCGGCAGTATTGGGGCGATGAGCGGCAAGGCAATTGATCTTCGTCAGTCGGTTACCACGGTGCAAACGGCGGAAATATTCGACAAAGCAAAAGAGGCCGAGCTGCAGATCGTACAGCTTCTTTGGGGTGATATGAACGCGCCGGGATTGATTCCGCAATTTTACAACAAAAACAAAGTTATGCGGATTCTTGGCGAAGACGGCAAAAAAGAGTTTGTGCAGATACAGCCAGGACTGGGACAAGCAATACAAGAACAGCAAACGGTAGATCAGAACGGTATGCCGGTAACAGATGAAAACGGCGATCCGATAACTAAAGTGCTGTATGATTTATCCGCTTTCGATTTCGACATTGTGATCACGACATCGCAAGCAAGCGCTACCGCACGGCGGGCGAATTTGTATCAGTTGCTTGAGGCGAAGAAAGCGGGCGTCGATATACCAATGGATATCATTCTTGATTTCATGGATTTCCCGGAAAAGGAAACCGTCAAGAAGCGTATGCAGCAAGCTTCCGAACAGCCGAAAATACCGGATCTCAAAGTCAGTGCAAGTATTGAAGATTTACCGGCGGAAGCGCTGTCAACGGCATTACAATCTATCGGCGTAAATATTTCGCCGCAGCAGATTATGCAGGAAAGATTAGCACTGAAAGGGCGTGCAATCGCTCCGCCGGTGCAACCGCAAATTCCGATACAACAACCACAACTATTAGGGCAGTAATGCCTTGATATATCGTCCTAAGCAACGACGTTAAAAGGCTTTTTTCTTTCGTCCGAAAAGAGACGGTAAACTACAAACAAAATTATTCGACCGCCGACGTCGTTAAACCGGCAGAAGGAGATAATCATGGAAAACGAAACAATGCTGAACGCAGAAGATTTAGGGTTTGATGCAGAAGATTTGAAAGAAGCAGGTCTTGATAATCAGGAATCGGCAACTCCGGCGGGTAAAGCACCGGCAAAAGAACCGGAAGACAATCCGGCAGACGGACAGCCGAAAACTGACCCTGATCCTGAATCGGAACCTAAAACGAAAATTGAACCGGCAAAGGAACCGGAAGACAATCCGGCAGGCGGCGATTTAAAGAAAGCGTTAGCGGAAGAAAGGGCTCGCAGAAAAGCGGCCGAAGAAGCGGCTAATACTTTGCGTTCGCAGATGAGCATGTCACAGAAACCGGTATTATCTCCGGAAGATTTGAATCAAATTCGCAGTTATGCGCAGCAGGAAGCCGCACGTCGGCTCAAGATTGATGACGCGTCTGATTTGATGTTCACTGACGCCCAGAAGTATCAGGAACTTCTTCATGAACAGGTACGGATTGAATATCAGATGACACGCCAGCAGGAAGAGCGGCAGGAAACCTATCAAAAAAATGTAGCGTTTATCGGTGAGCTTAAAGCAATGCCAAATATCGGCGAGCTGTGGCAGAAAGGCGCTGAAATGCTGGACGGCATGACACGAAAAGATGCTGCTCCGATTGATGCGGCATTCAACCGCGTTGATCATGGGGTAGGTACGGATGCAGACTTTAAAGTTATTCGTGATTTTGCTGAAAAGATAAAATCGGCGATGACCACGCCTGCGCAAAATCCGCTTGAAACGGCTAAAACACTGCCAAAAGCAAGCGCGTTAAATGGCGGCGCTCCGACCGGCGCGAAACTGTCTGAGGAAGAAATCCTCAAATATGTGGAAGAGGGTCGTGAAAATGAGCTTCCGGCGGAAATTAGAAAGCAGATTGATGACCTCTGCGGTGATTAATTTTTTTTACAAAAAGGAGAATGAAATATGGCACATGAATTTAAAATTCCTGAAAAATTGGTTCCTAAACTCTGGACGAAAAAAGTGTGGAGAGAAGGTTTAAAAGCTTCTTATTTTGATAAATTTACGTCTACTAATGGGAGTAATGTTGTTCATACGAATAAAGATTTAAAACAGGCTAAAGGCGATGAAGTAAACTTTGGACTGGCAATGAATCTTAAAGGGAACGGTGTTTCTGGTAACAACACACTCAAAGGTAATGAAGAAGAAATGCAGATGTATGATTTCAGCGTAAAGACTACTTTGGTCAGAAACGCAGTTACGCGCTTTGAGGCGGATGACCAGAAATCTCCGTACGAAAATTTGCCTCTTATCAAGGGGGTATTGGTACAGTGGCTGTCTGACTGGAAAGATAACAAGCTGATTTCCGCACTGACCGACAATCCGACAACCGGTGAATGTCTTATTGCGTCTACGGCAGGAACAGAGGTTTCTTTAACGGCTAATGACAAACTGACCTGTGCGCTGATTGCAAAGGCGAAACGCAAGGCTAAAATGCATGAACCGACAGTGAAACCGCTCAAGATTGACGGACAGGAGAAATACATCATGCTTGTCGGCACATGGGCAGCGCGTGACTTGAAAGCAGATCCGGTATGGCAGGCGGCACAGCAGAACGCGGCAATCCGCGGCAGCAAAAACCCGATTTTCACCGGAGCGCTCGGCGAATATGACGGCGTCGTTCTGTATGAATATGAACGTGTCATGAATACGAAAACCGGTGCGTCTTCTGCAAACGTTGTTCATAATTTGCTTTTAGGGCAGCAGGCGGCATGCTTCGCTGTAGCCCGCGAAGCTCGCTTCATTAAAGATGAGGATGATTACGGCAATGTACAGGGGAACGGTATCGCGTTCTTCGGCGGCATTGAAAAATCCATCTACAACAGCAAAGATTATGGTGTGATTCAGGTCATGACCGGCGGTGCTGTAGAGTAATTTCAATGGAGATAAGGTGAGGGCTGTAAAAAGCCCTCTTTCCTTTTCTTAAGGAGTAACCATGACAGTAAGAGATTTGATTAACCGTGCGTATATGCAGGTGGGCGATACGTCGCAGGTGAACTATACGCCGTATCAGTTTCTGGAGTTTTATAACGAAGGAAACCATATTCTGCATAAGCTTATAGCGCGGTATATTCCGGATATTTTACATGTAACGGAAACGGGAGTTCCGAACAGGCCGACGATTGCGCTTTCTTCTTTCGCACTGCAGATTGTATCAGTAAAGGATATGTATGGTCATCCCGCTGATTACACGATGGAAGGCCACAAAATCATTACTGCAAAAAATGCGCTGCAACGAGGATTAACCGTCGTATATATCCCGTCTGCAGATTATAAAGAGATGGATGATGAAAGCGATTATCCAGCAGAAATAGAAAGTCTTCTTGTGAATTACATGGTAGCGCGGATCCTGAAAGCGGATTTATCGTTTGTTTCCGGATGGGAAGATATGATTTCCGAAATGGCGCGTCAAATGGACGATGAAAGTGGTTTTATTGCAAGGGGGTATTGGCCGTATGACTGCAGGCGAACTGATTACGATGATTAATCTGGATACGAATGAAATACTGGACGATAGCACAGAATATATCCCCTATATTAATGCGGCTATTGATTATTTGACGATGGCACTTATCCCGATGAAAGACAGAGAAGTTGTAAAAAGTATGGACATTAGCAACAATAATCCGGTACCCGGTGATTTTACAGCGTTTGTTCCGGCGGCGGGGTATCCGGTACGCATTGTGAACGGGTCTTTCCAGACGTACGGTGGAAAGACCGTCGATGATGTATTTTATGCTGTGAAAAAGCCGCATGTATCGGATGAAACTGATTCAATTCCATTCAGCGAAATCTTTCATTTCATTTTGGTACAGTTGGTTTCGTTTCTTGTCAAGAAGAAATCATTAATGCTGGATTATGCCAATGCGGATAAAGCGTTCATTGCTGATCTGACATCGGCAATCCAAGCGGCAAGAGGGCGCTAATATGGGGGAGCGTTTTTTTGCCTCAACAAACGGATTTCGTCTGGGATTAGATTGGAGCAAGCCGGCAGAGAGTGTTGATTTGCAGAGTTTAACGCAAGCAATAAACTGTGAATACAGTTCGACAGACGGTGCGCTTCAAACGGTGCCCGGCGTAAGAACGGTTTATACACATACGGCGGATATTGAAAGTCTGTATTATGACAATTACCGCAAACAATATTATTTTTCCTGCGGCCGTGATTTGTACAAAACAGCTGATTTTACAACGGTTTCAAAATTGGGGACGCTGACAGGGAACAGTATTCCGAAGTATCATGCTTTTGACCATGATATATTGATTGCTTCCGGCGGTAAGCTGCAGACTGTTTCCGGCGCAGGTGTGCTGTCTACTGTAAACGAAAGCCCGGATTGTGAATTTGTGAGCAGTCATTCTGGCTCTGTTATGGTAGCGTCTATTTACGGGCACCGTCTTACGTGGTCGGCCGTCGGTGACTACAAATCGTGGAAAACGAATACGAATGATGCTTCTTCTGCGCAATATGTAGAAGTCGGATATAAAGATCCCGGCTGTATCGTTTCTATTGATTTTTTGTCAAAAGCTATCATTGTATACAAAGAATATGGGCGAGCGTATCAAGTGGTTGGCAATCCTCACGACAAAACTCTTGCCGTCTATCCGCTTTCTGAAACGGCTTTGTGCTGCGGCAGTTCAATCAGCATTGATGACCGAAGTTATTATCTGGGCGATGCGGGGCTGATGAGTTTTGTTCCGACAAACACCTATGCGAATATTCAGCCGTCTGAAGTAGGTCTTAATATTAATGCACAACTGACAACGATTACATCGGAACAAGCCCGGATGTGGCATATTCCCGGAAGAAAACAGCTGTGGATTAAACCGGGGAAAAATCAGGATATATTTATTTATCATTATCTGCCGCGGTACGAGGACGGACGCGGTGTATTCACGTCAAGGTCTTTTGTTCATGATCTGCATGATGTCCTGACAGTCGGCAAGGATGTCTATATCGCGTATGGCAACAAAATCGGCAAGTTGGACGCGGGGATTGATACCGATGACGGAGAGCAAATTACGACATCGATTGTCTCAGGTAATCGTCTGGCTCAAAGACTGTTCTTGCTGCTGTTTTCATATAATCTCGTGTCAAGTAACCGTATTGATGGCTACGGCAGCATTACAATCAGCGATAAACGGGCAAAACCTGTTACATTCAAAGCGGCTGGTACAAAGTTATACTATGCGAATGAAAAATTGATTAACGCAATCGGCAGGTTGAATAGCAATGAGTATACGAAAATAAATAAGATCGGCGGCGGAGCGAACCGCCATCTGCAGATAAAAATATTTGTTGCCAAGGGCGCTATCGCTTTGCGGCAGTTTGATTATACTTACGAGGAGGTTTAAATGCCTTATACGGAAAAATATCCTTTGAACCCGACGCCGCAAGGAGACAGCACGAAAGAAGCTGTACTAAAGAATAGGGAAGAAATCAAGACAATCGGGAATGCGCTTTCCGCACAATCAAAAGGCGGCGGGAGCGGTCTTCGGCAGCGCATTTTATACGGAAAAAACAGCGGCGGGAAGTATAGCTTTCTTTCCGGCGATGGATTGTCGGTCATTATTGACGGAAGTACAATACCTGTTGTTTTAACGCTGGCAGACGGCTTTAATGAAAACGGCGCGAAAGATTATGTAGAAACAATTAATAAGAAAATCAGTGCATGGACGTTGCCGATTAATACAACAAGCTATCTGTTTGTGGAACGAAATAATGTGGATGCTTTGTCTTATGAGAGCGTAACTACCAAACCCATATTTTCAGATTCATTGCCTTCCGGTATTGCCACAAACACTCATGTTTTCAACACACTTGAGCAGAAGATGTATTACTACAATGGTACAGAATGGAAAGCTGTCGTAAGAGTTTTTGTTGCAGCGGTAACGACGAATGCAACCGGCGTAACAAAGATTGAGTATATGAATAATGCGGCAGCGGTAGAAATGACGGAAGCTGAAAAAGAAAAGCTGTCAGGTATTGAAGACAAAGCAGAAGTTAATCAAAACGCATTTTCTAAAGTAAAAATCGGTGATAAAGAACTTGTTGCGGCAGTGAAACAGGCTGTCCTTGAATTAATCGCCGGGGATAACATTAAAATCACTCCGGATGCAGATGGTTCGAAAATAACGATAGATATAGCAAACAAAAAAGAAATATTTGATCCCGATAATTACTACACTAAGGATAAGGCTGATTCCCGCTATTATCGTGAAGGTGTACATTTGCCGGTAACTTATAGTAATGAAGTTAATTTTGCGGGAAATGCAGATACCATACAGTTCGGCTTTCGTGACCACGCCATTAACACATATCGGTTTGGCAACGGCACGCAAGGCGGATTAGCCGATATCACCGCAAAGGCATTTAGTGGCAATTTGTGTTCCGGTTCTTTTAATGGTACGCAACAGATGAATGACTGGTTGCGTCAGCACTATAAAGATGATAACGTTTATGCTTGTCTTGCACACCGAGCCAATGAAATTGTAATTAACGGCAATAAGCAATGGGGAACTGTTTTAATGAGTGCTTTTCCAGTACATGACGGACGAGCATTAATAACACAGCTGTTTTTTGCTAATTCTAACGGCTTGTTTTATCGCTATTTGAATACACCAGATGAGATAGATAACACAAATAATTGGTACCAGATTGTGGGCACAAACAATGAGAATAAGCTGAAGATTGGCAACAATTACATATGGTTTGCGTGAGGTGGTGTTTATGAGTGTATTTAAACATTTATGCTATCAGAAAGAGAATGGAGAAACAGGACAATGTGATGTATATGATAACCAGAACGAATGTCCAGACCCGCGAACGTATGTCAATGTAGACGGGCGAGATGGCTATATAAAATTGGGTGAGTTTAATGACCCGCAGGCAAGTCCTTTGCGGTGTTATGTAGCCAGTGCAGGACGAGAATTTGCTATTTTAAAAGTAGCAATCCCAACTGGCAGTTTTACAGTGCAAAATTACAACGGCGCAACTTATGAATGGACATGTCCCCAATTGATCACAAAAATAAAATGTACATCGGCGGGAGAATGGGATAAATATGTAAATGTCACCCCGGGAACAGTTTACACGTTTATGTGTGTTAAAAGTTTCAAAGAACATAAATGGGTGATATACGTTGGGGGGAATGCTCTCGTTTCTTTGTTTGAAGCAAATGACCCGCTTATCGTTTGGTGGTCACAAGAGATCAATAATTCATGAACAAGATAGGATGATGAGGTGAATTGAAATTATCAAGTTTACAGGAAATGATAAAAGATTATGAACGTATCACGGGCGAATCCGTCAGCTTTGAAGGGTTCTTTTTTGATGATGATCTTCGTGATAAACAGGGAACGCATTTCAAGTTTTTTCCGAATGCCGGATTTCTTTTCTGGCAGTTGATTAAGTATGAGGGAATCGTTTATTTCCAGATTCTTGAAACATACGGCAAGTTTCACAAAATGGTTGACTACATCAGAGAGGTGATGGCGCTTAACGAAGTAAAAGATATCGTGACAATGACGACGCGCAATCCGAAAGCACATATACGCCGATGGAAGATGATTCACCATCCGGGACAAGATTATGACTACGAAGGAAGGCATTACTATGTGCTGACTGGCACAATTGAGAATTTACATTAGAAAGGAGATTGCATGCTATTATTTGATTTACAGCTGTTCGGGAAAAAGGGGACAAAGATAACGACAACACCGGCGCAAGTACCCCAGATGTCCGATGAGGAAAAAGGGCTGCTTGGCGAACAGCTGAAATGGGCACAGACTACACAGCCGGTGGCACAAAACCTGCTGAATATGGCTAATCAAGCACTAAGCAGCCAGCAGGTTACACCGAATCCCAATTGGCAGACATTGTATGACCGGGCGCAAAATCAGACGGCGGCCAATAATCAGCTGGTACAGGGACTGATTCCACAGGTAAATGCAAATACGGACGCCAACGCGGCAGCTAATAATCGTTTCTCGGGCTTACTTGGGAATGCGATTCAGTCGATGTCGCAGGGAAACAAAGAATTGGCGTCTGAGTATAAAGCGGCCATGCAGAACAATAATACTGCTATGCAAGGATTGTTAAACGGTGTGCTGCCATCTTCTTATGCGGAGAATCGGCAGAAAGCCTTACAAGCTGATTTAACGAATACGGTCGGAAATACATTGTCCGGACTGGCCAGCCGGGGAATTATCAATTCTTCACAGGCGGACAGCGCATTCAATGATATTTCCCGAAATGCGTCCAATACGCTGGCCGCACAGTACGGAAACGATATGCAGACAGCGGCCGGGCTTGCCGGACAGGCTTATAACAGTCAATTGGCGGGCATTAACGGTAAGGCGGGGCTATTGGGTGATATGTTCAGGAACCAACTTTCCGGCTACGGGCAGCAGGCTGATTTGGCAAATACGAATTTTAACAACCGGCAGCAGGGGATTTCAACGCTGTCACAGCTGGCGAACCAGTCACAGCAGATGGCAACGGATCCGATTAAAACAGCGGCAACGGCGCAGGAAGCGGCGACCAACACACCGATGAAATATTTAGCGATGGCGACAGGACAAAACGCACCAACGCAAGGGTTATTATCTCAATTATCGCAACAGCGGTACAGTGTAGCCACACCGGGACAAACAATTGTCCGGCAGGGGAGTGGTGGATTCTTTGGAGGTCTTATGAGCGGATTAGGAAGTTATTTTGCATGTTTTACAGCAGGAACAGAAATTTCAACACCGGAAGGTGCAGTTGCCATTGAACAGATGGCATTTGGTGATCAGGTTATTTCTCTTGACACGGTGAATGAAGTTACAGAACTTCATGACATGGGTGAGGCAGATATTTATGAGCTTCATACGCCATCCTGCACAGTAGAAACCACACAAACGGAAGTATTCATGACGCCTGATGGAAAGAAACCTTTAACCGAACTTTCCGAAGGTGAGAGTGTCATGACAGTAAACGGATTTGAACTGATTACATCAATTGTAGAAACCGGTCGAAAAGAAAAGGTTTATGAACTGGAATTGACCGGTGACAATATGTTCTATGCAAACGGTATCTTGGCGGAAGGCTTGACAGAAGCTGACAAAGCGGGTAATGACCCGGATGGAGACATTATTCCTGCAGAAGCGGTTGACGTTGTTCCTGCAGAACAGAAAACAGAAGATTCTGCAGAAGAACTTATGCAGGAAACATCCAGAGAAGAAACAACGGATGAAACAGAGGAAAAGCCGGCAGCTAAGAAACCGGCAACAAGAAGGAAGACGGTTACTAAGAAAGCGGGTAAATAATCATGAGTGTTATCTATGTACAGGATAAATCACCATGGGATCAGATTGGAAATCTGGCGGGACTGTGGGCGGCAAACCGTCTGCAGAAGATACAGGATACCCGCAATGCTAAAGATTATGCAACAAGAGTATTCGGGGGCTATCAAGAGGAACAGTCCCCGGGACTTTTGTCTCAATTGACACAGCCGCAGACCCCGCAGATAGGCAGCGGTCTTTTTGCACAGGACGGTCTTGAAAAAGCAATGCCTCATTTCAAGATCAACACTGCCGGCACACAGCCTTTGCAGTCTTCGGCTCCGGCGGAGCAGGACGCATTAGAACAGGCCATCCCTCATTATCAATTAAATACGCAGCAGGGACAGCCGCAAGTACAAACGCAGCCGGGTGCGCCTGACAGGAGCCAAATTAAGCAGTCGCTTAGGAATAAAGCCGGGGCGGCGTATGTCAGCTTCATCAAGAGCGGCTATGGACAACAGGAAGCAGCGCGTATGGCAAAAGAAATGCTTGAAAATGACACAGCAGAAGAATATGGTAAACAGCTTAGCGCCTATCAGGACAGCGTTCTTGAGCCGGCAAGACAGGATATTCTGAATCAGCTTGTCTATACCACGGATAAAGACGGGAATGCGACAGTCAGCGGTTATGATCCGAAAAAGCTTAAGGCAATGGCGCCGCGGATTGCCGCTTATAATTACCGTGCTCAGCAGCTGGGGCTTCCACAGATTGATATGAATATGCTAAATAACATCAACGCGTTGGATAAACCGAATATTTCTTATAAGACAATGCCGAATGGCCAGCTTGTAGGAATAAACGGTGATACAGGAGCTATCCAGCAGATGGGGAATTATGCACCGCCGCAAGATCCCCGGCGTTTTTATGTGAATACCGGCGGCGGATTGTTCGACATAAGAAGCGGGCAGGTTGTTCCTGGCACAGCAAGAGAAGTACAGGGTCCGGGAACAAGCGGATACAATTCACAAATTGTTTCACAGCTAAGTCACTTGCAGCAGATGTACGAGAAGCAACATATGTATGATGATGATTTCGATCCCGCAAAATCTCCTTATTATGCACAGCTGCAGCAGGTTTTAGGATTGCAGCAGCCCGGACAGCCGGGAGATGTAACAGGCGGGCAGAAACAGCTTGTGAATGATGAGCAAGGTCTCAGTAATAAAATCATGGAAATGCGGCAGCATATGTCCAAAGAAGAAGTACAGCAGGCATTACGAAACGAAGGACTCGGTTTCTATGCAGCATGGGTACCGTAAAGAGGTAAAATATGGGTTATTTTGATGAATTTCAGCGCGCTGGCGGTAATACTGGCGGTGAAAGATATTTTGATGAATTCAAGAATCAGCCGCCGCAAGATTCGTCTTTGCTTGATAAGGCCAAAGGCTTTTTGAACAGCATCGATGACGCTTATGAAGAAGGGCGTGCAGCGCGTAAAGCGCAGTGGGAGAAGACAAAAGCCAATGTATGGAATACTCTTTCTGATTACGCGGCTAATGCCGGCAAAGCGATAGAAAATTATGGCAATGAAATTACAGCGGCCGGAGAACGTGCCATGGAAGCCTATAACAACGGAGAATCCATCAATATGGAAGATCCAACGCAAGGCTTTGAAGGTGAAAATTATAACCGGGCGAAAATGAATGTCTACAATGAACTGGTAGGTAAACCTGCCGGGTACGCCGCCATCACACCCGGTATGCCCGGCATTGTCCGCATGGCAGGCGGTGCTTTAGCTGTCCCGACTCTTGTCGATTCTACGATGCAGACTTATGACCAGAACATTGCAAATGACGACGGCACGCCTGTTATCAGCACAGCAAAAGGGGCTCTTTTGGATCCGGTCATTAATCCCATTAAAGAGGCGGTCACCAATCCGGGAGAATATGTACAGAGCCTTGTTGATAATCCGCTTGAAGCGTGGGATAAGGTATTCCTGCCGGGCGCGGTCATTCACGGAGCGGCCAAAGGCATAAAAAAAGCAACGCCTAAGAGTATCAGTGAGCCCATCCGCGAACATATAACGGAACCGTTTAATGAACATGTTATTGATCCGGTAAAGAGCGGCCTTGCCAACGCGAAAGGTCGTTTTTTTGATTCTTTTAAACGTGGCGGAGAAACAGGTTTTGACGATTTAGCCCGTGATACTGAGATGGGCACGCAGTCACTTAAAGAAACAAACCTGCCGCCCGAATACGGCGAAACAGGAGATATAAAAACAGATGTTTACAACCGTCTCCGCCAGAACGGATTTACTGATTCGGAAGCGGCGGGGATTACCGGAAATATTGCGCAAGAATCCATGTTTGATACGGAAGCGCTTTCAAAAGACGGATATAATTCCCATGGACTGGTGCAGTGGACAGGCGACAGGAAAACGCATTTAGAGCAATTTGCCCGGGAAAACGGACTGGATCCCAAAGATTGGCGTACACAGGTAGATTTTATTTCCGAAGAGATGAATACTACGGAACGAGCGGCTTTTGAAGCGCTCCGGAAAAATCCGAATATTACTCCGGAAGAAGCGGCGCGTATTGTCCGTGAACAGTATGAACGTCCTGATCCTGCAGTGGCCAATGACGCATACCGCCAGCAGGTGGCCAGGGAAGTCTATGACGGCCGTAGTGTCCGCCCTGTGCAGCGTTCTATACAGCAGAACAGTCTCAATGATTTCATGGAAGATGTGAAGCAGGCAGCACCGGAAGAAGCAAGTCTGAATTTCATGAGGGATCCGGTGAAGGATATTACACCTGAGGAACTGTCTAACAAACTGAAAAGCCGCGAAATTGAACCGGAATTCAGAAGCTATGATGTGAGTGAATATAACCGTATCAATAAGATGCCGGAAGGGGAAAAAATCTCTTATGCAACAGAAGAAACAAAATCTTTAAAATCCGGTATCAAAGACGCACAAGGCGATACTGTGAAGATTGTCTTTGATGAGGCAAATCAAAATGCGATTGATGATGTTGTGAACCATCTGATACGCGGTAGCAAGGGCGGCACAATCAGCAGTAAGAGAGTGCTTGCCACCCATCTTATCCGCGATACCGTAGAACATCCGGATGTTACCGTTCTTCAAAAAAATGGAAGAAAAGCGCATATTGGTTTTTGGAAAGGTCCGGACAATATTACTCATGAGGTTATTGTTAGTTTGGATAAAGCGGATAGAGGAAAGATTATTACGTCCTTTGTTGCCAGCGATTCAATGCATAAACCAAATAAGGCATTTAATAAGCTGATTTCGGACATAAAAAAAGCCGACACCATTTTAGATGTCGGCGATAATGTTCGAGCCAGACTGTTGGAGTACCCCCGCCCAGCAGCCAGTGATAGGGTTTCGGCGCCGGATACTCGGCTCTACCCATCTGGCAACTCTATTGTAGCAGATGAAACAGGAAAAGTAAAATTACCGGGTGATGAACGTTCATTTATGGTAAAACCTGTTGCGGAGGCTGCAGGTAGTGACTTGACCACATGGCAGGGAGAGACGATTTCACGCAAGCAGATTCTTGATGATGTAAATAGTATTTTCGGTGCTACTATCAAGAAGGGGCGTGTCGGCAAGAAGGGCACTAACGGCTGGTATAACCCTAAAACGGACGTTATACGGACAAGAACATTCGGAGATCCTCGGACGGTTATGCACGAACTTGGACACTATGTGGATGCAAGGTTTAAATTCAGCAATCGCCCCGGTTTTGATACGGAATTTTCCAATGTTATTCGTAAACGTTTCGGAAACGCTTACGACAAAGATGGGATAGAAACTATCCGAAAAGAAGGGATTGCGGAATTTTTCCATGATTACGTTACCAGCCGCAAGAAAGCAGCTGCTGAATTTCCTACATTCTATAAGGAATTTAAAAAGATTTTGGAAGGTGATAAAGAACTGCATGCGGCAGTAGATAAAATGTCTTATGTCGGTCATCAGTGGTATGCGCAGCCGGTCTGGGAACGGATGAAAGGCGGTATTTCTTTCAGCGACAGCATGGGAAGAAAATCGCTTGCGCACGCTTTGCGGGATGGGAAATTGGGAGAAGCGGGGAAAGCATTTTACCATAATATGTATACTAAGCTTGTCGATGAACTCCATCCTTATGATGAATTGACCAAAGAGGGGGAAAGACGTATAGGGCGAAAGTTCAGCACGGAAGAAAGTCCTTATGAACAGGCATGGCTTGCCCGCGGATGGGCGGGAAAGGCGAAGGCTCTTATAGAGCGTGGTGTTCCCGAAAAAGGGATTATTGCGTTTAAGGACATTGTCCGAAAAATTCCGGATAAGCTGCTGAAAGACTTTTCTACTTATCTGACAGCATTACGCGAACTGGATATGAACCGCTGGAATAAATCTCTGCCGGAAGGGGAGACGAAGTTAATCACGAGGTATACAGAAGCGGAATGTCTTGAGACGATAAAGCATTATGAAAAGAGCTCTGTTTTTAAGAAGGCAGCTGCGGAGATCCACAAGTACACCGACTATCTTCTCAGCGAAGAAGCGGTAAATGCAGGTATGCTGTCCAAAGAGGCGGCTGCGGCCATGAAGAATAAATATCCGCATTACGTACCTTTCTTCCGAGAATTTTACGAGGCGGCGGACACACCTGGTAAAGGTACTGGAAAAGGTTTCGTCAATGTGGGTGGTGTCACCAAGAAAATGAAAGGCAGCACACTTGATGTCATAGATCCAATTGAAAGTATAGCCCGCAGTACATATGCCATAATAAACGCCGTAGAGAGAAACAAAGTCGGACAGTCCATCGTAAGGTTGTCGAAAATTGACGGCATGGGGGCGCTGGTCGAAAAGGTAGACGGCGCAGCCAAGGTAACGGATCATAGCTTCAGCGTTTGGGAAAACGGAAAGAAAGTCGTTTACAACACAACGCCGGAGTTGTATCAGGCATTTAAAATGCTGAATCCGGAAGGTGCGAATATGGTGGTGAAAATTCTTTCTGTTCCCGCTAAATGGCTTCGTGCCGGGGCGGTGCTTTCTCCCGAGTTTATGCTTCGCAATCCTGCCCGTGATATGATATCCGCCGCCGTTTATTCCAAGCACGGCTTTATCCCCGTAGCAGACACTCTTAAAGGGTTAGCGCTGTATCTGCATAAGGGCGATACTTACTGGGAATACATGCGGTCTGGTGCGGCACAGGCAAATCTTGTTTCTCTGGATAGAAATTATCTTTCCGGACAGATACGGGATCTGATGACCCGCCCGGGCGTCAAGAAGATGGTTACCACAAATCCGATTGAAATTTTGCGCGGCTTATCCGAAGCAACGGAAATGGCTACTCGTCTTGCAGAGTTCCATAATGTGAGGAAAGGATATACGGGTATAGGGAATCGGCTGTTCGGGAAAACACGGAAGCCGGGTAGTATTCAGGAAGCGGCGTTGGAAAGCCGTGATATAACATTGGATTTCTCTCGAATAGGTTCTCATACAAAGAGCTGGAACAAGATATCCGCTTTCTTCAATGCGTCGATACAGGGAACAGATAAAATGTTCCGCGCGTGGCGTGAAAATCCACTGGATATGACAATAAAAACAGCGATGTTCATTACCATGCCTTCTGTCCTGCTCTGGTACCTCAACAAGGACGATCCCCGGTATCAGGAACTGCCGCAGTGGCAGAAAGATATTTTCTGGATTATCCCCACAAAAGACACTCTGATTAAAATCCCCAAGCCGTTTGAGTTGGGGATTTTGTTCGGGACGGTACCGGAACGCATGCTGCAGTGGATGTATGACAAGGACAGGGGACAGAAGGGGAACGGGTTCAAAGGTCTGGGGGACGTTATTATTGACAACATGGTTCCCAACGTCTCCCCCACGGCACTTGTACCAGCCCTTGAAGCGGCGACGAATTATTCTCTTTTTATGAATCGCAATATTGTTCCGCAGCATGAAAGGGATAACCTTCCCCCTGCCATGCAGTACGGTCCTTATACTTCGGCGGTAGGCAAGGGAATTGGCAAAATGTTCGATGTTTCTCCCCGTATTGTAGATAATACCATCCGGGGATATACCGGCGGGCTTGGCGGTTTCGGCCTTACGCTTTCAGATTCTGTATTAGGGATGGGTGAGGAGCGTCCAGCAAAGAGAATTTCCGAAATGCCGGGTATCCGTGGATTTACCGCCACGCCTTATGCCAGCAGTGAAAGTGTGCAGCAGGTTTATGATGAATTTGACAGACAGAATCGGTTATTCCATGCAGGGCAAGAGCTTCACCAAAGACCAGACGGATATGACAAAAGGTTACATGACCAATTAAAGGAAACGATGAAAGCTTTTCAGGAGATAAACCGTGCAAGAAAGGCAGTCATGAAAAGTAATTTATCCAGTGAAGCTAAACGAAAGAGGCTGGATGAAATACAAATGTCGCAAGTCCGAATTGCAAGACGAGCATTAGGAAAGGAGAGTATTAAATAATTGGAACATGAACTTTTTCATACACTGCTTCCGATCGCAAGCAACATTGTATATGTGGCACTTTCAATGGCTGTAGGCTTTCTTTGGAATAAAGCTAAAGGCCTGCAAGAAAATAGGGAAAAGACAGAGAACGGCGTCAGAGCGCTTCTCAAGGATAGGCTTATCAGTATTCATGCCTGTGCCGTAAAGCGAAATGCCATCACATATACAGAATTGGAACGAGCGTCTACTATGTATGAGGCTTATCACGGTTTAGGCGGCAACGGTACAGGGACAGCGATTATGGAAGAACTTCGAAGGCTGCATATTCAAAAGGATGGTTAATCATGATGGATAAAATTAAAGGACTATGGACGCGATATGTTCCGCGTATTTCAAGGCGTGCGAACACGTCTTTGAAAGTAGTGTATCTCTACGGAGCTGGACTTTTGATTCTGTTTTTTATGGTTCTCTTTTCGTGGCTTCATGATTTTTACCGAACAGGCACAGCTAATACGGCACAGTTGATTACATTTTTCAAAGAGTATGCAGCTCCGGCAGTAGTCGGGGCTGTTACTTTTATATCAGTATTTTCAGTGAATAAAAATCGGAATGGTGATTCCGATGCAGCAGAGAAAGGAGCGGCAAACAATGAAGGGAATAGACGTATCTGAAAACAATGGAGTGGTAGACTGGGGCGCTGTAAAAGCGGCAGGTTTTGAGTTTGCTATTATCCGCATTGGTTACGGCAAAGGGCACTTAGACAGCCAATTTTACGACAATGTGAATGGCGCTTTAAAAGCAGGATTGAAAATCGGCATTTATCATTATTCTTATGCGTTATCTGACGATGTGGCAGGTATCGAAGCGGATTTTGTTATTCAGACGCTTGAAGAGTGCGGATTGACCACAGATAAATTGCCGATGGGCGTATGGTTCGACATGGAAGATGGGGATGGTTACAAAGAACGTCATGGTATGCCGGATAATCAGGAACTGACAAACATCTGCAACGTCTTCATTAATCGCTTGTGGGATGCAGGTTATAAATATGTGGGATTATATTCTTGTTATGACTGGCTGGTGAATATTCTGGATGTTGATCAGCTGGGCGGTTGTGCAATATGGTGTGCGCAGTTTGATTCAAAATGCGATTATCCGGGTGCCCATATTTGGCAGTACACGGAATCAGAAAATATCGAGGGAAAATTGTTTGATGCGGATGTTGTGATGGAGGTATAAATGTGTGGAAAAACATTAAAACAAACAATTATCGCTATCTTCTTATTATTGGGATTATTGTTTTGCTGCTCATTGCAGGTATCTGCGGATGGTGGTGTTATGAATCCAGCAGAGTCGAAACAGACTGTCATGATATCAATGACGGATTGGAACGAGCTCAAGACGGAATCCGCAGCGCAGAACTTGGAGTTAAATCAACTCAGACAGAAATTGATCATGCTCAAAATGGACTCCGGAGAGCAAATGCAACAGCTGGAGAAATTGCAGAAAGAGCTCGAAGAGATGCAGATATCATTAACGAATGCGAATCGATCGTTGAACGATGTCAGGAACGATCTATCCGAATCCAGGACATCATTAGAAGAGTTGAAGAACAAAATAAGGAAAATAGAGCACAAGCAAGCAGTCATACGTAGACAACGAGATATATACGCGGGGCTGTTTGTTATTACCGCGGGAGCGGTTCTCTCCCGGAGGTGATCCTAAATTTAATCTATGGTATAATATAATTAGTTGAGCCGTGGAGTATTGCACAAAGCGGACCGGAAAGAGCCTTGATACAGAAATTGTATCAGGGCTTTTTCCTTTTAAGGAGGATTATATGAGATGGTTTTTATATGCACCGCTACAATTACTCATTATGATAATTTGTTATATCACAAATCCTATTGTAGTATTGTTTGCCGACAAAAACGGGGAACTGCATGGATTTTTGCGAAAATGGCAAACATTTGATGATTCATGCGATAGCGAAGACTGCGTGACAAAATATGTACCAGACTGGATGCGGTATGATTTCTATAAATACTACTGGGCGGAGAAACGATATGATCCGAACTATGGACGGGTTATGAAAAGATCAATTAACATTGCGTCGCTGCCGTTAATCGATAAATTGAAGCGATATTGTTGCCGTGTGTTCTGGTTGTCAAGAAACTGTGCATATGGTTTTGCAATTGACTGGTTCGGAGCGACAATCAATCCGGATAATGTAGTAGTCATTGATGATTATAGAGCAGGAGAATCCGAAAGAAATATATTTGTTACGCGGGATTTAAAATACTGGAAAATATATAATTCCATGCGAATTCTGAACACGAATTACCGATGGAAAATATATTTAGGATGGAAAATTCATAACGTGCAAAGCATACATAGAGCAATGCTGGCACTCCGAATGTGGTTCTGCAAAGCAAATTAAAACGGGGCGGGAAACCGCCCTCTTTTTTATATGGTAATATAGAATAATGCTATAACACA
>OBHX01000637.1_pt1 | contig 32991 bp, 27 predicted proteins | sample 1519331 | NCBI WGS metagenome assembly OBHX01 (sample SAMEA2602897, study PRJEB22501) | metagenome
GATACTTCTTATCTGGTTCTTTGCGAACAATTTCTTTTGCCATCGTTTTACAAAAGCATGATTTCATCTTCTCTTGTAGTAAATAATCCGGATTCGATGAGAATCTTTGTCGGAGTCAAATAATAGGTGGTGAAGGAAATCGGCAATGCGAAAATTGTATACCGCTTTTTATCCATCCAGACGGGTTCTTCTTCTTTGAGCTCAATATTGAACTCGCCTGCTTCGAGGTTATTATTCATGGGACTTTCTCCTTTCTCTCTTTACGACACAGAATTAAACAGAGTATTTTCTTCTATCTCTGTTTTCTCTCTGTGTATGGGGCTACGCGATAACAAAAGGGTACCCGGCATTCAGGTACCCGTATTCTATCTATTCCAGATGTCCTTTTTTGGTGAGAGGGTTGATACCGTCACAACGAATGCCATTGTTGTTGTATTTATGAGGAGTGAGCTTGTTGAGATTAAAGTCGTATGCAAAGACAAGAGATGCGCCAAGCACACGGCTTACTGCTTCGGCCATGACCTTATCGATGATGATTGAGGTACCCTCCGGTAAATTTCTGATATGGATTAGCATATCGAAGTTAAGCGTCAGTAAAATGGCTACGCGTGTAGAGGTACCCGTATGGATAAGTTGGAACATGCCGTTGGCGGCTACGCAATCATAATCAAATTTGGTCGCCCATGTCTTACACATATCAAGCATTTCAGCTTGTGTCATGTAAACAGTTCTGTGCAGATAGTTTCGCCCGCAATCGTTATTCGGCACGAATTCGATGGACGAGTAAATGAATTTCAAGTTTTCATAGGAACCCATTTGAGCAGCTATTTTTTGTTTCTGCTTGTTATCGGATTCCGTTTCGCCCCATTTTCTACCAGTAAAGATTTTCGGAAGCATAGACGGCGTGTTTCCAATGATGATGGCTTTTGGCTTTGTGGATAAGAATCCAAAGAAGTTTGGATATTGCTGAACCAACCAACTTGATTCCATAAACCGGATAACAGCTTCTGTGAATGTGAGTTCAATTTGTTTTGTGAACTTCATCAACTTATCGAGAGAATGATAAACAAACCATAAGCCATTTTTATTGATTATCAACCCTGTAACTCTGCTTTGCGTTTGTGTAATTTCTTCACCGAAAGTATTCTCTGCCTTGATTGTTTTCGTGATTTCGTCAGCTCTAAAGAATACAGCCTCATCAACAAACAAGTTGGAGAACTCAATAACAGTATCTTCGTCTTGTTCCTTTTGTGAGAAAATAGAAAAACTGATATTAGATGTCTGTGACGTTTTGATTCCAGAAGCCACACACATATCAATCGTTTTTTGAACTCGTTCGATACGCTCTTTCTTGCTTGAAGATGTTACTGTGCTTCTGATATTCGCTTGCATAACTGCATCTTTTTGTTTTGAAAGATAATCCATGCCAGCTTTTGTAATCTTGATTCTGGTTGGTCCTTTTGATACCGAGAGCAATTCGATATAACCAGAATCCAGAAGTTCTTTCGTTGCTCTGAATACTGTGTTATAAGCCACATCTTGAAATGCCAGCTTTAATTGCTTTCTTGGAATACTACTCACTGTGTATAGATATTCGAGGATTCTTACCTTGGTCGGCTTTGGCATATTTCAGGCGTTCCCTCCTTTCCATACCTCAACGCAAAGAAAATGCGTTAAGTGCAATAACACCGCATTATTTTGGTGTGTGAAATGTTGATATTTTTGGGTACCCGAATACATATCCATAAAAATCTACATTTTTAGTGTTGATTTTCCTTGGGTTCAGGTACCCATATATCTGTGCCATTCAGGAAGGTCAGACGCCTGTATAAGCGTCACTTCTGTGTGCGGATATTCGCCAACAGATGCTGTATAAACGAACCCCATAGAATAGGCATTATCTGACCTGCCGATAGCCTGCGAAACTGCGTTTGTGATAGCCCCTGTTTCCATATTATTGCTATCACAGACAAGCAATTTGTTCCCGTTTTGAGGGATAAATCTCTTAAAAATCAGGTACAGGAAACCATCCGGAAAGGCCAAATTCGGATGTTCATAGAGAAATAAATCGAGCTTATTGCGTGTCATTACGCCAATACTTTTCTCAATAAATGTGGCTGATGAATCATTCGAGTCTGAATTACTGTATGTTCCAAGCAGAAACGGATATGAAATTTGCAATATACCGTTATTTATTTGCGCTACGGAACATAAAGAATCCGGTACGCTTTGGGATTCCAACCGCATTCTTTCTGTGCGTGGCATATCACTTGAATTGATGATATCTCGAAGTGCATATTGCGCCAAAAGAAGCTCATGGATTGCTTTTTGCGCCTTTATCGTGCTTTTCTGCGGTTCTTCGATATATTTTTGTGCTTCATTGATATGCTTTGCTGCGCTGTCGAATTTATCCTGCATACAAAAAGAAGGCGATTCCGCCCCCTCAAACAGGATGCCAGAATCGCCTGGATTCGTCAGGAATTTATTAGTTCCGCTGGACATCTGCCCATGCCTTTTCGATGGTGTTGCGGTCTTCGGGCGCGAACACCGTGATGTCATAATTATCATCAACCGTGCAGAACTGCATAATACCGCAGTAAGGAACCAGAGACATATCGGCTCCATTTTCAAGAATGCCGATTCTACGAGAATTATTGAGCAAATCCTTATCAGCACCGAAGCTGTTCAGGATAGTACCCATCTGATACTCGCTGCCACGCGAAATATTAACGATATAATAAGTAATATCGCCAGCAACGAATGCCAACTGCCACGGAGAAGACGGGCGGCAATAAGTGAATCCGGGGACATGTTCCATGAATTCGAGGAAAACACAGAAAGCGCGTGCGCCGGATTCGATTTTGCTGTCGATTTTGACGAAGCTGTTGGCAAGCAGGTATCCGTCCTTCTGATAACACACAAATTCACGTACAGCCGCATAAATTGTCTGATTTGCCAGCGGCAAAGTCATGGACTCACCAAACATAATAGTGAGATATTTTGCCACCAGTTCAGCCGGAAGAGCCCCGAAATCATGAAGCAATTTCTTAATTACAGTGTTATGAGCAGCAGCCATGATAAAAACCTCCAAATTCTTGTTTTTGAGTGATTTTCTATTTTTGAGTGAACGTTCTTTTTCAGTCTGCGTCAAAAATAGAAATGTTGTATTTTATGCGCGTGTTAACGCATAAATCTGTTCGGATTTCGACGTAGACTAAGCTGATTTAAAAATGTCTTCAGTCGACGTCAAAATAAGGTGGTTTTATGAGCTCTGTTAACGAGATTTCCCGTTATCCGCCGCACACCAACGTGGAGGTGCTCATACTGTGCAGCAAACGCAGAATTTTTCGATTCTGCGTCATTGTTTTTAGTGTTTTGACTTTTTGATATCGCCAGAGATAACCTCGGCCTCAAAATCAGAAGCTGTGAAGTCGGCGAACAGTTTACTGCTTCCTGCAATCACGAGTCCAGAACCACGATGGAGCTGCTGGATTTTATTGCATTCATCGTCAGTAAGCTGAACAGCAGTGCGCAGGATTTCGATTTCCGTTTCCGGCAACTGCATGATAATCTTTGTATCAGCATTCGTAATGATTGCTCGGCCATATTCGCCACCGTTCATCGTAAAGAAGTCGGAAGCGTTCTGTGTCATTACGAAAGCGGCACCATTGTAAGCACGAATGGTTTTGAAGATTTCTTTGATGAAATCGGCACACATTTCGTTGGACGATTTACTGATAAGGTTCCAAGCCTCATCAATGAAGATGGCTTTCTGCTTACTGGAATCTTCTTTGATTTTGCTCCAACAGAAATCCAGAACGATAAAAAGAGCCATGACTTTGTTTTTGCCGTCGCACGCATCGAAGTCGAAAACAATGTAGAGATTGCTAAGGTCAACGTTTGTATGGTTGTTAAACGAAGAAAGCGAACCGCTAATAAGAGGTTTGAAGATATTGCAGACGCGGCGAAGTTCTGGCACATTTTTCATGGTATTATACAAATCTTCAAGAATGGGCATTTCCTTGTACTCGCTTGTACCAAACTTATAGATGGACATATTATCTTCGGTAATACCGAAACGCCCATAAGTTTCATATACGCAACCGTCAACAAGCTGTTCTTCTTCCAGTGTGAGGTCGGGTGCTTGAAGCTTGATGAATGTAAGAATGGTACGAGATTTCTGTGCAAGCAAAGAAATCTGCGCTGCATTACTGGCGTCATCGTCGCCCAAGGAATCGATGTTGGAAAGGTCAGGTGCGTGAATGTCCATGATATTGATGTGATTGGGAGAACCGGGAGACATCGATACGAACTGTCCACCAACTCGATAACAACCGTTACCGTAGTCGCGTTCGCCCTTGACAGGAGCCAGAATGAATGTCTGAATTCGACGCATACGGAAACGAAGTGCGAACAAGTGAGAGGTAAATGTCTTACCGGAACCGGATGTGCCAAGGATGGCACCATTGGAGTTACGATGGATGTTTCTATCCATAACATCAATGATAACCAAGGAGTTGTTTGCCGTATTGGTACCAATCATAATACCGTTCGGGTCCTGCATTTCGAAGGATACGAAAGGATAAAAAGACGAAGCACCAGAGGTCAGAACATTTCTCTTAGAATGTTTATAAAGTTGTTTTTCGAGAGAACATGTAGGCAAGGAAGACATAAAGGCTTCCTGCATTCTGAAATCGCATCTGACAACCTTGTATCCGGAACCCTTTGCGTTCTTTTCAAATTCATGGAAACGCCGTTCAAGTTCTGTCAAGTCATCGGCAGTGATAGTAAAAAGAACACTGGCGTAAAACAAATCTTCGCCAGCAGCCAATCCATCCAGCAGATAAGAACCAGCACCGATGGCGTTCTGGATTTCGTGGAAGTCGGAATCCGTATCATGGCTATCAAGAGATTTTGCTCTTTTCTGTTTGACGTTGAAACCAATTTTGCTGTAAACTTCATCGCGTGTGTGACGGTCTAAGAAAATCTCGACATCAACGCCTTCGCCGCTATTGATGAATTGATTCAACCATCCGGCAGTCACATTCTTTTCGTAACCGGTATCGGAAATATAGGCGAATGTGTAGAACTTATCATCAATGACAGCGTAGTTGTAGTGAGAGAAATCCATCCAGTTAGGAGCGATAGTTTCGGGTGCTGTGATGATAGGCATAGAGCCAAGCCCCTGTTCAACAACCGCTTTTTCGTATTTCAGAAAAACTTCGCGTGCATGAACATCATACGCTACCGTCTCGCTTTCCTTACGGCAAATCATCTGGTAGAGAATGTCGCACACACCTTCATCCGTCTCACAGGTAGGAATGAACTGGTTGCCTGCATCTTCAAGGTATCCACGGCATCTACTTGCTGCTGCGTTCAAATCGCCAACGACCTTATTGATGTCTGTACCATCATTCTGCAGGTCTGCTTTGAATTCAAGAACGACAAAGAAGCGGCGAGTAACGCCGTTCTGCGCGGCTCTATAACGAAGAAGATTTTCGTATTCCTGTTGCATCTGGAAACATGCGGGATTCATTTCGTTCTTTTTGAGGTCTTCGACAGCACGAATCATAGAATCCACATCTGCCTTACGAGCGTAGGAAATGAGCTGCATATTATAAGGTGTTGCCGAAAGCATCTGGCTGAACAGGCTGATAATGTTGTTCTGCGCTTGCGGAGAGAGATACATGAAGTTGAGAGGTTTAACTTCCATAATCTTGCAGAAATGTCCATCGCGGGTTACGATAACACCTTGATAGGTATCGTAAACAGGGAGCATTTCCTGTGTACCCTTGATTTCGCGATACTTGACTTCTTCGAGAGCTTTCTGGCGGTCGATTCTATCCTTTTCCTCACGAGCAATAGCTTTGCGCTGCTTTTTGGAAAGGTACTTATCTACATCGTTCTGTTCCTTTTTATTTTTTCCAAACATTATAAACTGTTTCCTCCTTTCTCATCATCATCCAGCACGAATTCATTCCCTTGATTTGCGCCAATGCCATAAAACACATTATGACTATCCAACAAATCAGGGACCTCGCGAACATCAGCTTTTTTGCTATCTGTAACGGTGACTTCTTCTTTCTGTGGAGCCTTTACAGGTTGATGTGTAGGCTTTTCAGTAGCCTGTTCCTGAACAGAACTCGCTTTTACAACAGGGACAATAGCAGGTTCTCTCTTTTCAGGTTTGGTAACTTCCGCCTTACTCTCTGCCTGTTTTTCTTCCTTGATAGGCTCTTCTTTCTTTTTGGCTTCCTTTTTCAAGATGTTGTCAATCGCACTCTTTTGCGATTTTTGCGGCTTTTGCTCCTGCACAGCCGGTGCGGCCGTCTGCTGGGTTGCCTGCTGTTTTTCTTTCTTGGAAACCTTATCGAGATTGATAAGTAACGGCTTTTTAGGTTGTTCCTTTTGCTGTACAGAAGAAGCGGCAGCAACCCCAGCTTTATTTTGGGTTGCTTGTTTTTTCTTTGGAGATGTTTTTTTCTTAGCTTCTTTCTCCGCCTGCTTCTTAGCTAAGGCATCCTCTTTGGCTTTTTTCTTTGCGGCCTTTGCTTCTTCTTTTTCTCTTAGTGTATTTTCTCTGCGAAGCTTCTTTATCTCAGCACGGCGTTGAGCAGCGGCTTGCCGAGCAGAAAGCTTCTTGTTGTTCTCTTTGTCCTTCTCAAGCTGCGACAAAGTCTGTTCTTCTTTGGCTTTTTCAGCTTCTTCCTTTTCGCGTTTCGCAATAGCCTCATTATAGATGCGAAGTTCTTCTTCGCGGCGTTTGCGGTCACGCTCTGCTTTTTCAAGAGCCTGCGCTTTAAATCTGGCTTTTGCAATCTTGCGCTCTTTGGGTCCCAATGTGCTGAGATACTCTTTCTGCTTTTTCTTTTCCAGTTTAGCCGCTTTCTTGGCATCCTTTTCTTCCTGCTTGATTTCTGCGGCAGTCTTTAAAGATTCAGGCTTTTCGATAATACCTTCATCTTCAACATACCAGAGAATGGTTTTATCACTGGTCAAATCATCAGCAATCTCACTCTGTCCTCTTGCACCAGCAAGTACATCATTAAGGTTTTTAATGAAATTGCGGATAGCCTCGGCTTTGGAGTTTGCATTCGGATTGGCGAGATAATCAGCAGTCAACTCAGTTTTGATGCGCGGGTTATAGGTGGAAATGTTGAATTTGTTAGAACGGAATTTTTGTGCAAGGAGCAAGGTTTCGCCCCATGAATCACCGTTATATCCGATAATGAAAAGAAAGAATGTGGCGATTCCAAAAAGAAATGTAGGATAGAAAAGTGTTCCCCAACCTATTCCCGTTGCCCAGTTAATGAGCCAAAAAAGCCCAAGCACAGGAAGCGTAAAAATAACAGCTTCTATAAAATTTCTCTTCCGGAACTTACCGCCGAATATCTTTTCATCGTCAACGAAGTTATCTGGAATGTAATATACCTTTCTTTGTGCCATAATCAGTTGATACCTCCGCATTTTGCAACGATTCGTCTTGCTTCTTTAAGGTATACATCGGCGCATCTGATACATTCGTTTTTTGTATTTACCTTGTTTTCCTGATACTCTACAATGCCACGGAATGTAACTCCAACCTGAGACTGGCTTAAAAATCTCACATTGATGTTTTTGCATTCGTCGTTTGCTATGTTGTTTTTGGTAAGCATGGAGAATATTTTTTTTGGCTGCTTACAGTTCATTACAACTGTGCATACAACGCCCATGAAAAACAAATTCTTTTGAAATGAAATCAGATATGTCGCGTTCTCGCTGAATCCGTTATATACCACGCTTCCGTACTTAGTCGTAGGGCTAAATACTTCCTGTTCGTTATGGTTCCCCATATTTAATATATCTCCCTTCTTCCCCTCTGTCGCAGTTGACTATTACACGGATTTGTGGTATAATATAAGTATAGAAACAAAGAGGAGTTTATTACGATGATGAATGATATGATGAATAATACTGTTAGTTTCGAGGATGTTATGATGGCCGACGAAAGCTGGCGCGAGGAGAGCTGCAGCCATCTGGATGAGGAGGACCGTGCTATTGCTGAGTCCGGTTGTGTTTGCCGTCGCTTTATCCCTAAGGATAAAAGTGTTGATGTTGAAGAAATCTGAGTTTTCAAAGTTCTTTGGATTTAGCCATTACGGTGTGGCGTAATGTTGCCCGTTGCTTGCCACGTGGAGGCATCCAATTTTTATAAGCAACAGGTTCCGAAGGACCCCACCATCCTCCGGAGCCAAACTAAGTGATTGTGTTAGTGGGCGTTTCGGTTAAATCTTATGGCAGCCGCCGATGACCAGCGCCTGCTCCTTGTTGATGTAGCGAACCAGCATAGAAACCTTGTCGCCAATCATCAGCATCTCGTTGGAGATGTTCTGGGTCTTGGGGATAACGCCGCGAATCTTCAGGCCATCGAGAACCACATGGTAGTATTTGTCGGTGACGTTGACGATGGTAGCCAGATAACGACCACCAATCATGGATTCACTGACGCCCTCAACCTTGGCAGACATACGCTCCAGCAGAGAATGGCTGACGCGGATGTTGACAGTCTTTGCGCGAGTATCTACTTCCAGTGCCTCGACGGCAACAGGAATACCCATGCCGACCTTGAAGCTCTTGGAGGCATCTTCGATATACTCGAATGCAGACAGTGCGCCGGTACCCATGCTCACTTCAACGCCAAAAGCCTCGACGATGACATAGCGGGGGCCGCAGGACAGAACGCTGGCGGTAGTGGTGCTGCCAACCTCGACACGAGTCTGAGGAGTAGCGCGGAAGAAGTAGCGATTCTGCAGCTGAGCCAGAGCGTCGGCACGAGAACCAACGGCAAAAGGAATACGAGTGCCAAAATCATCGGTGAAGTAACCGACATCGCGGGGGATGAAGGAAATGACAGCGCCGAGCATGCGGTTGGCCTTGCGCTTGTAGCGAATGGTCTTCTCTTCGCTGCTCAGGCCATCCATATCCTTCATCAGGCTGTACTTGAAGAAATCTTCGGGGACGAACACGACACGCATGGTATTGCGCTTTGCAACAATCTTAATGCCATCGCCCATGGGCTCGATAGCAACGACCTTTGCATACAGAACGCGATGCTGACGAATAGCACGACGCATTTCGTCCTCATCGGAAGCCTGAACCATATCGGGCATCTGTGCTTCAATCAGGTCGTTGCCGGAATCGACATAACGACCCAGTTTGGGAAGACGGCGCTCAGGAGCAGCTTCTGCGTCCTCCTCGGGAGCATCTTCGTCAACAGCCTCAGTCTTGGCATCACCGTTTCCTTCATTGGAAGCGGTGTCGGCGGCAACGAAATCGGGATTGGCAGCAACCTCTTCGGCGGTATTGGCGAAAGCAGCCTCTTCGTCAACGGGGGTCTCGACAGCAGCCTCAGCCACTTCGGGAGTATTCAGATTCATAGTATCTTCCATGATAAACTTTACCTTTCTGTAAATAGAAATTTATATACATTACCGTGTGGGGACGGTAATAACAAAAGAAAAAGACCTTATCCAAAAACGGATAAGGTCTTGTGCGTTATATAAGGGGATTAGATGCCAAACTTGTTTTTCTTCTTGGACTGAGCAGCAGTCCCCTTCCCTGCTGTGTTCGTTTCAGTCTTTACGGTACTGCTCATCATATCGGCAGCAGACGGAATCTCGGTACGCTTCTGTTGTTGACGAAATCTCTCCGTGCTCTGTGTAGAAGCAATTTCCTGATTGCTTGCTGCCACACTCAAGAAATCGGCACCAGTCTTGACTTTGTTGGTACCGGCACTGAATGCGTCTCTGTCTTCTGTCGCTGCATATTTCTTGCGGCTTGGCAGAAGGCTGATGATAGGCATCTGTTCAAGTTCGAGTTCGCCTTTTTCGTTCTTGACGGCAAACTCCTTGAACATCGGATGCAGGTTATAGCCAAACTTGTTGGCTTTCAGCACTTTTGCGTGCTGTCTGAAAAGCAAAACATTCTCAAAAGGCATCGCCATAACTTCATCGGGGTTGATGACATTACGCTTGCCTTCGCCAAGAGATAAGGAATAGCCCTGATTCATAGGACGATAGCCAAGAACCGTAGGACGATTATCCTTGACGCTCTTTGATACGACTGTCATGACACCGCTCTTATAAGAAATGAAATCAGCAGTCGTTTTATCGTTAACGCCAAGGCACAACAAAGTATCACAGCAACCGATAATGGTCTCGGCATTTGTCTCACCGTAGGTTTCCTGCAGCTGTGAGTATGTCTGGCAAATCATAAAGATACCGATTTTACGAGAACGAACGGTAGAAATCAGAACTTCAAAGTTCGGAATCATACCGATGTTAACGAACTCGTCCAGAATCATGTTTACTGTATTACGGGTCTTGGGACCATAGGTATCTGCTGCGTCTGAAATATCCTTGAACAGGAAGTTGAACAGCAAAGAAGTAATAGGCTTCATGGCTGCACTCTTATCAGACATAACGCAGAACAAGGCCGTCTTCTTTTTAGAAGGATGGTCGCCAATCGAAGCAAGGTCGATATCTTTGTTGCGAAGAATACGGCGCAAATCGCGCATCTGGAACAGCTGCATACGCTGACCAAGTCCTGTGATGAACTGAGGTCTTGCATTATCAGAGTTCTGCTTGAAGATTGACCATGCAAGCTGTGCGGGATTATCCAGAGGAATGTCCTTGAAACACTCTTCCCATTTTGCAAGGTCGTTGTTCAAAAGCAGACGATAAATCTCATCGATATGAAGCGGTGCGCGGCGGTCTACCCAGTCATCGATGTCTGCGATGTACTTTTCGACCCATGCCGATACATATTCATCGCCGGTCAACGAGGCATCGATAGCGCTGTCACGCTGCCCGTTTTCGAGGTCTTGCTCGGCCTTTCTCTTTGCAAGTTCTCTTACGCAGTAATACTTATCATTCATAATAGTAGATTCATCCTGAATGATAGTAATGAACTGCTGGCAGTCATTGCTGTCGATAGAGAGGTCTTTACAGAGTTCAATAATAGACTTGGTGAACTTCTCTACTTTGGCACTTTCATTTCGATATGCCTGATAGAAGATGATAGCTTTCAAAAGGTTGGCTTCGCCGCCGTCCCAGAACTCGTCGCCTTCACCGGAGTTCTTCATGATAGCATCTGCAAATTCGGCAATACGCAGTTCGTTTGCATTGCCTGTTTTGGGGTCAATGATTTCGGATACGCAATCCCAAGAATCGGAATACAGCAGGTCAACAAGGTCGAACAGCTTTACTTCGTATCCGTTATCCAAAAGGAACTTGCGCATATCATTGTGGATTTCGCCCTTGGGGTCAGTAATTACCATTGAGGCTTGATTCTTAACTGACTGGAATACAGCCGACCGAACAAAGCCGTAGGACTTACCGGAACCGGGAGAACCGAAAATCATGATGTTTCTGTTGCCGGGAGAGTTGTTTGCCAAACAAATGGCTTCCTTGCCTTCTTTATCCAACTGGCCGAGAATAATTCCTTCCACATCTTTGACCGGGCCGATTTCGAAATGCTTATGGATTTCTTCCGGCTGCATCCAGTCGGCGGAGCCATAAAGAGGATTTGCGGCGACCGCAACACCTCTGTCATCCTCATGCGCTTCCTTCGCAAGGTCTTGGTTTCTGAACTCCATTATAAATAGGAAGCCGGAAATGGCTAACGTAATAATGAGGGTGTAAATCAGACCGTTCGCTCTGATAAGTGCGTAGATTGGACAAAGCAGAAAATTGATGCTGGTATTATCAGCTCCCAGTAACCCGTTTGTAGATACTCTATAAGCACTTTCTGCAAAGTATCCGCCAAGGAACGAGCTCAGAAAAGCGATAATACCGTACTTGACCAGCTTTTGCTTTGTGGAATTCAGACTGTTATACCAGTCTTTGAGTTTTGTTATCTTTTCTTTCACGCGTCAACACCTCCTGTGTGCGATGAAAGAGAAACAAATCATCACCATGTTTCTCCCACACTCCTTTCTGAATATAAAAAATAAGCCTTGTCCGATGTGTGAACTCGAACAAGACTTTGCGGAGATAAGTGTTTTTGATTACACTTATCTTTATATTCATTATATACTGATTTTTGCGCTATGCTATATGGTTTTCTTTACGAAAAATCGAATAGGTTTTTTCATATTTAAAACGTGCGATGTCATATAGGACCTCAAAAAGATGTACTTCCACCTCCGCCATACTTAATGGTTAATCCAATAATTGGAAGTGTGGCAAAATTTTGATAATTTTTTCTGTTAAAATATCGTGGATGCTACTTGTTTTTAGAATTTTTACAATCCTTTTGCTGACAAAAATCACATACTGAATATCAGCTTGATATTGTTGAATAAAGTCCATTATTTCTTTGTCATGCACTATTTCGAATGGCAAGTTATCGTCCTCTATTATACCATTGCGCATATCATTGAACTTGATGTATGGCAAAAAAATGTCATTTATAAAATCAGGGAAAGTCGTTGTTTTGCTATCTGTATCCTTTGCGGTTTTAATCAGAGCTATTAGACTTTTCTTTTCTTCTTCTGTTATACCAGAATAGTATGTTTCGTTTAATAGACAATACTTTTTTACTCTATTAAGACAACTTTCTTCAATCTTACCCATAAGCCAACTCCTTTTGTAAACATACATATATGTTTATCAAAAAAACAAGCCCACCATTGCATTTTTTATTGCAATGGTGGGCTTGTTACTTATTATGATTTTTAATTATAATAACATTGATAGAAATGTCAATATTATATTTTTCTTGGCGCTTCAACTTTTCTATTTATTGTCAGTGGTTATAATTATTGGAATTATCCATTTATTGTTTGTATTTTTTATTTCTTGAATATTCATATGTAATGCATTCGATTTTTCAATTGGAAATTCATATCCTGTAGCTAACGTTATTTTGTGATTTGAAATATCTACCATTCCAATATATACACTTTTAATTTCGTTGGGTAATAAGAAAGAAATCTGTGGTATTTCTATTCTATTTATTGATATAGCTATATTTGTTGCTGTATCATTACCACAGTTTGAAATATCAATTTTGATTGGCGCTTTACTTTTCCCTTCTAGTGTCATTTCTTCCATAAGATTAACGTTATGTCTTATTATAATATTTGCTTTTTTATTTGTTAGCAATTGGAACTGTTTTTCTTCAATGTCAGCAGTTTTTTGGGTAAGAACAATAACAGCAAATATGTTTGTGATTTGTATAGAATCGTATATTATTTTTAACAGATTATTATGAGCATTCAAAAATATTCTTATGATAATAATAAACATTGTTATATATATCCATTTTACATATTTTTGTAAATCATTATTTTTTGTTAATGTTTTAATTTTAGAAATGCTTATTTTTTTTATTTTTGAAAGCACTATTTTCATTTTCATCATTTGCCTTTCGAAATTGAATTTAGAAAAAAGTAATTTAAAAGCCTGCCTTTTTTATTTTTTCATTAAATAGTATTTTTAGTGCCCAATTAGTAAAGTCTGTATCGTTCATTTCTTTTATTTGCTTATTTGATATCATCTTCCCAATGATGGCTGCAAATGGTTCTTGGAAAGCCATTACAAATACAATTCGTGACCAATCTTTTTTCCATAAGTTTAAACTCCATTTGATAACAGCAAATAACGCACTGATTCCGACCCATAGACCTGCATATATAAGTAAACTACGCATCATTGAATCAGTATTGCTATGTTTAATTACTTCGCTACTAACCATTATTGTGCCAACACAAGTTAATAATTTTTCAAAGAACAAATTTCCGTATTTTAATATTTTCGATATAACATCATCGCCTTTGTTTAATCCGAATGGCATAGATGTTGTATTTAATTTAAGTAATATATATTCTTTATATAAATATGTATCGTCATTTTTTGATTCAACAAGCTTAGACAAACAGACATTTATTGCTGCTTTGTAATCACATTCGTCATTGCCTTTTTTAATAACATTATTTCTAAATTCAGAATATAAATCTGATTCTGATAATCTCATAGTTTCATTCCTTTTATAGAAAGTTTTTGTTGAATTTTTATTTTACACACTCTTTTACACCAACATAAATTGATTAAGCGTATTTTCTGTCTTTTCCTCCACCTTCCTCATATACTCTTCCATATACGCCCAGTCGGGTTGGCCGGTCTTGTCCTTGGGAAGCAAAATGACATCCTTGAGTAACTTCGTCCCCGTACACATTTCAGAGAAAGCGTATTTATCGGTAGTTACTCGCTCAATAGCGCATCCGATAAACTGCATACAATGTTTAGTCATAGGCATTCTAGGCATAAGGATATTAACTCGACCATGGGACACAGCATAATACGGTTGCTCTTGATAGAATACTTTGCCAAACATGTCCACGGTCAATGTGTTTGCTTCCCAGAGACGGGCATTCTTGTTATCAATGAACGCAATAATCCCATTATTCTCTTTCCCAGACGACACGAGGGGGGTGTTCCCTTCCACAATGGCCTTGGGCTGAATGTCGTCTTTTGATAGAAATGCGTCAAACAACTCCCCTACCCGGAACTCTCCCCATTCCTTCGTATCCACCTTTTTCTTCTCCGCATCCTTCGCAGTCTGCAGCAGGGTCAGAGACTCGACAACTTTGGCTTCAAGGTTTGCCATGTAGGATTCCATATATGCCCAATCGGGGGCACCGTCAGTGGTGGCTGGGAGATATACCGACAGTTTGTTTGCATCACCCTGCCTAAACTGCTGCTGATATGAGTATTTACTTTGCGTTACCGATGCAATTGAGGACGCTACAAACAGTTTTGCCGTCCTCGATAGCTTACTATTGAGAAACGCATAGATATTGTCATCTCCTGCACAGGTTTCGTCGTGATAGAACACATTTCCAAACATATCTACCGTGATGGGCTTTTCCCAAATATCGATATTCTCGTTTCCAATAGTGCCAACCACGCCACAGTTTTCAAAACCAGCAGTCAAAAAGACTGTATCGCCTTCAACTCTTTCCGCTTTTGTAATGCGAGAGCCATGACAAACCGTAAAGCCAAGGTCGGACATTCGATATTCCTTCCACCCGGAAGTATCAATCTTCCCCATTATTGTCCTCTCCCTTCTCAACCAGAATGTTTGTGCCTTTCTCAGTGCCTGTCACAGTCGAACCATAGAGCACCTTCTGCAGCAGCTTGTCCCCGAACTCTTTGGCGTTGATACCACGCTTGTACATCTCGTAGTCCATCACGGTCTTGATAAAGTCTTCCTCGTACAACTCAAAGGGCTTCTCCGGCATCTGATAGGACAGGTGTTCAGCCGGATTGATAAGCTGACGGGTGTTGTAACGGTCATCGTTGTCATCCTGAATTGCCTTGACCCAGTAATCTTCCAGCGCAGGCCACTTGTCGTGTACATCCTGCCGGCCCTTGTTCTTGACTGTTTCCAGACCGTCATCAGCCACATAGTAGCCCTTGATGTTGCGCCCATTCTGAGGTTTACCGGTTTCAAAAATGAAGATGGAAGTAGTAACGCCCAGACCGAAGAAAAGGTTCTCAGGCAGCTTGATGATGGTGGTCAGAGTATGCCGTTCCAGCAAGGCTTTCAACTTGGATTCCTTCTCCATTTTCTTGTCAGGAAGAATGAATGCACACTTTGTACCGACAGGCACGCTGTCCAACACATTGGCAACGATTGTTGCACAACCGTATCGTCTCTCGTAAGGCGGATTCATCAGGGCCTTCGTGATTTTCTGTTTCCGAATCCATTCAGTCGCCTCAGCCGAAGTGGCATCCATCTGCACAAGGTTAGTCTTGCCATCCTTGTGAATCATCATGTTGGCACAGGCCAGAGCGTAGACTTTCCGGTACATCTCGATACCAAACAACTGCTCAGACTTGATTTGCTTCGCCTTGCTGGTATTGCTGCCACCTGCCTCTCGAATCATATTGCACATGCTCTTTACGAGGAAGGTGCCGGAACCACAGGTGGCATCCAGAACCCGGTCATTCATATTCACATCAATGAGGCGGTACATAAAGGATGCAACATGGTCCGGGGTAAACACCTGTCCAGCCTGAGCCTTGCCACGGTAGCGGTTGAATTCATTGAAGAAGATTGCCATGACATCTTCGCCATTCCAGTCATCGGAATTGACGAGGTCGGCAATCTGGCAGACATTGTCGATGAAATCGTTGATGGCTTCCTGATTTTCCGTAATAGACATACGGACAGAGGCATACTCCTCCAAGAGCACATCCAGCTTGTTATTCTGCTTCTTATCCTCTTCCAGAGCCTTAGACAGGGCACTGTAAATCCAGTTATGGAAGGTGCTGTAATCCATGTCTTTCAGCTTTTGAAGAACCGTTCTGAGGGTTGTAACGCTGGGCGACAAGGGCGCAAGCCGTGAAAATCATACGGTCCTGCAAGTCCGTCATACCGAACTTGAAATGCAGGCTGTTGTTGATTTTCTGCGTGATTTCGAAGATGTAGTTGCTATCGAGTTTCTGACTCGTACACAGGCGGATGTAGTAATCCTTGTTTTCCAAGTGCTTTGACGCATCAGACAGCTCAATTTTGTTCTTGAACACGCGGATAGCACTGCCGCTGTAGAGAATACCGATGGTCTTGGAGTATTTCTTGGCAACTACATCGATATTCTTGAACAGTTCCTTGACATGCTTTTCCTTGAAAACACCTTCTGTTTCCGATTTCGTTTCCAGAATGATGGCGGGCTTGCTGGCGTCATCCGGCAGATACCAGCCATCCGGTTTATCATTACAACCACGGAATCCCAGCTGGTTGAATGTGGTGATTTGCCCTGTTCCCTGCTGCACTCCATCTTCGGTCTTATCAAAGCCAAGAACCAGCTTGGCACTGTCACGAACCTCGTCCTCTGTACGCATTCCCTTGCTCATAGTATCCTCCAAAAACAAAACCCCCGATGCCGTAACATCGGAGGTTTCAAAACAATTTTCACTTCACCTTTTTCTTGCAACACAAAAGCAACTGTGGCACGTCAATTATTTGACTTCGCCGAATTACATTCCTTGCACAGCATCTGCAGGTTGTCATCCGTGGTGTGCCCGCCTTTACTCCAAGGAATGATGTGGTCACCTTCCATATCCTCAAAGGCGTACTCAGTGTTGATGCCATTTGCAACACACAAGGGACACTTATGCCCTTGCCGCTCATAGGCGCGAAGCTTCTGCGACTCGGTGAACGCACGAAGGGACAGATATTTTTCGTCGCGCCGAGTACGGTCAGAGAGGATGGACGGGACAATGCCAGCCTTTTTCGTCACATCATCGTCCATCACAAGCTTCTTGATGTCAGATTCCAGAGCGTTGCTGTTGTACTGCTTTGCATGGTACTTGTTGTAGAGCAGTCCCCATGCCTGTGCATCCGTAATTCCCTTCCGCTTAGTCGGGAACAGCATTTTTGCCCAGTTGATTACCGACTGGAAGTAAAGCCAGAGGTCATTGGCATCCTCGTCATGCTGGTGAATCGCCATGTACATTTGCCCGGATTCCAGACCGTCGCGGTCAGCAATCCAAGCCAGTGCTTTCTCCAGCAATTCCTGCCGAATTGGGGTGCCTTTCAGATAGCCATCAGCCATCTTTGCAGCAACACAGTTGCGTTTCGAAAAGTAGGTTTTGGCATCGGCCAGCCACGGTCCTGTATAGGTAGCATTCAACAGTTCCTGCGGTGTCAGCACCGCACCGGCAATATTGATGCGCTTGAACCATTCCAGCTTTTCGGCTTCGGAGCCTTCACAGATATTCACGGTCAACTCGTAGTCCAGAATCGTCTGCTTTTCCTCATCAGTCAAATTCTGGAAAAACTTGTCGTTGCCGTTTATTTTGACGGGGAAATCTTTGTTGACATACTGTGCAATAGAAATCGTCTGCTGTTCTTCTCGGTAAATAAATTCACGCTGGAAGGACGGACGTATGGTCAGCCGATTGTCGTAGCTGTATACGCCACCGTCTCCGTCATCCAAATAGTTTTCTACAAGGTCGGATACCTTGATTTTGGTTTCTGTGATTTTCATGATGTCATCATTCTTTTTTCATTTTCTTTAAGGAATTCTTTTTCCAGAATATCCGCTCTTTCATTATCGCACAAACGATTATATAAAATTCTGTCGTCATCATTGTTTTCTGCGTCAAACACATATGTATACTTGAAATTATCTGCGCTATTGCAAGAACACCACGTGCTTATATGAGCAAACAACGTTTCACATAAATCTTTTACATTTACAATCCTGTATCTTGAAAATTCTGTTGATGGAAGCGTTTCACCTAATGTCAAATAAATTCCTATGCCGTCATTATAAATATTGGCACTTCCCGCATGAACAATATCACAGCGAAGTTGATATAATATATCTGCAAATTTGTAACCTAATGTATTAACCAACCAGCTATCATAACAGCCTTCTGGATTTGACGAACTTCGATTTACACGCATAACTTCTTTACAAAAGTCAATATAGCATTTCTTATCGTGCCAATACGCTTTTCCGTCGTTAGATTCATACCAATAGCCAGTCTCGTCGTTTCTGTTCTTTCCCTTATACTCATTGGAGTTAAACATAATGCGCGAACATATACTCGGAAGCATCAACGCCACCGATAAAGCGCTCCAATAATTTTTATTTTCTAAAGCATTTTTTCCTGATTTGATAAAATTTGTAACACTGAAGTAACTCATTTTGTGACATCCTTTTTTGCAATCAATTTTTGCTTTTCGTTTTCACTATCTCTATTCTTGCAGATTAAAACCCTATTCTAAATTTTTTTCTTCACCTATGGCATTTACACCGTCAGCCGTGTAATAAACAGTTACATTTGGTTTGTTTTTTTGATAAAATTGCCGCCCTTGCGTTCACCTTACCGCTACTCTACGTACTGCCGTCCTTGTTATGTTGTATTGCGTTTTTATAAATAGCAGTCATTGGATAATTTACGGTATTGCCAAGAGTGATGCCGACAATTTCAAACTGCTCCGGATTATACTTATCTAAAAACGTAATCGGCACTCCCATGATGTTCTTATAATCCACTGGAATGTCCGCAACCCTATCCACATTGATGGCGTCGTAATTATCGTAGTGAGGGTAGCGCTCCTCCGCATCCGGCAGAGGATTTTCGTCATCGTCATAGTACATCTGCTAAAGAATCAGCTTTTCGTGGCGCTTCTGGATGTCGAGGTTTGTGTACCATAACTTATTTCCGAATTTCTTGATTGTTCCATCGGGTTGCGTGAACTCTTTTACAGAAGAGTATCCAAGCCAGATTCCATTATCTTTCAACATCAGGAAAATTTCTTTGTAAGTAATCCAGTTGAGGTCACCAATAATAACGAATTGCTTGTCATGCTCGCGTAAACACTGGGCATAGGCCCTTGCAAGGGAAAATGGCGGATTCGTTACCACGATATCGCACTCATCCAGCAAGTCAAGGCATTCCTTGCTCCGGAAATCGCCGTTGCCTTCCAGCGGGGTTTTTACACCGACTTCCACATCATTATCATCCCCGTCCTATCCAGCCTACACCGGAGAACAGCGAAACATACGGGTATATTTTGCTCTTACTCATTTTTTTCTCCAAACCAAAATCCGATGCAGAATTACTCCGCATCGGATGCCTTGTTACTTATTCTGATTAAGTCGTCTATCTCTTCCTGTAGGTCTCTGTCAATTTCCGAGTTGCCCGCCATATCTCGCAGCACCGTCAAAACTGCTCTTACTGTGATGCTGCCTTGGTGATAGCTCTTCGCTTTTCCATAGTATTCAATATCACAGCATTTCTCAAGGATGGGCGTTTTTGCAAACACAATAGCGGTATTCTTAGCCAATGCTATGGAAACACCAATGGAACTCTCCCAACCTTCTATCAGTGCGAGTTTGGCGAGCCAGATGTAGCATCGAAACACATAGAGGATTTCTTCCAAAGAAAAGTCCCGCCAATCGCGGTGGTTGTAATTTCCTTGAATGAGAAGAGTCACTTTCCTAAATCCGATTTTTGCTTCCGTATACTTCTTATCTATCGCACAAAGACAAGCTATCTGGAATATTGCAGGATAATAGTTCTCGTTCAGTTGCAGCGCTTTTTTGAAACATTGTAATGCTCTTTCGTTATCTGGATGCATCTGTTTTTCAGACACTCCATATCGCAGGTATATTCCTGCTGTGAAAGACTTCAATTCTTCCGGTGCATGTTCTATTGCATCTCTAAGATATGGGCGTGCATCGAGTGCAAACTGTGCCTGTCCTTCGCACAATGTTGCCGCCAAGCAGTACATGGAAACGAAGTCTGGGTCTACACGGTATATTTTATTCAGCTCCGAAAGGAGTTCTTGTACCGGCTTTACAGCGGCATACAGCTTTATGCGCAGCGGAGCATGTGCTTCCAACGATGCAAGGAATTCTCGTAAATGTCGCTGTGCATTTACATAGGCATAGACAGAATAGATACTACTCGGTCCCACGCTGCACTGTTTTGCCATATTGATAAAAGTGTCCGCCATCTTGTTGAGGTAAACAGTTTCCGGCAGACAGTAGTGACCTCTCATGGGAAGAACCATCAATTCGCCCATCTTGAGTGCTTGGAATGTGCTTTTGATTTGTAGAAACACAAATAGGTCGAGCTGCCAGAAAGCAGCGTTGATGTACAAAAGACTTTGGGTCTCTGCTCCCTCATCCTTCCAAATACGGCGGATAATCACATCAAGCGCTGTCTTCTCGAATTGTTCAGCAGAAATCTTCTGGTCCGCATTGTGCAGAATTGTTTTTCCGTTTATTTTCAGCTCTCGCTTCAAGATACGAAAACTGCACCACATCTCGTTTTTTGATAGTACGATGCCTTCCGGCGGTCGGTCCGTAAGAAACAGATGTGTGATTTGCTCGCTTTCCGGATTGGCAAGCGATTTGTGCTTCTCCAGCATAGTTTCTACTGGCATCATAGTCGTTTTAACTAAGCAGCCAACAAAGGAGAAGAACTCTCTTAACACTTCTCTTTCAGCACCAAATGGATGCTCATAATAAATCTGAACAGCCTGAATCGGTTGAGCCACGGTCTCTCCTCCTCACAAAAAATGAGCGATAAATACGCGGAAATACACAAAAACGCACGCGTACATTTATCGAACGCACGCGTGCGTTTAAAATGCTATTATGTATAGTTCCTTCACCTCCACAAACGACATACATAGCTATATGCAAAAGCGACGAAAGACGAAAACGCTAAGAGGCAAACAAGGATTACGCAGCTATTCAGCAGGTGTTTGAAAACATCTCCGATTCGATTCCACAAGTTGATTTGAGTTTCCAGCTCCTCTATTTCGTGTTTCTTATCACGGAATTGCTCATCCTCTTCCAGAGACAATCGCAGGTCTTGCGTTACACCACAGGCGTCGAACATATCATCGCTATCGGCATTACTTCTGAGCTGTCTACGCCGGACTTTACGCCAATTTGCAATTTTCTTTTGCAGCACTGCGTCTTTTGCGTCCTTTTCGTCAGCTTTCTTTCGCAAAATATAGGAAACCACAATGTAGCAGACCGCTGATACTACAGCAAGAACAACCAAAAGGATAAATGCAGGCCGCGTTCCGCAAAAGAGCAGCATCGCCATAGTAAGTATTGCCACAAAAGTCAGTGCAGTTTGCATTTTTCACCTCTTATGCGCACAGCCGGGGAAATTGCGTTTAGGATTTCGATATCCCGGATACTTGTAAAACCAGATGGTTTTATTCAAACCACCCATTTTTGCAATACCCTAAAAAAATAAACCCCCAATGCTGTAACATCGGAGGAGTCGAATATTTCTTTTTCTTTACTGCTCGGCTTTAATTTTTAAATGCACAGAATGCTTTCTACTTATTTTTTCCGTTTCCATCTCTTTTTTTGAGCTCTTGTTTTATGTTTTTTATGTTTTTTCAAAAACTTTTGTATTATAAAATAGTCACCACTAATTTGACCACAGAAAAGATAAAACGCTGCACCACCATAGCTAATTATTGCGGCGAGATTATGCCATAAGGCAGAATTGCTTCCATTTGCATCAAACACGTCTTCGACTACTAAAGGAAAAAAGATAAAAAATGTAAAAGAAAATGCAAGAACTTCGAAACCAAGAATAATTTTATCCTCTATGCTTGCTGTTCTTTTTTCCTTTTTTCCTTTGTGCAACGCATAAAAATATGTAGCAACGCCAAATATTACTGCCAATATGAATAATACAGCAATGTCTTTGCCAAGTATATCAAAGCTCATAATCGTTCCTCAAAGCTCTATCCGCTTTTTTGCAATATCAAAAAAATCGGCATCCTTTTCGATGCCGATAAAATTCCTTTTCGTATTGTTCGCTGCTACGCCTGCCGAGCCGCTTCCCATACAGAAGTCGAGAACGGTATCATCTTCGTTTGTGTAGCTTTTGATAAGCCACTCACACAATGCCACCGGTTTCTGTGTGCCGTGCGCCGCATATTTCTGTTTATCAGTAGCGAATGTCAGCACGCTCGTGGGAAATCGTTCTGTACTGTCATAACCTTTTGCTGCGTATTTCCCGTAATCCTCTGTCATCTTAGAATTTCGTTTATGTTCGACCGTTGAGACCTTTCTCGGATGTCCTGTTGTCTTTTGAGGATTATAGGTCGGCAGTTTTTTGTAGAAAACAAGAATGTCTTCATGTGCTCGAAGCGGCATTCGGTTTGCATTAAGAAATCCAACCGGAGTCGTCTTCTGCCAGATAAGATTGTATCTCCAAGGAATTGTAGTGGACTCCATCAATGTTTTCGTGTAAATCCCGGCCGAGAAAAGAATCACCACTCCCCTATCGGCAAGGATTCTGTCCAGTTGTGACCAGATTCCATGTTGCTTTCTTTTATTCCATTCCTCGTTGGCGTCCTTGTAGGGAATGTTCTTTTTGAAGCAATGCAGTAAATATTTCTCATAATTGAGATTTTTTCCGTCGCATTCGATAAAATCATCAAATGGCAGCACAACATCCCATGTGTTTTGCGTTATTCCGTATGGTGGGTCAGCCAGAACGAGATTGACAGAATGGTCATGAATCAACCAGAATGAATCCATGCAATCTCCGTGAATCAACATATAACTACTCATTTTTGGTAATCTTCCTCATTTGATGTCATAAGTACACTCTTGCTGTAAAAAACAACAAAAAATCCCCCTCGAATTACTCCGAGGGGGAATGTGCTTATATACTATTCGCTTATAATAAGTATATATCGAATGATTTTAAAATGCTATATGTTTTTCTTTACGAAATAACGAATAGATTTTTTCACAGAAAACCGATTAGCCAGCGTTGTTACCGTTCAAATCGATTGTGCCGGATGCTACAGTTTCGACTACAGCCGTCAAGTCAGAATCGTCCAACGGGTCACTCACAATGCTGATTACGCGACCCTTAATGGATGTTTTCCAGCCAAGGATGGAATACAGGTCATCTGGCGTTACCCAATAATACTGTTTCGTCTTTGGGAACTGTGCAACACCGCCGTAAGTAGCCGACGTACCGCCGAAACCATCATCAGAAACGAGGTACATAGTATGACCATTTTCATCGGTGTACTGGTCAATTCTGTTCTTTACGATGGGGTCGGCTTCATCGTTAGGGATGGTGTACAGACCCCAGTCGGTAGCAGCATAAACATAATCGCCGGTAACATGGCTGAACAGCGGGTTATATGCCATGGCAAGCTGAGCAATGGAAACGTTCAAATTCCCGTCTTCATCAATCATGGGAAATGCGTCAGGAATATATTCGCCATTTAGAACGATTTTCCAATCGCTGTCAGTTGACCCGTTTTCGAGATAGTTTTTGCCGATTTTGCGAAGAGCAAGGAACTCATCGCGCTTTTCTTTGCTGTCAAAGAGATACACACGTTCACTGGTTCCTTCTTTGCGAAGAATCGGATGCGTCTTGAAGGGGTCCAGTGTCCCATCGTATTCGAGTACATCAGCGCCGGAAATGATATATTGACGCTCAATGCCGTTCTTGTCTGTACCAGTATAAAGCGGGTTCGTTCCAAAAGCCAGTTCAACATTGCCGTCGCTCGACAGAGAGGGAGTTAAATTGTAGCTCTCCTGTCTGTCCTTCTGCATTTCAAAATACGTCTTCTGAATGCCGTAAACATAACGGTCAGTGTAGCGGAACGTAGCAGAGTTGTCTTCTTCCAGCGTGGCAAAGTCAACGAAAGCAGTGTCACTACCAGCGGGGATATTTGCGGCGCTGCTTACAGCATCTGCATCGGTGTTGCCGCGCCTAATGTCGGTCGGAACCTCTGCTTTTTCAGGAACATAGTCGATAACTTCTTCGTCTTTGTCGGTATTTTCAGGAATTGCTGTATCAGTTTTGTCGTTGGCAGTTTCAGCGCTTGCCAGATTATCTTCGCTGCTTGCTGCGGACTCGGAAACCGAACTCGAATCGGGCTGTGTACCCGCATCGTTTTTATGACGGTTCATACCAACAAACACAAGAATGATAACGATGACAGCAATGATTGCTGCCGCAATGGCAATAGGATTGATGTTTTTCTTCATAATTATGGAGCAGGACACCCCATCTATAGCCGTAAGGCTTAGGTGGGGAGGAATGCGTTTCTTAGAAAAGACTAAGATACAGCATTTCCTGCTTGCCTCCTTTCAATATTTAGCTGATTTGTATCCATGCTCCCGCATGGCAAACAACTTGAACTTTGGAAATTGCTACGGACTTACTTTTTCCATTGACTGGAATCAAAAGTCTTGTGCCTTTATTATGGCACCCGCTTGTAATGTATGTTTTACCTTCGAGACGCACAGTGTCGTATGACTGAATTGCATAGCGCCGTTTTCTTATAGAGCGACGGCCCTTCGATACCTTTTTGCTGCGGTACTTGTGCAAATTCTCAGAATCTTTTTTGTGATTACGGTTAATTCTGCCATTAAAGAGTTCTTTTCCTTTTGCCTTGTTGCCGGTGCGAGCGTCAATATAAGTGGCATCGTAGAATTTTTCCAGCACACGATTGTTTCTGCGTCGCTTTTGGTAATGTCTAAACTTGCAACGGCATGCCGGGTGATAATCTCCCATTGCATACGCATCGTTGTTATGGGTTTTCTCAAGTTGAAGCGCAATGCGCTTTTCCTTTGTCATCGCACCATAAGTGATGGTCACAAATTCTTTATCGTATGTGGTGTACAGTGCATCTACTATCTGCCAGCGAACAGCGTTCATAAACGCTGCGCCTGAAAGGTCGGCAAATTCTTTGCCTTCGCCAAAACCGAAGAGCTTGCCACCTTTTTGATGATTTGCTGGCGTGTGGCATTTTTCGCATACCGTAGCAAGCTCATCAAGCTGGTAACCATGTCTGCCTTTCCAGTAGAACATATGGTGCATATGCAAAATAGCACCATCCGCGATTTTGCGCTTACAAACCTGGCAAGTGTAATTATCACGGTAGAACACCGCTTCACGCAGCGTGGCTAAATTGTAGTGCGGGCCTTTCTGGTAGTCTGCGCTTTCCGGCTTTGCTTTACCTTTCTGGATAGCTTGCAGCAGCATCGTGTCAAAGGAGCCGACTTCAACAGTTGCATGAGTAATCGGAATTACAGATACATATCGTTCAATAAGGCTGATGTTTAGCTGCTTCTTATGTTCCAGAGAAGGTGCGAGCCAACCTTTATCACACTTGCGGTTATCGAAGCGCGGTTTACGGTAACGCAGTCTGTTTCTGCGTGTACGACGCATTTTACGACAATCATCATGATGTTCTTTCTCATCCTGCAATGTATCATACTGAGCAGATACATATTCGTGAGATTTGCTTTTTGCGCTGATACCGATGTAGTTGTAACCTACATCCTCGCAGATTTCGATAGGTTGTGTGTTTGTTTTGCTGTCATACAGCAGCTGGATGGTAAAGGGATGATGCTTAACGATTTTTGCTTTTCCGTCTTTCAAGAGTCGGCGTACCTTGCCAAGACGGAAGGTAGGCATTAAGCGTTCACCGTTATTACTGAGAACGCAGACGCAAGTGCTCATGCAAGATACTCCTTTCGTAAAATAGTAATGAAACTATAAGTCAGGGCTTGCGCCCTGTGGCCCACTTCGCCAATGTTATGCATTGTTTTAGCCTTTCGGCATGGCTTACGCACTTCTCCTACCATTAGAGATGTTTAACGTAATATGTATCAACGGCTTGCACCGCTAACGCATACGCTGTCCGCAGAGCCCGACACTTGTGGAACATATCGGGGTGCCTATATTATGAAGATGATTGCTCATCAAATGCATAACGGAGTTCACAGCAACCGAAGTTGCCGTTCACCAAGGCTAATCAACCGGGCTTACGGGTTGCCCCGCAAGCCCCGTCTATAACCGGCGAACTGGTTTAGGCGGGGTTGTTGACAACATTACGCGAAATCTCGCGTCCTCACTTCCTTTCTTCTTATATTATACCACATTTTATTGCTTTAGTCTACTTTTTTAGGAAGACACATCCCATCCATTAAAGCCCCAGCCAAGATAACCACCGCCGCTTTGGTAGTATTTTTGGTTTTTCCAAGTCTCGAAGGACATAGATTGGATTTTACCGTGGACGCTGTCGATAACATAACCACCGATATAAATACCAACATGGTTTTCACCGATATAAACAGAAGCTCCATCAGGGGGCGTGTCATAACCGGGTTGACCTTTCTTGCAAACCGCACTGGCTTTATAGGCGTTAATAGCGGAGCCGTAGCTGATTCGCGTTTGCCCGCATTTTGAATAGAAGTCAGCAACGAATGCCTGACACATATTCGTGACAACGGTGCATCCAATACTTCGCATGTATCCGGTCAAACCGAGCGGGCTGCTCAATGCCTCTTGTAACTTGCTTACAAGTGCCTGCTGTTTTGCGGTATAGCTTCCGCTATTCAGCGATGCCAATATATTTTGAATTTCCTCCTCGGAAAGATTGCTGATATTTGCGGAACCGCCAACGCCAATAGCACCGGCAGTTGAACCAGTTATGCCATCAACGGGGATATTGTAAAGCTTCATGAGTCTATCTACTTGCGTTTCGATAATATCGGCAGCCGTCATCTTTACACTGCTGTTATCTTCATTGTTATCGTATCCGGTTCTGACAGATAGAGGGTCAGAGAACGAAGTTGAGTGGTCGCCAAGATTCTCCGTTTTGTCAATACCGTATTTCTCATACAGTTTATCTCTGACTTCCTGACTTACATTAAGGGATACCTTTGTCGTGTAAGTTCGTATTGTCTTTACGATTGGCTTATCGGGGTCGTCCTCGTCTGTATCGGTACTATATCCGCTCTGGACCCATTTGCCATTTACATACCCGGATGTATCATGCCATTCCTTCTTCTTTTCATATCCAACGATTTCATCTTTGTCTGCCGAAGTCGTATTATAACTGGCAACCCACATAGAATCGTCTTTAATATTGAACAGCGTATTGATATCGTCTTCAATGATGTCCATAATGCCGTTTGGAGATATCTCTTTAGCGACATCCATCATACGCGTAAGGCGTTCTTCGTTTGATTTGTCGAGACTACTATCGTTGCTTAATGTGTATTTGTAGGCATCCATTGCCATGATATAAAATGCAACTTTCTGGAATCCCTTTTCTTCGTTTTCTTCCAACGGCACGTTTGTGAATTTCACGTACTCGGAACTCTCGATACCGTCGCTGAGTGCCTGCTTTGTTAACTCATCTTCATCAATTTCTTTTTCCCATGATTTGTTGGCACGCTTGACCGCATTCTTGTACGACCGACGGAAATACTTGTCCAGCGCTGTGATTTGAAGGTTCGATTCTCCCCACAAAACATCATATGTTTGCGTCTCTGTATAATCAGCTGTACTTGACGTAAATGACGATTGTCCTTCGTTGCCATTAGTGCTAAGATTGCTCCAAAAATCATTCATCTGCGACACGAGCGCCGGGTCTGCATCATTCATCATCCACTGACTTCCAACATCTTCACTTGAATGATTGGTAGCATCTTGGATTGCGGAGATAATACTGCCCGGAATAGAAAACAGCAAAACGATAGGAGTTATAAAGACAACAAAGATGAGAAAAAGAGCGGCAAGAATAACAGCAAGAATCATCTTAATGATATGTGGATTCTTGATGACTTCCTTTGCCGCGCCAACAACATTGCCTGCTGCTAAGTTTCCAGCAGCAGCGGCTACAGTCTTTGCATCTTTGGTCGTCTGTATGGCAGCGTTTGCTACACTTGCAGCGTCCTGCGCCATATTATCACTGTACTTTTGCTGCGCCATATAAATACCACCTTCCTATATTAACTCAACATTAGCCGTACGGATTGTACGTTGTTCACTGCACGCCGCGTGAAGGCTGTTGATGTTGTGCAGTTCTTTGTGCAGGCATTTTCATACCGGCACAAAGGAATGCTTACGCATTCAAGGTTTCTGGCTTATTCTTTGCTTTTCTTTGTCTTTTTTAATGCTTTTTTTGTGGTGCTTTTCTCGGGAGGCGTAGGTTCATCTTCATCCTCGCCAGTCAAGAGGGCCTTCATGTTTCTGCTCTCCGGGGACTTCCCAAGGTTTTCCATAAGCGTCTTGACGACATTTCCGCTTGTCGCTTTGCCTTTTCCAAGATTTACAGTAGTGATTTCGCCAAATCCGTCATCATCGACATTCTTGGTTCTCAACTTGATTTCGCCAGTCTTCGGATTCATATCGAAGATTTCAGCGGTGCTTCCGTCAGGCAGACCGATAGAAAGAGCCCCGTTGACTTTGTGCAGGACAGACACTTTTCCGGCTTCGGACATTTCTTTGCCGTTACCGCCGCGCTGGAGTATATATTCCTCACTGCGGATAACCTGGCCCTTTTCCATAGCTGTCAAGCTGTCAGGAACAGAAGTATCCTTGCGTCCGACGATGACGCCCTCGCCTCCGTCAACAATATCACAGCTGAACGGTTCATAATCTCCCATTTCGGCATGTGCCGCCTCAGCCATCTGCCGCGCACCGACCTTGCCGGTGTAATCCAGACGATTAGGACCATGGAAGCTATCATCCGCAAACTGCTTCTGCTTGTAGAAGTCTTCATTTGTCTTTGCATCGGGTGCAGGAGCCCTCATAATCGATTCAGTTATTTCCTTCACGTCGGCACGAACCTGAGCTTCAGTCTGAACGGCTCTGGGGGCAGAAACTGTGGTGACGCCAACATCTCCGTCTTTGGGCTCCAAGCAGCATTCTGTTTCTGTTCTAACACCTGTAGCACGGCTTGGATATACCAATCCAATACAGGGTTTTCCGTCCACCGCAGTGTCATTTGCAACGATTTGGAGTGTTCCTTCCTGCAATGCTGCCGTAGCATCAGCGTTATCGCACTTTCCACTTGCAATAGCCTCATAGGCAAGAGACCTTGCAGCGGCAGTGTCGATTTTTGCACCGTCAGGAATCGGAGTGCTCGGAGAATTGATAACGGCATCCCTGAGTGTCACTGTGTTCTGCTTTGCTGCCTCGATTGCATTGGCACCTTCATCGCTGTTCATGTAGTTCTTGAAAGCTTCTTTATTATTGGTGATTTCTTTCGGAACCTTAATGTTATACTGCTGTCCGGACAATACATCATCTACTATGACAGTATCATCTTTACCACTTGTATCCAACGGATTTCTCTGCGGAACAGCTCTATACTGTTCGTTTGTCATATTTCCGTATGCATCTGTCGTCATCTTCGAAACGACGACACTTCCGTCTTTCTGGGTATTCGCGGTGCTTGTGGTTGCGCTAAGAATCTCTTTGCTGTCCATATCGAGCTTGGCGGTTGTGCGGGCTCCACTACCATCAGCAAATGTTTGTGTATAAGCGCCATCTTTTGCACCGTTACTGGATGCTTCTACAGCCTGCATGCCCGTAATGTGGCCGAATTCAGGATTAGATGTTGCAGCGGCATTGAATTCCTGACTTGCCGCATACATAATTTCGGGTTTATTGAAGTTCGTATCTTCGGGAATGTTAGTTCCGTTTCCGTTAAAAATGTTCTTGGCGTTCTCATAATCCGCAGCAACCGCTTTTGCGCCAAGCGATTCGGATGCCTGACGTGCCATTTCAACCTTACTTGCGGCATCATCCGAGTTGGCAAGACTTGCACTTTGCGTAACATTGAAAGATTTTCCGTTTTCAAGCAACTTACCGTTTTCGCCGATTTGGTCGTACCGCATGATAGCGTTGCCATCATTAGAAGTGCCGACTTGCGTGCCTACAAACACTTCTCCCTTGCCGTTCCGGTAAGAAGGTTTATCCCCCATTGCCGTATAGTATTCAGATTCTCCTACAGCCTGCCAGTTACCATCCGTGTCTTTTTTGTAGTTTTGAACAGAGACAGTACCATCGTCATTGAGCATAGAATGTTTTGCTGTCATTTCGCCTGTATCTTTATTTACGGCAACATCAAGTTTATCATCCTCCCCAACGGCAGGCTGTTTTTCTCCGTTTGCTCCCTCGCGTTCAAAGGCTTCATTGATTTCATGCCGTGCCATATTATTCATCTGGTCCTGATTGACATCGCTGGAATCCATGTTCAGACGTTCTGCGGCGGTGGCATTGAAATAGTTGTCTGTTGCTTCCTTTTCCTGAACAGCTTTATCGAATCCGTCTGTTTTGGTTGCCCAATCCGCGACTTCCTCAACATTGTTCTTGTTGATTTTATCAGGAACCTGTACAGACAACGGATTTTCGGGGACATTTCCATCCTTATCCTTTACCTGTTCAAAGGCTCCAGTTTCTTTGTTATAGGCAAATGTGCCAAGCTTATCATCCTTAATAAGCTTGTTGCCGTTTGCATCTGTTGTCACTTCACGGTTGGAAGCAGTTTTAACCATAACATCTTTTCCATTTCCGCTAAGTGCTACATCGCTCATTCCGTTAATTCTTCCGTTTTTATCTTTTGTCTGAAGAATTGCATGGAGAGCTCCGTCATTTCCAGTGTAGACTTTTGCAACATCGGCACCATTATTTACAGCTTTTTTCAATCTGTCGTCGCCGTTTTTCTTTATTGCATCAAGAACTTGGTTCTTCGCTTCACGACTATTCATATTCGGAGATGCGGCTTTTGTTCGGTCAGAACTTCTCATCTTCAAATAATCGCCAACACTTTGCTTGTAATCTTTATCTGTCATTTTAGCAGCAGCATATTCTCTCGCCATTGTGCCAGACAACATTGCAAGCGCAAACGGGTTTCTGCTATTGTTTGCTGTTGTGTTAGCAATATGCCGCTTATAGTCGTCCATCGTTTTGGTTCCGTTGGCAAGACCTTCTCTAAGCTTTGCAGAGTCTTGCTTAAACTGGAATCCGGTAGCAGCAGCATTGACTGCGGTGCTTGCAAGACCCATCATGGACTTGCCCATCATAAAGAAGTCTTCGAGCATACCGGAAGTTTGGCGAGTGATGCTAAGACCTGCGTTTTGCAGAATATCATCCAGCTGTTGCGAAACCTTAATGAATCCATACACAACAAGACCCCAGATTACGATTTTGTCAGCAGAAGCCTGTGCAACATTCATCATTCCCTGTTTTACAACGGCAAGGCACCAGACGTTTAGAAATAGCAATACACATTGTGACCAGAACATTCTGAACCATTTCTTGCTGATATCTTCTGTTTCCGAGTTTGAACCGGTAGCAAACGCCATGGGAGACAATGCGCAAATGACAGCTATAATCAAATAACGCTGAATCATTTCAAGAGCAAGCTTGAAATAGTTGATGCCGATAAGAAGCAGCATAAGGATTGCTATAACAGCACCAACAAGACCTGCCGATATCGTGCAGAAGCTACTGCCGATAACGGAAAATACATTCGGCGTTGAATCTGCTCCCTTCACAGCATCTTGGAAACTGCTCGTGAGCGGTTGGATGATGTTATCAAAGATATAGAACATCAATTCCTGCGATTTCCATGTTAAAACACCGGTAACTACGATTTTAAGAAAAAGCTTGGAACCCGGAACAGCTCGCTTGTCACCGCTTGCTACATAATAGAAATCTATCAAGATAGCAAATATTGATAACACGACCCAAATCATCAAACCGGTTCCCAAGAGAACTCTGTTTACTGTGGGTCCGAGGTCGTCCGCCCAAATTGCGCCCGCATCGGCATATGTTTTATTCGTTATAGGGATATACTTGTACAAATCCCCAAGTTTCATCGTAGTGATAGTGTAAACGGGGCTTAGAAACGAATCCAGTAACGAGGCGATTAACTGTGCTATTACCTTGAAAACAAGCATAATCACCCCACCGATAATAATATCTGTCGGGTTGGTTAACGCTGTTCCAACAAACAACGCATCGCCAATAGATTCAAAGATACCTGCGTATGCAAACGACATACACATCGTCATGGCAGCAATAACAGTGATTGAAATTGCTGCTTTATTGATTGTTTTCATTCTTCTTTTGTCTTTCTCAATAGCAGTTATCTGCATGTCTTATCTTCCACCTTTCTTGTAAATTTTTAGGCACCAAAAAAGCGGTCTCCCATTCGTAGGAAGACCGCTACGGGCTGGGCCCTTGCCCAATTTTGTTTTTGACTTAGCTGAGCTTAATCTGAGTTGCCAGAGTTTGAACCCAACGGATGATGGAGGGAGTAAAGAACGCCACAAATGCGATAATAACAATCGCAATGAAGCGGCTCTTGTACTGTGCCGTTTCTTTAGGGTCACTTGCCATCAGACCACGAATCATCGTGTAAACGCCTGCAGCAATAGCGACGGTCAGAACCAAGCCCTGAAAGCCAGTCATGACTGCCTTTGCAATCTTACCAGCCTCACCGAATAGCGTTGAAATACCCTGAGCTGCAAAAGCCGGATTTACGCTGACGAGAGCCGCAGCGCAAACAGCAAGACTTGCAATAGCGATAAACGCCACAACATTCGCGATAAGCGCCACAACATTCTTGGTATCGTTCTTACGAACAGCCAAACTATTCATTGGTATA
>OBHX01000653.1_pt1 | contig 32324 bp, 26 predicted proteins | sample 1519331 | NCBI WGS metagenome assembly OBHX01 (sample SAMEA2602897, study PRJEB22501) | metagenome
AGTCGGAGCTGTTACAGGGAAACTCGCCTTAAATCTGATTTATTCAACAAAGCCCCTGGGCCACTGAAACCGTGAATATCCATGAGCGGGTCAACAATGCACAGGCACCTGCTCACCAGATGCAGTCTGCTGCGGCTCCTGTCGGGATCCAGGGGACTGCACCTCGTATGGCCGGTATGGACCAGCATGAACAGGCCATTATTGCTCATGAAACCATGACGAACGGGTCGGCGGATGCGCACCAGAAAATGGTGGAAAGTCATCAGAGGATGATGGGAAGTCAGACCGTTTCCCCTACCGGGCCGTCGAAGTCATTAGCGGCAATGAATGAGCATGAAAGAGCTGCAGTTGCCCATGAATTTATGAATAACGGTCAGTCTGGCCCACATCAGGCCATGGCCGAAGCGCATCGTCGCATGCTCAGTGCAGGCTGACGGCGAGGGAAGTATCTGTGCTGTCCTTATTTCCTTGATAGATTTTTCCGTAACCGGATATATGGCAACATCTTTGCCCCCTACAGGGGGCATTTTTATCAGATTCTGCTACAGTTAACGGGCATCAACGCTAAAAGGATATTTTTTATGAAAGCCAGAAACACTTTATTTGCAGTATTAATGTTATCCCTGCCAGCGATTTCAGCAGAACATTCAGAAATGAAAATGACTGATATGTCTACCTCGGCTTCGTCACAGGAATATATGGCTGGCATGAAAGACATGCATGACAAAATGATGGCTGCCGTAAATGAGTCCGATCCCGACAAGGCTTTTGCGAAAGGCATGGTAGCGCACCATGAAGGGGCAATAGCAATGGCTGAGACCGAGCTCAAATACGGAAAAGATCCGAAAATGAGAAAGCTCGCGCAGGACATCATTAAAGCTCAAAAAGGTGAAATTGAGCAGATGAATAAATGGCTTGATAGTCAAAAGTAAACATTGTAGAAATGTCACGACAAGCGTGATTTTACATCGTTCCTGGGCGCGGGAGTCGGTTAATCTTTATATAATTCAAACCCGATTAATTTCGGGTTTTTACTACTCTGTACTCCGGTCCTTTGTTGAGGACCGGAATATATGCACCTGAGATGCTTATTTAATACATTATCTCGTCATGGATACAATGTCGCTCAGGATCTCAACCAGCTCGCTTCTCTCCTGCGTTCCGTCATGATAGGTTGATCTTGAGATGATTCTTTCTGATGTCATCTGAGGCCAGAATTTATCTAGTACATTATCGGGTTTCATTCCCACAGCCCGGCCGATTATTTTTTTAGCGTCACAGGTGTCCGTAAACGTGACGGCTACACCAGTAATTTCCTCGATAAGATCCGGGCACAGATAGTTTTCTATCTCACGTTTGCGCGTAGCGAAAAATACCTTACCGGCCTCCTCTACTTCTTTTTTACGCTTCTGGATGGACAGAACCTGTGCAGGGTCTCCCCCAATATCGGAGTCCAGAAATACGCACCAGGGAAGCCCCAGATCTTTGGCCAGATTCAATGTAACCCAGTGTTTGACGCTACCACACCCTCCTATGAGGACTGGCACTATTTTCACGTCCTCCAGAGAGGCTGGCAGCGCACCTGACTGTTTTAATGAACTGGCCGCATGCCTCAGGAAAGTAACATCCGACTTTCCCTCTACCAGAACAATCCCCTGCGCCCTTTCCATACCGGTCTCTGGCAGCACCCCCAGGCTTTCAGTGGCTTCCTTCAGCACTGCGTCATCCGGCATTTTTACTACGGGTTCACCCGCCTCATTTCGGGTAACATAACGTACGCCTTCGACAGGGATTAATCCGGCCAGCGCCGGGACATGGGTGGTGACGATAATCTGACGGTGCGGCTGGCCTGCCAGTGCCAGTAACGCTTTCATCAGCATCATCTGATAGTTCGGATGCTGTGACGTTTCAGGCTCCTCTATGGCATAAATCACATTTCTGGGCGTCCCCGCGACATTCTTTTCAGCCTCAGCCCGAAAAAAATTCAACAGGATAAGCCTCCTTATCCCGCTGCCGCGCTTATTGATGGGGATGCCATTTTCCCCGTCCAGGGTGAAATTGAAGGTCCACTTGGGTTTCTCCTTAAATCGTGGAGTCAGTTCACTGGCGAGTTCGGGGGCCATTTCACGTAATTTATCCAGCGTTCTCTGTGCGACATCCAGGACGCTGTCCTGAATCTCATTTTCCAGCGCTGTAATTTTGTCCTGCAGCGCAGCCTGAGCGTCTTTTACGGCCTGCTGTAAGGGGTTTTTAGCTTCGGAATCCCCGTCGCTGCTTTCCCTGTCGGCTTTGAAAATCGCATACGTGGGCAGCAAATCGAGGATCTTACCCCATAATGATTTTGTGTCGGTTCCGAACTCTTTATCGACATCCAGCATAATTTCCGAACAGGTATAGGGGGCTGCGGCTTCCCTGATGGCCTGACGCCATAACGATGCAGTGCGTTTATCCGCCACATTTTTTTCAACTTCTTTTCCCACCGCCTTGAGCTCAGAAATTTTCATGCCCAGTAAATTTCTCAGGGGCTCCTCATCCGGGTGGATGCAGCGGATGCAGGTCTGCTCCGGTTTTCCTGAGGTCGTTGCTTTAAACGTTTTGACGATTTCAAAATTGCCGTCCTCATTCAGCAGATGTTCTGAGGCGAGCGTGGTCTGCACCCTGTCGTCGATCATGATAAAATCGGGCAGGTCATCAAATTCACAGGCTATTTCAAAACGGCCGTCCCCTTCTCTTAGGCTGAAACAGTTCATGTCATTCTTGTCAGCCTTCATTCCTTCTGTTTCAAAAAAAATAGCCAGCGCTTCCATAAGCGTTGATTTCCCAAAGTCATTACGACCGACAATACCCGTCATGCTTTCATCAATAATGATTTCAGTAGAGTTTCTGTAGCCTCTGAAGTTTTTCAGTTTTAATTTTCTGAGCCGCATATGAAGTCCTGTGTGTAAGAAAGCGTTTTGCTGCAACCTGAATACAAAATATATTTTCAAATGCCTGCCAACAAGCAGGGATAACCGTTATTCAGAATATCTTAACGACATTTCGGGATTATGATCTGGTCGCGCTTTCAGAACTTTACTGCCCCTCAAAACACCGGAAACTAACTTGTGGTTGGTTACATGGCAAAGTTAAAACTCCAGAATCACGGGTAATGATTTCAATGCTTATTATATTTTTTGGAATTGACTCATGAGCTTTATAATTTAAATGATAATAATAACCATTCTTTTATGCGTAATATTTGCTACTGACACTGATGAATTTAAAAGAAGATAGATTTTCATTTACGGATTATTTCCTAAATTCATCGATAATGTGATCGACATAAAATTTTCACTGAAGAATGAAGAGATAATTTAAGGCCGAGCGAAATAGCTCAAAATGGTGTATTTAACATAACAGAAGAAATGAAAGGCTCTATCGCAACCTGATACTTCAGGCCGCTAAGGGGTTAATCTTGTTGAAGAAAAATTAGACCGGGAAGCGCCAGGCGTCACCATTTCTCCCGCCTGGCTGGAAGTGAAGAATAATTGTGCATAGCTCCGTATTCGGGCTTTGCATCTGACAATGGTTCCCTGGATGAAAGTACGATCTCCACTCCAAGGACGCTGAACACCCTAAACAAACGCTCAAAACCCGCACTTGCAGGGTTGGCCTCTAGTCGGGCATAAGTTTGCTGTGTTATACCCAAACGTTCAGAAACATCTTTTTGCGTCAGTCCATTGGCTTTGCGAAAGCCGATTAAAACAGGACGTAACTGATTCAAAGTCTTCAAAGCGTATTGAGTGTTCATAAGTGACCTTCCGTATCGACGAGTTAACAAGCATAACGCAGGGATTTACAGCATATAGGCTGTAATGCTCATTAACAGACTATAGGCTGTAATACGAATCCTGCCAAGATGCGGCATCTTTCAAATACAAGGCCGTATTGGGTAAGCAGTACACCGTTATATAGCACCCCTTGCCCCTTTGCTGGAGAGGGACCCACGTGATCGCAGGTCTTTTAGACGTTGTTGCTAACCGGCATCATACACAGGTGGTAACCCCCAGGGAAACTCTATGAGTGATAATTTATTCCTGTCCCAGTCAAAATATAAAACCTTATCTAACTAGCTTTCTTAGTATTTTATAAATGAAGTGAAATTAGCGAAGAAGTTTTACATTGTAAAGTGAGCAAAAATATTTACCATTCAACTGGCAAAATTTACAATCTGCAGCCCTTAGCCTGAGAAAATGCACATTAACAGAATAATCATCAAGTCCGATAGAGGCATAACTTACGTCCTCAAAAATATCAGAAATAAATGAGTTGAAATTACAAAAATTAACTTCACTTAACATCTTGAACACCGCAGAAATATATCTATCATGCATTATCTTGACTTCGATAACCTTAGATAAACTTGAATGCGACTTACATTTGAAGAGATCAAAGAGAAAGTAAATCAGCATATTTTTATTGTCCGAAATCCATTTTAAAATTTTATTACGTGCACATGGTAATATATACACTGGATTTTTGAAAGGGTTTGAAACGTCAACCACAAGGGAACAATAACCATGAGGATTTATTCCACTTATAATTAAGTCACTAAGTCCTTTCACTGCATTCAAATAGTTATCAAAACAAACCTCATATAAACTGGTACTATGAACTGCACATTTAGATTCAAACAACCATCTATGACGCAGATAACCAATGCCTTTAGAGTGTATATCTTCAACAATACATTTGTGACAGTAACGAATGTTTGAGATGTTTACCAATGGATATGAATTAGTTATGTGAAAATTTTTCCGACAGGCATCTTCAACAGCGTTAAAATACCCGTAAACACCAGAAGATAACGACACTATATTGGAAGTTAGTATATAACCATTTCTAGTGGCAAGAATGTCATATATATCCTGCAAGCTATGCAATTTGTACATATCAATCAGTTCGAAACGAGGAAAGGCATCGTACCTTAGTGCGCCATGCTTTGATATTATGTTCCTGCAATTGGATAAGTTATACATTATCTGTGAACGCAGAAGAAAACTGTGCCACAATTCATTTTCGTAAACCATATAACTCCCTCTTATTTAATTAGTTCCATTTTTCTGAGAAGTATCATTGTCATTGGTAGTTTATCTCTGTATTTCAAAAGCCAGCCATGCCCTCCCAGTAAAGCATCTAGACTTGTAAGTGACATCGAGTACTGCCCCTGAGATAAAACATCATTTATTAATGATGATGAGATAATATCTCTCTCGCTCCAGTCTACTCTTTTATTTTTATAGCATCGTATTGTTTTAGGAAGACAGGAATTAAGCCAGTCACATTCATGTTTATTTAGCCAATAGAAACTTGCATAACAACTTTCTTTGACTAACTTTCGTGTTATAGAAACGGATTGATTATGTATAAATCTTAATATTTTCTGCTTATGACGCCGTCTTAAAGAATCTTTTTTACATTTTTTACGCCATGAGCATAAACCGTAACAAGATGAAATTACAGAGGATACAGCTCCTTCCGATAATGAGTTTTTCTCAGCTATGGATGCCAGACTAAACCCCCTTACAGCCATAGACTTGATAAGCAATTCAGTGAATATATTAATTTTTGTGTTTCGCTTAAACGCCCTCAGGTATTTTTTATAAATAAGTGTTTTAATGTAACATCTGCTGCGACTAAATTCCTTCCCAAGGTTGCTAACACTAGTATTATTTTCAACTATATGAAAACTGTATTTCTTATGACTTTTAAAGATTTCTTTCTTTTTATTAGTACGACTTCCTGCATACGTTGGCCAGCAAGTATTTAACAAACAATAACAAAGCAAAAGATGCTTTGTGGGATGCTGACAACATTTGTCTTTGAGTATAGGCTCCCAGTAATGATAATCAGTTAGGGATGTTGGTATAAGTCCCGATGAACCCTCCCCAAATAACTGGCACTTAGCATAAACATGTGCGTAGAATACATTTTTCTTTAAATTTCCATCCAATGATAATAAATTCAACTTTTTAAGTACATCCATGTAATTGGGGTGTGTAATATCTTTTCTTCTGATTATATTTAGGGACTCATAACAAAACTTAGCAAAATCGAAGTCTATCTCATTGCTAAGTTGTTCTGTATACGAAACAGGAGGCATCAGTCCAATACGTATGTGCGGTGAAGAAGGGACATGGATGCTTTCAAGCGCTACCGGATGCCGATGGCAGGTTGTAACCCCATGAAGCTGATGCGCCAGATGCCAATAAGTAACACCATAATGAAAAGTATCTTCACGAGCGCAAACCGGGCAAAACTTCAATAGTGTGCGCTGCCCTAGTGAAAAATTACTAAGGCGGCACAATCGATTAAGCCTGGCAGGGGTCGTGTTGAAATCCATAATTTCATTACGACTGATTGGTAGTGCCCAGGCAAAAAGAGGGAGTAAAGTCTGTTCATGCCAGAGCTGATCTGCACTTTCGGATGTATGAAGAGAAATAGCCTTTAATCCTGAATTGAGAATTGGATGGACGTTCATATCAGGTTTGTTGAAAATGATCGTTAACAGAGAAGATGGGGACATACCGTACACGGTAGTTGTCCGACAAAACCGGCTGAACAAGGATTCATCAGGCAAAACAGGCAACATTCTCATTTCCCACACCTCTCTTTGACCGTTACGAACTGTTACCTCATTACAATTTATTAAGTGGATCTATATTTATAAGCCCGCAACGCTGAAGAGCATCGTAGGTATTTTTCTTTTCAGCTGTTCTGTTGATAACAAGATCGTGGTCAAGAGACAGTATTTTCTCGTCGAAATTGCGCAAAACCTCGTCTATTTTTCCTACGAATTCCTTGTGCTGTGGCCTGTCTATATCCCCAGGGATCAAAGACTTTAGGGACTTCTCTGCCATGATTTTAGCCGAAGCATCACCCTCATTAGATGCAGAGAGCCATTTAGCTTCCTCATCTTCAGTCGCGGCCCCCGGGAGTGGAGTATCCTTATATTCCTCCGTATGACTCACGAGTACCGGTACAGAGGCCGACAAGACTGCGCCAGTGATGATTTCATTGCCGCTACCGATAACCTTTAATTGTGCCCCCCGATAAATCATCTGAGCCAATCCAATATTGCCTTTAGATAAAATGAATAATTTTTCGTTTAACTCATCATTTAATGGAGTTTCAACATTTGTCCATTGTAATGGCCATAAATAATGAATAAACGATTGCCAGTCTTGTGAATCGTATCTAACATTCTTAATTTTCATGTAACCACCAGACTCTGCCCGCCTGGCAATTCTCATTTTCTTTGTCAGCGTCTCGTCAAAAGGATGATTTCCACAAAAAACCATAGATACCCCCATGGAATCTACAATTTCATGTAAAAAATCAATCAACTTACTCTCACCCCCGGTTCTTGAAAATTTAAGCCTCTGCATTTCATCAATAACAAGGATACCCAAAAATGATGATTTAATTCTTTGTGCAATCTGGCGAGCCAGAGCACCATTTCTAATCTCAGGTGTAGTTCGTTCAATACCAATTGCATCATCTAATTTTTGTAAAATCTCTTCACAAAGGTCTCTCACACTTGAATTGTATGGACAATTAATCTTTACCCATACAATTTGCTTACTGAAGCCGGGAAAAACTCCTTTATAGCTGCTGTGTTCTATAATCTGAGGGAAATGATCCATGACTTGCTCAATCATGGTAGTTTTTCCAGAACCACTCATTCCAACTATCGTAATAGTTTCAGCCTGGGATTTAAAATATCCACTTTCTGGCTCAATATCAGGACGCTCATTTCCATAGTAATGAAGATATTGAATTGTTCCGCTTTTTAAAGGATTACGAGCTGCATAGCTTTCCCTAAGTGCCCGTAAGATCATCTTATAAGCCTGGATAAGATTGGTTTGAGGGCAACGGAATTTCTTTATACGTTCGACATACTGCTCTCTAACATTCGCCGGGGCAGTCCAGCGGATTTTTTCGTCAATTTCGGGGAAATAACTCATTTCCAGAAGTACTTCATCTTCCGTAAGCGCTTCAGGAAGTGCTTCAATTAAGGGATTGCCACGATACTCAGGTAACTCCTGTTCTTTATATATCGCTGAAACGCGCCGTATAAGATTCATTATTCTGCGTCCTCAGTCTTCTTCTTACCTTTTAACCATCTTTGTTTCTCCTCCCGGCCAGGCAAAAGCAGAACATTACTGGATGAAGGAAGTAGGGGTTCAGATCTTCCATTAGCAACATGAGTTCGCCCTAATGAATCAAGTTCATTTTTCCTGTTCTTTTTAATATTTTTACCATGTACCCGGCGAGATTCGTATATTTCATTTAATCTTTCGTTACCTTTCCTGTTAAATTCATCTTTATTATTGATATTGCTGAGCGAATCCAGAGTAAATAAATTAATTTCTTTTTGAGTATCTACCCAATCAGCCATTACATCTGTATCAAGATGAGCTTTCCCTTTAAATACATCTCTTTTCTTAAGTAGGTAATGTTTTTTGAAAATGCTATTTTTGTCAAATCTTACATATATATAATCTACGCAATTGTCATCTATTCTTGCTTCACAAGTGGTTCTTCCAAATACTCTGACACCTGATGCAATTTCAGGATCACATTCATAAAAAAGATTATTGTACTGAATCCCACCGGCGGTAATGTTAGCGTTCACAGGGATTAACAATCGTGCGATCACTTCGTCGGCCCCAACGGCTCTTGCGCTGAATCTCCCGTGCTTTAAGCTTATCATCCAACTATTTTTTGGTGATATTACGAGATCATTTTCAATCAGTAAGGGATTGATATAAGCCAGTTCCTCATACGTTCTCTGATTATGTGCAAGTATCTCCCGAATCAGTAAAGACGTGACCTCCTGAATCGTTAAACAAGCCCTGGATTGCGGTGTTGGCTCTCCTTTAACAATCTTTCCCCTTCGTGTTGTTCCAATAAGCCTATGAATAACCTCATCATTCAGAATGCCGAAACAGCGTTCAACAATGCTTTTTCTGTCGCCTCTACCGACTGGCGCAAACTCAAGTTTTGTCAGGGGGGTCATCTCTTCCTGAGGTTTAAGACCAATCATCTCCCCGTTGTCACACATCAATGTTAATGGAATGTGAGAACAAGGCCAATCATCATCAGTAATAGAGATTCCAAATAATCTACAATATTCTTTTTTTGGCATAAAGCAATTTGCTAACGCTTGTCGGGCGGCTCGCCATGAAGCATGGTATAAAGAAACATGAAGGCCAACAATCATTCTTGTTGCACGATCCACCACTGTATAAATAGTAGGACGCCCAATGACTTTTCGTCTGTTTAAACTCGAAATAAGATGTACATCAGCGACAGTTGAGTCTATTTCGAAAACATCACCCGGCAAAACAGTTGTATTAGCCACACTACCTAAAAGCGCCCGCATTTTGAGGTCTATTTCTTTTTTCGTGTTCTTCTTATTTATCGAGAAATCTTTAGTGAAGAGTTTTTTATTCCAGTATGAAAATTGTTTTAAAGAAGGAACATATGGAGCTCTATTTTCTAGGTTTGCTGTTTTAATTTCATCCCTAAAATACAAATCAATATGTCTCTCTAATGTTTTCTTTATCGTATCTCCGTTAACTTTATAATGATACGTAATGAGAGATTTTCTAATATTATTTATATCTCTTTCATTAAGAATGAAAACACGTGATCGTTCATTAGGTAATGCTCTGTTTTTTTTTGGAATTCCCAAGTTTAATTTCATGTTTGATTCTACTTTTCCCAGCGGCGCCACAGTTCGAGAATGCGGGTAGCAATGCATAAATATCCTGCCCATGTCGCCAATACAACGCCAGAAGCGTTCTGATAGTATATTGTGATATTTTTTTATTTCTTGAGTAATCCATTAAAAGGTGCGACTTTTTATGTAATGCATAGTCGAACAGAAACATTCTGTCATCTACAAGATCTTTAATGATATTGTAATTTTCATCTCGCCTTCCTCTGTCTTTATCTGTTAATTCTTTCTCATCTACTAACATATATGAAGGATATATATAATCTTTACAAGTTATGCTATTTGATTCAATATAATATTTAAACATTGAAAATGAGAAAGGGATTGGCTTACCCGTTCTTTCTGATTTTATTTTAAACAAAATTAACAAATCGACCTTTCTGTCAAAATCCAAAACACGGTAAAGTCCCTCTGCAAGCAAATCAGTGCCTTGAGAGAGCCAGACTGAATTCCTAATAATATCCATTTGCGTTCAGTCCTATATAGTGGTCATTGGAAATTATCTTTATCAGACCGGTTTCGAGTATTGGATATGATAAATCAACATTTATCATTTTTAATCCAATCATTGCCTGCAATAACATCATCGCTTCTTGTGCATCTACCCCAAAGATTGATGAAATCATTGCACGTAGTCCTACTATGGGATAAACATCTGGTTTAAGCTTCCATAGGATTTTATCAAGAGGATATTTATCATAAAATTCAGAACCATCTCTTAATACAGAAGTAGCCCAGCAAATGTTTTTACCGACGACGTTATTGAGTTCCGAGCCAACATAAATTTGAAACTCAACATCAATCAACTGCCAAAACATCCTCTCTATTTCAAGTTTTTGGGCTTCGCGTTCAGGTATGCTCTCGTTATGTTTTACTGCTATAGCTTTGTATCGAAGTCCGCCTTCAGGAGTTCTCAAGGTCAGTAAAAAATCGGTTGTCATAACATTCAGAACTTCGACAGGTACTCCTCTTACTCCCCTCACCATAGGATGTTGAAAATGTAGATGATTTGCTATTTGTTGGGTAAGCCGGAGAGGAAAGAGTGGGAATTGTTCCCGGATATCAATCACCGAGTCATTAAACTCAGCCAGATAGAAAAAGTTACTTTCGACAGAAGAAAGGAGATGATGGTTTCGAAACGTCTTAAGGCCAAAGACTATCGAACGGTTTCCACGGGATTTAACGTCCTGAGCTCTAAGCCAGGGCTGATAACTTTGGCCATAGCCCACTCCTATGCCGTCACCTAGCGCATTTTCATAATCCAAATAGGATTTGAGACGCCTACCCCTAGCCATGATCGTACCCTAAAAACGACATTGATACGTACCTATATGTGCATTTTATAGTCTCCAACCCTATAACCACACATTCAGTAAGTATACAACATTAGCGTCGTTTTTTGAGAATGGTTACAACTTTAGTGCTTTGTGTACAACTTTATTGTCCTCGGACAACACCAAATCCTGCGCGCATGCCCAGGCGCTCGACCATGCCCACTGGAAGTTATAGCCTCCCAACCAGCCGGTGACGTCCATCACTTCGCCGATAAAGTAGAGCCCTGGCACTTTGCGGGCTTCCATCGTGCGCGATGACAGCTCGTTGGTATCGACGCCGCCCAACGTGACTTCAGCGGTACGATACCCTTCCGTACCGTTCGGCTGCACCCGCCACTCGGTCAGCGTTTCAACCAGCGTCTGTTGATCGCGCACGTTAAGCTGCTTCAGAGATACGTCAGGAATTTGCCCTAACTGCTGCAGGCATTCCACCAGACGCTTTGGCAACTGCATTGCTAAGGTGTTCTTTAAGCTCTGGTTAGGGTGTGCGCTACGTTGTTCGTCGAGGAAGCTCGCAAGGTCAACATCCGGCAACAAATTAATACTGACAAATTCGCCTGGCTGCCAAAAACTGGAAATCTGCAAAACAGCTGGGCCCGAAAGTCCTCGGTGTGTAAAGAGCAGATTTTCGCGAAATACGGTGCCATCCTCGGCAGTGATAACGGAGGAGACCGACACGCCAGAGAGCACCTGAAGCTGCTCCAGCAGTGGCTTATGCAATGTAAAGGGCACCAGTCCCGCGCGCGTTGGCAACACCTTCAGTCCGAACTGTTCGGCAATTTTATAACCAAACGGCGTTGCCCCCAGACCCGGCATGGAAAGCCCACCGGAAGCGATAACCAGTTTTTTCGTGCCGACCATCATGCCGTTCAGTTCGAGGGTGAAACCTTCATCATCCTGCACCACGCTCAGGACTTCGCTCCGTAACCGCATAGTTACGTTACCTTTTTCACACTCGTCTACCAGCATATCGACAATTTGCTGAGCGGAATCATCGCAGAACAGCTGACCCAGCGTTTTTTCGTGCCAGGCAATACCGTGTTTGCCCACCAGGTCGATAAAATCCCACTGCGTATAGCGTGCCAGTGCCGATTTGCAAAAATGGGGGTTTTGGCTCAAATAGGCGGCCGGTTCGACATAAAGATTGGTAAAGTTGCAGCGTCCCCCGCCAGACATGAGAATCTTGCGTCCTGGCTTTTTACCATTATCAATAAGCAGTACTCGACTACCTGCTTGTCCTGCCTGCGCGGCACAAAACATACCCGCTGCGCCAGCGCCTATAATAACGGTATCAAACCTTTCCACGTTGCGATCCTCTCTAAAAAGCGGGTGTGAATTGTAAAGATTCCTCAGTGGTCGCACCAGCACCAAACTACCGATAAAGGGTATTTAACTGAAATATATAGGATAATTCTTTAGTGGTGTAAAACAAAGCAGGAGACAAATCAAAAAAACTCTATATTTCACTTTGCCCGCGCCGCCAAAGTCACTGATAATGCGCCGCGTTCATGTCCTCAAAATGGCGTAACGTCCTATGCTACATTTGTTTGCTGGCCTGGATTTACATACCGGGCTTTTACTATTGCTTGCTCTGGCTTTTGTGCTGTTCTACGAAGCAATTAACGGCTTCCATGACACAGCCAATGCTGTCGCAACCGTGATCTATACCCGTGCAATGCGTTCGCAATTGGCGGTGGTCATGGCTGCGTTGTTCAACTTCTTTGGTGTTTTGCTGGGTGGTCTCAGCGTGGCGTATGCCATCGTGCATATGCTACCAACGGATCTGCTGCTTAATATGGGATCGTCACATGGCCTTGCCATGGTGTTCTCCATGCTGCTGGCGGCAATTATCTGGAACCTGGGTACCTGGTACTTTGGTTTACCTGCATCCAGCTCCCACACGCTGATTGGCGCCATTATCGGTATTGGTTTAACCAATGCACTGATGACCGGCACCTCGGTGGTGGACGCACTTAACATTCCGAAAGTTATCGGTATTTTTGCTTCGCTTATCATCTCGCCAATTGTTGGTCTGGTGGTTGCAGGCGGTCTTATTTTCATTCTGCGTCGTTACTGGAGCGGTACAAAAAAACGTGCCCGTATCCACCTGACGCCAGCAGAACGTGAAAAGAAAGATGGCAAGAAAAAGCCGCCGTTCTGGACCCGTATTGCACTGATCCTCTCCGCTATCGGCGTAGCGTTCTCTCATGGCGCTAACGACGGGCAGAAAGGCATTGGTCTGGTGATGCTGGTGCTGATTGGCGTAGCGCCTGCAGGCTTCGTGGTGAATATGAATGCTTCCGGTTACGAGATTACCCGTACCCGTGATGCAATCAATAACGTCGAAGTTTTCTTCCAGCAGCGCCCTGACCTGCTTAAACAGGCCACAGGCGTAGACCAGCTGATTCCGTCCCCGACGGATGCGGCACCCGCGACGACGACAGAGTTCCATTGCCACCCGGCGAATACCATCAACGCGCTGGAACGTGCGAAAGGTATGCTGGCGAACCTGGAAACCTACGACAAGTTAAGCGTCGAACAGCGTGGTCAGCTGCGCCGTATTATGCTGTGCATCTCTGATACCACCGATAAAGTGGTTAAGCTGCCTGGCGTAAGCGCTGACGATCAGCGTCTGCTGAAAAAACTGAAAGCCGACATGCTGAGCACCATTGAGTACGCGCCTATCTGGATCATTATGGCCGTCGCACTGGCGCTGGGTATTGGTACGATGATTGGCTGGCGTCGCGTTGCCACCACCATCGGCGAGAAAATCGGTAAGAAAGGCATGACTTATGCCCAGGGGATGTCGGCGCAGATGACCGCCGCAGTCTCTATCGGTCTCGCCAGCTACACCGGTATGCCCGTTTCCACCACCCACGTTCTCTCTTCTTCCGTTGCGGGGACGATGGTTGTTGATGGCGGCGGATTGCAGCGTAAAACGGTAACCAGCATTCTGATGGCCTGGGTCTTCACCCTGCCAGCTGCGATTATTCTTTCCGGGGTGCTGTACTGGCTCTCCCTGAAGCTTATCTAAGCGAATGCACGGTAAAAAAGCGGGTCAGGAAGCTGACCCGCTTTTTTTGTATCTGTTGTTGGCATCAGTGCCAGATAATCAGCGCAACCATGCTGATTAGCACCAGGCCGCATAGCGCGCTGGTGAGAATGAACTGACCGCGAACCCGCTCACAGCGGCGAATAAATTCATCATCATGATGATCGCGGTAACGCTGAGCGTAGATATACCACACCAGACGCATCTGCTTGTTCGGTTGCCCATGCGAGGTAAAAAAGCCCCCTCCATCTACATACTGGTAAAGTAATGGATCGCAACCACGAAGTACCACTAACAGTGCGCGTAGCGAAGAAAAATAGCGCGCCATATTAACAATGCAAACGACACATAAAGCCCAGAATAATGCAATGGTGCTTATCATACCTCCTCCCCGGCGACCCGCCCACGGAACTCCTTTCCGGGACTACCGCTCCCCGATACCCTGCCAAACCATTCAATGAAGAGTGCAGCCGAAACCGTTCGTGTTAGTATCACGCATCCGAACGCCTCTTTAGATAGTGTAGGAGATTAGTTAATTTTTTTGCCATAAGGTTAATCGCTATCAATGCAATTAACTAAAAAATTTGTTTAACTATTTGGCAAGCAAGGCGGATTGACGGATTATCCTGGTCGCTATAATGTAAGGATAGTCCTTATATGGTACGTTTTTACGACTGGGCTAGCCCCGCGCACAAGGTTCGCAGGACGCGGATGACGCGGCGGCATATAACGCCAGCAGGCTAGTCATCGACAACTTATGGAAGGAGTAACACTATGGCTTATAAACACATTCTTATCGCGGTTGATCTTTCTCCGGAAAGCAAAGTTCTGGTTGAAAAAGCGGTTTCTATGGCGCGACCTTACAATGCTAAAGTCTCCCTTATCCACGTTGACGTAAACTATTCCGACCTGTACACCGGGCTCATCGACGTGAATCTGGGCGACATGCAGAAACGCATTTCTGAAGAAACCCACCACGCGTTAACCGAGCTGTCCACCAATGCAGGCTACCCTATCACCGAAACCCTGAGCGGTAGCGGCGACCTGGGTCAGGTTCTGGTTGATGCCATCAAAAAATACGACATGGATCTGGTCGTCTGTGGTCACCACCAGGATTTCTGGAGCAAACTGATGTCCTCCGCGCGCCAACTGATCAACACCGTCCACGTCGACATGTTGATTGTTCCGCTGCGTGACGACGAAGAAGCATAAAATGCTTGCCGCCGGAAGTTAACCCGGCCCACTGCAAGTCGTTAAGCCTGTAAACGCCCGCCTTCGCGGGCGTTTTTGTTTTTATCATTCGGTCACAATTAGTACATCAATCCAACAAACAAATCATAATTAGTGTGATCAACTAATTGGATCGAAAACTATCTCTATAATACTCTACCCTTGCGGCCAATAACCGCAGTCTATAACAAAATAAGACTTTTTCGGCGCGTTTAAGCATACGCGTTCATACTTTTCGGGATGGCTTTGAAAGGCGATGGAATATGAATAAAACTGCACCTACGGGCTTGCTGCAGCAACCTCGTCCGTTCTTCATGATCTTCTTTGTGGAATTATGGGAACGATTTGGCTATTACGGCGTACAGGGCATCCTGGCGGTATTTTTTGTTAAGCAGCTCGGATTTTCACAAGAACAGGCATTTGTCACCTTTGGTGCCTTTGCCGCACTGGTTTACGGCCTGATCTCGATCGGCGGCTACGTCGGCGACCATCTGTTAGGCACCAAGCGCACGCTGGTACTCGGTGCCATTGTGCTGGCAATCGGCTACTTCATGACCGGGATGTCGCTGCTTAAGCCGGATCTGATCTTTATTGCTTTGGGTACCATTGCCGTTGGTAACGGGCTATTTAAAGCCAACCCGGCAAGCCTGCTGTCAAAATGTTATCCCCCGAAAGACGCCCGTCTGGACGGTGCTTTCACCCTGTTTTATATGTCGATTAACATCGGTTCGCTACTGTCACTGTCGCTGGCGCCGGTGATTGCCGATAAGTTTGGCTACGCTGTGACTTACAACCTGTGCGGAGCCGGACTAATCGTCGCGCTGTTGGTATACTTTGCCTGCCGCGGAATGGTGAAAAATATCGGCTCTGAGCCAGACCATAAGCCGCTGAACTTCCGTAACCTGCTGTACGTGCTGGCCGGTACGGTAGTGATGGTATTTATCTGCGCCTGGCTGATGCACAACGTGCAGATTGCCAACCTGGTGCTGATCGTCCTGTCGATTGCCGTGACCATCATCTTCTTCCGTCAGGCATTCAAACTGGATAAAACCGGGCGCAACAAGATGTTCGTGGCCTTTATCCTGATGCTGGAAGCGGTGGTGTTCTACGTGCTGTACGCGCAGATGCCGACATCGCTAAACTTCTTTGCGATCAATAACGTACACCATGAAATTCTTGGTTTCGCCATCAACCCGGTGAGCTTCCAGGCGCTGAACCCGTTCTGGGTGGTACTGGCGAGTCCGGTACTGGCCGCAATCTATACCCGTCTGGGCAACAAAGGCAAAGATCTGACCATGCCGATGAAATTTACGCTCGGTATGTTCCTGTGCTCATTGGGCTTCCTGACGGCCGCCGCTGCCGGGATGTGGTTTGCCGATGCACAAGGGCTGACGTCGCCGTGGTTTATCGTGCTGGTGTATCTGTTCCAGAGCCTGGGTGAACTGCTGATTAGCGCCCTGGGACTGGCTATGGTCGCCGCTCTCGTGCCACAACACCTGATGGGCTTCATTCTTGGGATGTGGTTCCTGACGCAGGCCGCGGCCTTCCTGATGGGGGGTTATGTCGCCACGTTCACCGCCGTACCAGAGAACATCACCGACCCGCTGCAAACGCTGCCTATCTATACCAACGTCTTCAGTAAGATTGGCCTTGTCACCCTGGCCGTAACGGTTGTTATGGCGATTATGGTGCCATGGCTGAACCGCATGATTAATACGCCGAGCACCGAGCAATAACCTTCAGTGCCGGATGGCGGCTATTGCCCCTATCCGGTCTACATTCAACATGCCCGGTCACCTTGCGCTATCGGGCATTTTCACTCACTACCCTTTACGCGCGTCTATCCACTCCTGAACTTCCACCACAAAAGTGTCCGGCGCTTTACGGTACATTTTGCGCGCCAAGTCCAGAATCGTATGCTGACCGAGCGCTTCTTCCATTCGCTGCTGGGCCATGTCCATTACCGAACGCACGCCACAAATGCCTTCACAGGCCCACTCGGGTGGATGCTCCTCAAATACCGCCAGCCGCTGGCGAATTTCACGACATTCAAAGATGCGCTTATCGCCATCAATAGCATTCACCACATCCAGCACCGTGATGTGTTCAGCGGGTTTAGCTAACTGGAAACCGCCACCTTTGCCTTCAATGCTGCGCACCAGACCCGCTTTGGACAGACGGGTGAAAATTTTTGCCAGATAGTCATACGGTACGCTTTGCAGTTCGGCTATTTCCCGCACGCTCATATCCCGCGCGTCGCCCTTACTGTCGACCATACACATCAGGCTATGAATGCCGTACTCAACTCCCGAACTGTAGAATGCCATTTTCTTATCTCAGCCAAAATGAATCTGAGTTTATTGTAGCTTTTTCATCTCATTCATTCCAGACAGCAAAGTAACCCCTTTTCACAACAGAACTTTAAATACATATTTATCAAACAGATAATCAAGAAATACCACCCTTTAAGGCAAAAAGGAGCTCGATCGCATTGCAATTCATAACTACGACAAATAAAATCCGAGTAAATAATTCGTAGTCACCAGTGAGAAAACCCCAATGCGTAAACAAATTCTGATCGTGGGCGCCGGCTTTGCCGGTATGTGGGCAGCATTAAGCGCCGCACGACTGGCGGATAAACATCAGCAGGCAATTGATATTACAGTAATTGCGCCACAGCCGGAGCTGCGTGTCCGCCCACGCTTTTATGAAAGCGCCGTTCATACGCTGGTCGCACCACTGCAACCGTTGTTTGACGTTACCGGCGTCAACTTCCTGCAAGGTCACGTCGAGCAAATCCTCCCGGACTCTAAAGAGGTGAGCTGGAAAGATGCCAACGGTGACACTCATCTGCGTCGCTATGACCGCCTGGTGCTCGCCAGCGGAAGTCACGTAAACCGCGACGCCGTCGCCGGTGCCGCCGAGCACGCGTTTGACCTCGACCAACTCGAGAGCGCCGCCGTACTGGAGCAGCACATTAATAATCTGGCATTACAACCGGAAAGTGAGGCTCGTAATACCGTGGTGGTCTGTGGTGGTGGTTTCACCGGGATAGAGATGGCGCTGGAATTACCGGGTCGTTTGCGCGAAATATTGGGCGCTGATGCTAAGACCAGAGTTGTCGTAGTTGAACGTGGTGCTCAGCCAGGCGGACGCTGGAGCCAGGAATTACGTGACGTGATTATCGAAGCCTCTGCTGAACTAGGCGTCGAGTGGCTGGTCAATGCGGAAGTAGAGTGCGTGGATGCCTCCGGCGTCACGCTGAAAGATGGGCAGGTGATTGCCTCTCAGACGGTTATCTGGACCGTCGGCGTGCAGGCTAATAGCCTGGCAGCACAGATTAACGCCCCGCGCGATCGGCAGGGCCGTCTGCATGTGAATGCCAATCTGCAGGTTGTGGGTCACGATGATATCTACGCCACTGGCGATGTGGCCTATGCCGCCACCGACGACAAAGGCAACCATGCGTTAATGACCTGTCAGCACGCGATTTTGTTGGGTAAATTTGCCGGTAATAACGCCGCGGCGAACCTGTTGGACGTAACACCATTGCCATATCGTCAGGAAAACTACGTCACCTGCCTGGATCTTGGTGCCTGGGGTGCGGTGTATAGCGAAGGATGGGATCAGCAGGTGAAACTGACGCGCGCAGAAGCGAAGAAGCTGAAGGTGTCGATTGTCAGCGAGCTGATTTACCCACCGAAAGCAGACCGAGCAGTAGCATTTGAGATTGCCGACCCGCTGGCACCGTTTGTTTAATAGGTTATGCCGGATGCGGCTAACGCCTTATCCGGCCTACAAACCACACGCTGCCGTAGGCCTGATAAGCGTAGCGCATCAGGCAGCACAGCGCACCAAGCCGGATGCGGCTAACACCTTATCCGGCCTACAAACCACACGCTGCCGTAGGCCTGATAAGCGCAGCGCATCAGGCAACACAGCGCACCAAGCCGGATGCGGCTAACGCCTTATCCGGCCTACAAAGACACGCTGCCGTAGGCCTGATAAGCGCAGCGCATCAGGCAGTTCAGCGCCCCAAGCCGGATGCGGCTAACGCCTTATCCGGCCTACAAACTATGCTGTCCCAGCGTAGATATCAAACCGATGTCCTTTCGTGACTACCGCATTCGGCGTAGCGACATCCGCCAGCGGCGGCGCGTAGTCTGGGCGCTTCACCACCACACGTTTGGTGGCCAACTGACGCGCAGGCTCCAGCAGCCCATCCGCATCTAAATCCGGCCCCACCAGCGACTGAAACACCCGCATCTCTTTTTTCACCAGCGCGCTTTTCTGCTTATGTGGAAACATCGGATCGAGGTACACCACCTGCGGGCGCGGCGTAATATCGATTAACGCCGTCAGACTCGACGCATGGATCAGCTGTAAACGTTCCTGCAGCCACGGACCGATTTCCGGGTCGGCATAGCCGCGCGCCAGGCCATCATCAAGCAGCGCCGCCACTACCGGATTACGTTCCAGCATTCGTACGCGGCAGCCTACCGAGGCCAGTACAAACGCATCGCGCCCCAGCCCAGCTGTCGCATCGACCACATCCGGCAGGTAATCGCCTTTAATGCCAACAGCCTTCGCCACCGCTTCACCGCGTCCACCGCCAAATTTGCGCCGATGGGCCATCGCACCGCCCACGAAATCCACGAAGATACCGCCGAGTTTGGGTTCATCACGTTTGCGCAGTTCCAGATGTTCCGGCGTCATCACCAGCGCCATCAGGTTATCTTCATCGTGTTCCAGTCCCCAGCGGGCGGCAAGAACAGATAAGGCGCCGTCTCCGGCGCCTGTTTCATCTACTAAGCAGATTTTCACGTGAATAATCAGCCTTTGATCCCGTAATGCTCCAGCATTGCATCCAGCTGTGGCTCACGGCCACGGAAGCGCTTGAACAGTTCCATCGGCTCTTCAGAACCGCCACGGGTGAGGATGTTATCGAGGAACGATTGTCCGGTTTGACGGTTGAAAATCCCTTCATCTTCGAAGCGAGAGAAGGCATCTGCCGCCAGTACGTCTGCCCACAGATAGCTGTAGTAACCCGCTGCGTAGCCACCAGCAAAAATGTGGCTGAAGGCATGCGGGAAGCGGCCCCACGTTGGGCCCGGCACCACGGCGACCTGTTTTTTAATTTCCGCCAGCGTCTCGAGGATTTTAGCCCCTTGCTGCGGGTTAAACTCCGCGTGCAGACGGAAATCAAATAGACCGAACTCCAGTTGACGCAGAATAAACAGCGCTGCCTGGTAGTTTTTCGCCGCCAGCATTTTATCCAGCAGTTCCTTCGGCAGCGGCTCACCGGTCTCAAAGTGACCAGAGATAAACGCCAACGCTTCCGGCTCCCAACACCAGTTCTCCATAAACTGGCTCGGCAGTTCGACCGCATCCCATGGCACACCGTTGATACCGGAAACGCCCGCGGTTTCAATACGAGTCAGCATATGGTGCAGACCATGGCCGAACTCGTGGAACAGGGTGATCACTTCATCGTGGGTAAACAGCGCAGGTTTACCGTTCACCGGACGGTTAAAGTTACAGGTCAGGTAAGCGACCGGCTTTTGCAATGTGCCGTCTGTCTTGCGCATCTGGCCGACACAGTCGTCCATCCACGCCCCACCGCGTTTGTGTTCACGGGCATACAGATCAAGATAGAAGCTGCCGCGCAGCTCGTTGTTTTCGTCGTACAGCTCGAAGAAACGAACTTCCGGATGCCAGACGTCAACATCGGTGCGCTCTTTGGCGGTGATGCCATAAATACGTTTAACCACTTCAAACAGACCGTTAACGGCTTTGTTTTCCGGGAAGTAAGGACGCAGCTGCTCGTCGCTGATGCTGTAGAGGTGCTGTTTTTGTTTCTCGCTGTAGTAAGCGATATCCCACGGCTGTAGCTCATCAACACCAAATTCCGCTTTCGCGAAGGCGCGCAGCTGAGCCAGCTCTTTCTCACCCTGCGGACGGGCACGTTTCGCCAGGTCAGTCAGGAAGTCGAGTACCTGCTGCGGGTTCTCCGCCATTTTGGTAGCCAGAGATTTAAAGGCGTAGCTTTCAAAGCCCAGCAGTTGTGCCAGTTCGTGGCGCAGCGCGAGGATCTCTTCCATTATCGGGCTGTTGTCCCACTTGCCCGCGTTCGGCCCCTGATCGGAGGCGCGGGTGGAGTATGCGCGATACATCTCTTCACGCAGCCCCTGGTTATCACAGTAGGTCATCACCGGCAGGTAGCTTGGGATATCCAGGGTTAACAGATAGCCTTCCTGCTCTTTGGCTTCAGCCTGCGCTTTTGCGGCGGCCAGCGCGCTTTCCGGCATCCCGGCAAGTTCCGCGTCGTCGGTCACCAGCTTGGTCCAGCCCATCGTAGCATCGAGGACGTTATTGCTATACAGGTTACCAAGCTCAGACAAGCGGGTGGCAATCTCACCATAGCGCTGCTGTTTTTCCTTCGGCAGACCAATACCAGAAAGCTCAAAATCGCGCAGCGCGTTATCAACCGCTTTTTTCTGTGCGGTGTTCAGGGTGGCGTAATGATCGCCATCACGCAGGTCACGGTACGCTTTGTACAGGCCTTCATGTTGTCCAACCCAGGTACTGTATTCAGACAGCAGCGGCAGCGTTTGTTCGTAGGCTTCACGCAGTTCCGGGCTGTTTTTCACCGAATTCAGGTGACTAACCGGAGAGAAAATACGCCCCAGCACATCGTCGACTTCCGCCAGCGGCTGGCAGAGGTTTTCCCAGCTATACGGCGCGCCCTGTGCGACTACGCGCTCCACATTCTCGCGACAGTCGTTCAGTGCCTTAGTGACGGCAGGCACAACGTGCTCTGGCTGAATTTTAGAAAACGGCGGCAGTTCGAAGGGAGTCAGCAATGGATTGGTCATTAGCGCGGTCCTGTTGAAAAGAGTGAATGAAGCGCGTATCCGGCGCTGTGCATATTAATTTGTACAATGGGGTTAAGTGTAGAGGATTTCAATGCTAACCGTGATGGAAAGACGCCCGGTGGCGCTGCGCTTACCGGGCCTACGGGTAATCTGTGCCGATCTGCTGTAAACTGTGGCAAATCGTCATTTCAGCGGAATTTCATTACCCATGCTCAGTTATCGCCACAGTTATCACGCAGGCAACCACGCCGACGTCCTTAAACATACCGTTCAGAGCCTGATCATCGAGTCGCTCAAAGAGAAAGAAAAACCGTTTCTCTATCTGGACACCCATGCTGGCGCAGGCCGTTATCAGCTGAGCAGTGAGCATGCCGAACGTACCGGTGAATACCTTGAAGGTATCGCCCGTATCTGGCAGCAGGACGATTTGCCTGCCGAACTGGAACCCTACATTGGCGTAGTGCAGCACTTCAACCGTAGCGGTCAGTTGCGCTACTACCCGGGCTCTCCGTTAATTGCTCGCCAGCTGCTGCGCGAACAGGACAGTCTGCAATTAACTGAACTGCACCCGAGCGACTTCCCTCTGCTGCGCGGCGAATTCCAGAAAGATGAGCGCGCTCGCGTGGCCAAAGCCGATGGTTATCAGCAGCTGAAAGCAAAATTACCGCCGGTTTCCCGTCGTGGGTTGATCCTTATCGATCCGCCATACGAAATCAAAAGCGACTACCAGGCAGTAGTGGCCGGTATTAACGAAGGCTACAAACGTTTCGCGACCGGCACCTATGCGCTGTGGTATCCGGTGGTTCTGCGCCAGCAAATCAAGCGCATGATCCACGACCTGGAAGACACCGGCATCCGCAAAATTCTGCAAATTGAGCTGGCAGTACGCCCGGACAGCGATCAGCGTGGCATGACGGCATCCGGCATGATTGTGATTAACCCGCCGTGGAAGCTGGAGCAGCAGATGAACAACGTCCTGCCGTGGTTACACAGCAAACTGGTTCCAACAGGAACCGGTCATACTTCAGTCAACTGGATCGTCCCTGAGTAATCACAAATATCAGTGGAACCTATCAGGCGGTGTCATACAATTACGGCCATCACCGACGATGTTTGTTAGTCCTGATAAGCACGATATTGTCAGGTAATCATTCACAGAACAGTTAAAGGAAAAGCCATGACCAGGCATTACGATTACATCGCTATTGGCGGCGGCAGCGGCGGTATTGCCTCCATTAACCGTGCAGCAATGTACGGTCAAAAATGCGCACTGATTGAAGCCAAAGAGTTAGGCGGCACCTGCGTTAACGTTGGCTGCGTACCGAAGAAAGTGATGTGGCATGCCGCACAGGTCCGCGAAGCGATCCATATGTACGGGCCGGATTACGGTTTCGACACCACCATCAATAAGTTCGACTGGGATAAACTGATTGCCAGCCGTACCGCTTATATCGATCGCATTCATACCTCGTACGACAACGTGCTGGGCAAAAATAATGTCGATGTGATTAAAGGTTTTGCGCGCTTCGTTGATGCCAAAACCATTGAAGTGAACGGTGAAACCATTACTGCCGATCATATTTTGATCGCCACCGGCGGGCGCCCGAGCCATCCGAACATTCCAGGCGTGGAATACGGTATCGACTCCGATGGTTTCTTTGAGCTGCCAGCGTTACCAAAACGTGTAGCCGTTGTTGGCGCAGGCTACATCGCCGTTGAACTGGCAGGCGTAATTAACGGCCTGGGTGCCCAAACGCACCTGTTCGTACGTAAACACGCGCCGCTGCGTAGCTTTGATCCGATGATTGTCGAGACGCTGGTTGAGGTGATGAACACCGAAGGCCCGACCCTGCATACTCATGCGATTCCGCAAGCGGTCATTAAAAACGCCGACGGCAGTCTGACTCTGCAACTGGAAGATGGCCGTAGCGAAACGGTGGATTGCCTGATTTGGGCGATCGGTCGTGAACCAGCCACCGATAACTTTAACCTGGCCGTTACTGGCGTGAAAACCAACGAAAAAGGCTACATCGTCGTTGATAAATTCCAAAACACCAGCGTACCGGGGATTTATGCCGTTGGCGATAACACCGGTGCCGTTGAGCTGACGCCGGTTGCCGTTGCCGCGGGCCGTCGTCTGTCCGAGCGTCTGTTTAACAACAAGCCGGACGAGCATCTGGACTACAACAACATCCCGACCGTGGTCTTCAGCCACCCGCCGATTGGCACCGTGGGCTTGACCGAGCAGCAGGCTCGCGAACAGCACGGCGATGACCAAGTGAAAGTGTATAAATCCTCGTTTACCGCGATGTATACCGCTGTCACCTCACATCGTCAGCCGTGCCGTATGAAGCTGGTTTGCGTGGGTCCGGAAGAGAAGATTGTTGGTATTCATGGCATCGGTTTTGGCATGGACGAAATGCTGCAAGGCTTCGCGGTGGCGCTGAAAATGGGCGCGACTAAGAAAGACTTCGATAACACCGTCGCTATTCACCCGACTGCGGCAGAAGAATTCGTTACCATGCGTTAATCTGAATGACCGGTGTCAGGAAATGAGTAATTCCCCGACACCGGTACACTCTTCAAAAACAAACATCCTCCGATGCACATTCAGTAGACGCATTCCCGCCACATTGCACCGTCGTAGAACCACAGGCTGTACGATCACGCAGTATGAAAACCAAACATTTCGCATGACACAATCTTCAAAAATAAGATTTTCAAGATAACAACAATTCAGAGTTAAATTTGCGAAAAGAATATTATTAAAACTACTATTAATTAAATTACTGCGAAAGAATATCGCTTTTACAGGCTGACTCTGAATATGCTGATCTATGAATTGCTGGTGTTCTTGCAAGCCATTCACAGCAAATTGCGTGGATTTATCTCCTTGATGTTGCAAAGTATTCTTCTCACGAGTATTTTGCAAACACAAAGGGGTAATCCCCTGACGCTTAGCGTTAAGGTTCATAAAGATTCCAATAATTGTGACGTTATCCGGACAGATAACAAATAAGAGGGACCTTTAAATGACCTGTTTAGCTACCTGGAAACAAGACCGTTTTTATCCAGTTATTTGCAGAGTTGCGTAACGATATAAAAGTTCAAAAACACAGTTATTACACAAACAAAAAAGAATAATTTCACTTAGGTGTATATTTCATGCCAAAAAGTAAAAGCAGTAATTGTATCCTGGTCATTGAATCCCCTTGGAAACTGGATGACCATGATTCCAATCGTTCTTCGGTCGTTCCATTTATTCAAGGAATCGCCAGACTCCAGGGCGACACTGAGGTCTATTTTCTGAATTTCTACAATAAGAAGAGTTTCGAAATTGCCCTTGAGTGCCTGTGTATGCAGGTTTTTCGCAATACAATTGTTTACGTCGCAGCGCATGGTAGCGAATCACACATTGGCGGCATTTTGCTGAAAGATATTCTAAAAGCAGTCAGTGAAAAAGCCGCAGACAATAACATCAGTGGGTTGATGCTGGGATCGTGTTTTGCAGGAACCAAAACTCAGCTGTTGAAAGAGTACACTCAGGGAAGTGGTTTGCGCTGGTGTGCAGGTTACTCTTCATCATGTGACTGGTTGACCGGAACAATGATTGACAGCGCTATCATCAGTAACGCCCTCAGCATTAAGAAGTCACATTACGCGAGTCGCGAGAAAATGGTTCAGGCTTTCGCTTGTGCAGTTGCGCCTTTTGCGCCCGGTGCCGTCATCGGCCAGAACAAAAAAGACAACAGCGTTCCCCTTTATCAATCGTTGAAGATTGTTATTCAACCTGAAGGTCAGGGGTACCATGCTCTCGTTTCCTCTGAAGAAATATTTGCGCAAGCACAAGCAAACTATGTGCAGGAAGAAGAGGAATACATTGCTTAACTCATCACCCGATATCGACGTGCTGTTGTAACCGAGCAGGCATGTTATACCGGTTCATGGAGAAAAATCATCCAGCCTGCAAAACGCGTCAGGCTGGATAACGCCAGAGGTTATTTACCCTGCATATATGGCGTATACACGCCGTTTAAGCTTTCGAGGAACGCCACGATATCGTCGATATCTTCCTGCGGCAGTTCTTTACCCACCTGATAACGCAGCATCAGTTTTACCGCGCCATCGAGCGTAGGCACATCACCGCGATGGAAATAAGGTGCGGTCAGCGCAACATTACGCAAGCCCGGGACTTTTTGACGCAGCTTGTCACGTAATTCATTAGTGACGTTCATGCGGCCAATATCTGCGGCAGTGACCTCACCGAAATTAAAGTCCTTTTTCAAACCCAATGGCTCAAATGAGCGCCCGCCTAAAATAATACCGCCATGACAGGTCGCACACTTATTATCTTTAAACAATTGATAGCCATGTTTCTGCTGAGCAGTTAACGCCGCTTCATCGCCGCGTAGCCATTTATCAAACGGCGAATTTGGCGTAATTAGCGTTTTCTCAAACTCAGCAATCGCATCGGTAATATTATCCCCGCTGAATCCCTGCGGATAAACCGCGATAAACTCTTGCTTCAATTGCGGATCTTTATCCAGTTTCTGGATAATTTCATCCCAGGATTTAGACGCCATTTCGATAGGGTTCAACGGCGGGCCGCCTGCCTGCGCCTGCAATGTTGGCGCACGACCATCCCAGAATTGTTCAACGTTGAAGACCGAGTTAAACACCGTCGGCGCATTAATCGGGCCAACGGCGCCGCCTACGCCGATCGACGTTTTCCGGCCATCCACGCCGCCTGCATTCAGGGCGTGGCAATGCGCGCAAGAAATCGTGCTGTCGCCTGAAATACGCGGGTCGTGGTAAAGCGTAAAGCCAAGCGCTACTTTGCGGGCATCAGTCGGGATACTTTCTGGTATCGGTTGTACCGGTTCATTACGATGCTGCGCGGCGGTATCGTTACTGGCGTAATACTGCTCACGCTGTTTCGCAATCCAGCCCAGGATGTCGGCTCGCTCCGTATCGCTGACCTTCCCGGCCCAGTGCAGCGCGGTATATCGCGTTGGCGGCATGGTGTCGTACTGCATCACCCATTCAATTTTATTCAGGTCGCTTTGCGAAACGGGTTTATCTGCGACCAGCGCCGCACGAACGGCTTCAAGATTGAATGATTTGTATCCCAGTTGAATATCATAATTCATCAACTGCTTAGCGACAGGAAAAGAAGAATAGAAAGGTAATTCAGCTGAAGGCGTGTGACAATAATCGCATCCTTTTTCGCGTAAAAATCCTAATACCTTATTATTTTCTTCCAGCGTAGAGGCCTGAACATCAGCCTGTTTGCTACGTTGATTATCGTGATACCACACATAACCGGATAATCCAAAATAACAAATCACGACGCCAGCTATGGCAATCGCGGTAAGACGGGTAATGATTTTCATTATTTTACCCTCACCGTTGTGAGTTATTGTGACCCAGAAAAATTAGAATAATTAATGCACAGTCTTTGTCAGACCTGACCATCATAGGAAATAAGGGGATTACTATTTTGATAAGTATCAAGCAATTACATGGAGGAGAACTATCAATAGAATAGCCTGCGCCTATTATAGAGATAAGGCGCTACCTGTCTTTGTTCACACCTCGTTGCAATCGAATGCTCTGAAAATGGAATATATTCAGATCATGCAGAACTTTGAATTATCCATTATTTTCATTGGGATAGTCTGATTCTTTAAATTTTGCTCAGCATTAAAACGTGATCAACCGCACGCTTTACTCACCCGACACCGAAGCGAGTGTCTACGCTTAACTGACGACCGGGCAATAGCCTTAATCTTTCAACGTCCATCGGAGGTCTTTCTCATTATGCTCAACCAGAAACTACCCCACGCCCCTTCTGAAGAAATGACGATCGACATCGATCTGCTTTATGAAATGGATCCGTGCGAGTTAAAGCTGGATGAAATGATTGAGGCGGAGCCTGAGCCGGAGATGATTGAAGGGCTTCCCGCTTCAGATGCGTTAACTCCTGCCGATCGTTATCTCGAACTGTTCGAACACGTCCAGTCATCCAAACTGTTTGCGGATAGTAAAACCTTCCCAGATTGTGCGCCCAAAATGGACCCGCTCGATATTTTAATTCGCTATCGCAAGGTTAAACGCCATCGGGACTTCGATCTGCGACGCTTCGTCGAGAACCATTTCTGGCTCCCGGAAACGCCCTCCAGCGAATACGTTTCTGACCCGGAAAGTTCGCTGAAAGAACATATTGATCAACTGTGGCCGGTGCTGACGCGCGAGCCGCAGGATCACATTCCCTGGTCCTCGCTGCTGGCGTTACCGCAGTCATACATTGTGCCAGGCGGGCGTTTTAGCGAAACCTACTACTGGGATTCCTACTTTACCATGCTGGGTCTGGCAGAGAGCGGCCGCGAAGATCTGCTGAAATGTATGGCAGATAACTTTGCCTGGATGATTGAAAACTATGGTCACATCCCGAACGGCAACCGTACTTACTATCTGAGCCGCTCACAGCCACCCGTTTTTGCCCTGATGGTGGAGCTGTTTGAAGAAGATGGCGTACGCGGCGCGCGTCGTTACCTTGATCATCTAAAAATGGAGTACGCGTTCTGGATGGATGGCGCCGATTCCCTGGTACTCAACCAGGCCTACCGCCACGTGATCAGAATGTCGGACGGCTCTCTACTTAACCGCTATTGGGACGATCGTGATACGCCGCGCGATGAGTCATGGCTTGAAGACGTCGAGACCGCCAAGCATTCGGGTCGCCCGCCCAATGAAGTGTATCGGGATTTACGCGCGGGCGCGGCTTCTGGCTGGGATTATTCATCGCGCTGGCTGCGCGACGCAGGCCGCCTTGCCAGCATACGCACCACGCAGTTCATCCCAATTGACCTGAACGCATTCCTCTACAAGCTGGAAAGCACTATCGCCAATATTTCCGCGCTGAAAGGTGACAAAGAAACGGAAGCGCTGTTTCGCCAGAAAGCCAGCGATCGTCGTGATGCGGTAAACCGCTATCTCTGGGACGATGAAAACGGCTGCTATCGCGATTACGACTGGCGGCGCGAACAAATGGCCCTGTTTTCTGCCGCCAGTATTGTGCCGCTGTATGTCGGTATGGCAACGCATGAACAAGCCGATCGGCTTGCTAACGCAGTTCGCAGTCGCCTGCTCACGCCCGGTGGCATTTTAGCCACGGAGCATGAAACCGGGGAACAATGGGATAAACCCAACGGCTGGGCGCCGCTGCAGTGGATGGCGATCCAGGGCTTCAAACTGTACGGTGACGACCATCTCGGGGATGAAATTGCCCGTAACTGGTTGAAAACGGTGAATCTCTTTTATCAGGAACACCACAAACTTATCGAAAAATACCACATAGCCGACGCAGCGCCGCGCGAAGGCGGCGGTGGGGAATATCCGTTGCAGGACGGCTTTGGCTGGACCAATGGCGTGGTGCGCCGACTCATCGGTTTGTATGGCGAACCCTAGCAGCTGACGGTCTGAGTCATCAGGCTTTTAGTTAATCGCATCGTACAGCTCGGCGTGAATTTTCTGCCATTTCTTGTTCTCAGGGCTTGGCTGGGCGCGAACACGCAGCTCGGCCTGCTCAAGATCATATTGCTGACGCGCAACGACCGCAGGCACGGAACAAAAACTTTGCAGATAACTTTTATGCAGCGAAGTGAGCGATGCCCCATTCGACATCGCATGGCTGAGCGTAGTCATAAACTGTCGGCATGGTTTGCTTTCATCCATCTGCGAAGGGTAACGCAGCAGCAGTCTCAACACCTCTGTATTGCCCGCCGAAAACGCCTGCTCCGTCCACGCCAGCTTCCAGTCCATCCCGCCCTGTAGGAACAGTGACGTCACGCGGGTGTCATTGCGATCGATAGCCGCCCGCATGTTAAAGGCATCCCAGGTGATGCCCATTCGGGTCACGGCCTCCCGTGCGCTAGGGGCATCACGTCGCGGTTCCTCCTGCACAATTTCAACGGATTGTCCGGAAGACGCCTGTGGCGCTGGCGAAGTGAATAACCAGAACGCACCCAGCGAAATCGCCAGCACCATCACGCCGACCGCTACCCACAACATACCGGAAATCAGCTGTTCACGTTCTTCCGCAGTGCGCTTGGCCCGCTTTTCCGGCGGATCAATACTGTCTGCGATTTCATGCTTATCGCCTCCCGCTTGCTCGTCTTTTTGCTTTGCTGTTTCCCAAAACTGGCGGACCATGGCCTCATCAGATTCCAGATACGACGCAGGATTAATGCGCGTACGCCGTTCTTCAAATGCCCGTTGCACAGGATGAGTTATCTGTCGGTACTGGTAGTCCAGCAACATCAGTTGTACCGACGTCAGCGGCTGCTGCGCGATAACGCAGTTACGAGCCAGGCGGCAATCATCCAAAAACATGCGTAGCGTGATACGCGGCTCAACAAATGACATGAGCACTGAGGTATCGTTAAAAATCTGCGTAAAGTGGCGAACGAATAATTTCTTATCGACGACCATCAGCGCCAGCTCGCTAAACATCATACCGTCCAGCGCATCTCGTCCTTCGCCCAACTTTAGCCAGCGACGCAGACGTTCACCACCAAAGTGCTGTTTCAGAAAGCTGTTGAGAGGATGTTGATCCGGCCATACCCGTGCAATCAGAGATTTGAGGGTTAATTCTATTGCGCGAAGTTGACGCTGCGCCCGCATCTGAGCATCCGGCTCCACAGGCGCAATTTCGGTTTGATACTTCAGGATGGGCTGTTGCTGGCGTAATTGTTCCAGAGAAGCCACAAAGCGCAGCGCTGAAATCAGCTGGTTTTCACTGACGTCCTGGCCATTTTCATATTGGGGTACACTCTGTTGAAGATGACGTAGCCGCAGAGTGAACTGGCTCAATTGCGCATCATTCATCTGCAACCGTCTGGCGACAGCCCCCCAGCCGCCCAGATTCAGTCGTGCCTGATCCAGTTGCTCGAGAAACCACCGTGGGTCTTTGCCTTCTGCTGCATGTACGCCTAGCAGCAGTAATATTTCTACCGACGCCTGGCGGATAATCCCCAGACAATGTTCAAAGGGTGTACATGTCGCTTGTAACGCGCTATTGGTCATCATCTTCCCTAAAAGGACCCAAAACGTGCGGCCTCACAATGGTATGTAATTATCTTTTTTAAACGCAACGTTGTGCCGATGTAGACTAGAACACATTCATATAGCAAATAAATAAGTTTTACAGTGACTTCCGCACAATCATTGAAAATTATTCTGGAGATAAGCCTGTGCCTGTACTGCAAACATCACGTCTGCTCTGCCGCCCACTGACAGAAAATGACTGGACGTTCTTCTTAACGCTACAGCAGAACCCAGATGTGATGCGTTTTGTCGCTGACGCACGTACTGAAGAGGAAATACGGACAGCCTTCGACTCCCGCCTGCCTGAATGGTTTCCCGGCAGCCCGCACTGGCTATGTCTGCTCCTGTGCGATAAGACATCGGGAGCACCGCTTGGCGTGACCGGATACATTCAGGAGAGCAATGAATGTGCCGAGGTTGGCTTTCTGCTCGCCCCAGAGGCGCAGGGTAAAGGGTATGGCGCTGAATCTCTGCATGCCGTGTGTGAATACGCATTTGCCAGCGGCGGTCTGCGGGGGCCGGCCGCCCGTGTCTCCGCCGGGAAAGAAACCTCACCGCGGCTGTTGGGAAAGGTCGGGTTCCTTTCTGAATGCACGCTTCGCGGCAAGTACTTGCGACATAATATCTTGCACCATGACTGGATTTTTGGTCTGTTAAAACAGGAATATCAGCCGCCCACGGCATAGGTCGTTTTGCGGTAAATACTGGCTGTCAGGCAACTAGCGTAACGGCGTGGTTTTTTTTGAATAAGGCTCCTTGCACAGAGACTATTATGCCGCTGCGGTCGACGCATTTTACGCCCGCTTGTATTGCATTTTTTAAGCAAAGGCAGGGGCCGTCGCTGGTGAAAAATTATGACCAAAAAAGGATCTTGGGCATTTGCGACGTGCACCAAAAAACCCCCCAAGAAATCCTTGATATACCCAATAAGAGGATGTAAG